>Ga0163144_10012973_pt1 | contig 17429 bp, 14 predicted proteins | sample OliLak19BULKMAT1_FD_123175 | JGI IMG/M metagenome (GOLD analysis project Ga0163144, IMG submission 123175) | Freshwater microbial mat bacterial communities from Lake Vanda, McMurdo Dry Valleys, Antarctica - Oligotrophic Lake LV.19.BULKMAT1 | ecosystem: Environmental > Aquatic > Freshwater >...
AGCTGCTCCACTTTCATGATGCATCTCGGGGTCACCAAGACTTACGATTTGCCCCATCACAGCATCGTGTTCGCCCGCGATTACCGGAAAAATGTGGATGAAATTTTCACCCACAACCGCACCTCGGACGATATTTCCTTTTATCTTCGCAATGCCAGCGTGACCGACCCGACCCTCGCGCCGCCCGGCAAATCGAGCCTCTATCTTTTGGTGCCCACCCCCAACCTCGACAGCGGGATCGATTGGGAGGAAGCCCGGGGCCGCTACCGAAGTCTAGTTATGGCGGCTTGTGCAGAGCGCCTCGGGATGACGGACCTGGAGGAACACATCGAAGTGGAACGGATTTTCACCCCCCAAACGTGGAGCGACGATCTCGACATCTTCAAGGGGGCGACCTTCAATCTCTCCCACTGCCTCAGCCAGATGGCCTTCCTTCGGCCGCGAAATCAGTTTGAAGAGTTCAAAAATTGTTATCTTGTGGGGGGCGGAACCCATCCGGGGAGCGGTCTCCCCACGATTTTCGAATCCGCCCGTATCTCATCCAATCTGATTTCCGATTCCTTCGGGCTGCGTTACTCGCGTGTCGAGGTCGAGGCCTAGCAGCCTGTCGGACTTACCCCGCCCGGCTGCGGAAAACGGGCTTTCGGCCCAAATTCCCCCTCGTTTTCCTCATTTGTGCTCACACAAACTCCTCAAACTCATGGAAATCTTGACTCGAATCCCGCTTTCCTCGCTCGAACGCTCTACGTCCGACAGGCTCCCAGGGGCATCCCTGCTCTAAACATGCATGCTGCGCGCAACAAATCCGTCGTCGTTATTGGTGCCGGCCTCGGCGGACTTTCGGCGGCGATCTCCCTCCATGCCGAAGGATTCGACGTCGAGATCGTTGAGAAAAATGACAAGATCGGCGGCAAGCTGAACTTTCTCGAAAAGGAGGGTTTCGACTTCGATCTCGGTCCCTCCATCTTCACCCTGCCCCAGATTTTCCGCGACCTTTTCGAGCGGGCCGGGAAACGGATGGAGGACTATCTAACCCTCGAATCGGTTAGCCCGCATTGGCGAAACTTTTTCGAAGATGGCCTCGTCCTCGATCTCCATCAAGAGATGGATCGGATGAAAGCCGAGCTTTCCAAGCTCCCCGGCGATGCGGAGCAACATTGGAAGGAACTCGAGAGTTTCCTCGCATACGGACGCGGCCAATACAAGCTGGTCGATGACGGTTACTTCGCCAAGGGACTCGACAATGTGTGGGAAATGTTTCGTCACTACGGGCCATATCGCCTGATGCTGAAAATGAACCATCAGCAGACCATGGCGGAGGCCATTGCTTCCCGGTTCCAGAGCGAGCATCTCCGGCTCATCTTTGAATATTTCATCAAGTATGTCGGTTCCTCTGCGAAGGATGCGCCCGGCTACATGAATATGATGTCGCTGATCCAGTTCGACTATGGTCTCTGGTATGTGCAGGGAGGGATGTATAACCTCGCTCGCGGCTTGGGGCGCTTGCTCGATGACCTTGGGATCAACGTCCGCCTGGATAGTGGCGTCGCTTCCATCAACAAAGGCGGCGCCGGTGTCACCGGAGTGACTCTCGCGTCGGGCGAGACCATCGCGGCAGACTATGTGGTTTCGAATATGGAGGTCATTCCCGCCTACCGGAAGCTGCTTGGAGAGGGGCCGGCGTTCATGTCGAAGCTCGAAAAATTCGCTCCAGCCTGCTCGGGGCTTGTCATTCATCTCGGCACCAACCGGATCTACGACCAGCTCGCCCATCACAATTTTTTCTATTCCAAGGATCAGAACAAGCACTTCGACTCCGTATTTCAGCAAGGCAAACTTCCCGAGGATCCCACCATTTATCTCGTTGCTCCGACTAGGACCGATCCGAGCAAAGCCCCGGCCGGCTGCGACAACATCAAGATTCTCCCCCACATTCCTCCGATCCACCCGGAACATCCTCACACCCACGAGGAATATATGGCGCTCAAGGATCGCGTCCTCGACAAGCTCGAGCGGATGGGCCTGACCGACCTGCGCAAGAACACGATCGTGCAGGACATCCTCACCCCGGTGGATATCGAACGGATGTATCTCTCGAACCAGGGATCCATTTATGGAGTGGTGAGCGACTGGAAAAAGAACCAGGCGTTCAAGGCTCCGAAGCAGTCGGGCAAATACAAGAATCTCTTTTTCACCGGCGGAAGCGTCAATCCCGGAGGAGGGATGCCGATGGTCGTCCTTTGCGGGCAGAAGGTCGCGGATCGGATCGTCGCCCGTGAGGCGAAGCTCGGGCATTAAAAGGGCGCGGACGCAAAGCGCTCATGCTCACCGGATTTCTTATCACGACCGTCCTGCTTTGCCTGATCGGTGGAAGCATGTTCGTCCGTTTGCGGGAGGTTCCGCTCCCGGCGTGTATGGCGACAAGCCCGGTCCGGCTCTCGATCATCATCCCGGCGCGGAACGAAGAGGCCAATCTTTCCGTCCTCCTTCCCTCCCTCACCCGCGCCGAAGCGCGTCCTCATGAGATTATCGTGGTGGACGATCAATCGACCGATGGCACGGCTTCCTTTGCAAGTGCCGCAGGAGCAACAATCATCTCCGGTAGCACGCTTCCAGAAGGCTGGTATGGCAAGCCGTGGGCCTGCCAGCAGGGAGCCGATGCCGCGACGGGTGATTGGCTCTTGTTTCTCGATGCGGACACCGAGTTGCCGCCGGGAGGGCTGACCCGCCTGCTCGGATTGCCGACTCACGGCGATGCCGTCTATTCGATCTGTCCCTGGCATCGGATTGAGCGGCCTTACGAAACGCTCTCGGCGTTTTTCAATACCATCATGGTCCTCGGGATCAATGCCTTTACGTGGCGCGGCACGGCTGCGGCTGATGTCGGGCTCTTCGGCCAGGCCATGCTCCTGTCCCGGGCGTCTTACGACGCGGTGGGCGGGCATCATCCGGTGCGTCGCCAGGTGTTGGAGAATTTCCATCTCGCCCGCCATTTTGCCGCTGCGGGGATTGCCTGTCGCAGCTATCTCGGCCGCGGCACGATTACGATGCGGATGTTCCCTGGTGGGATTCGCGACTTGCTGGCAGGTTGGAGCAAGGGCTTTGTCTCGGGAGCCGACAACACGCCTCGTTCCGCCATGGTGCTGATCTCGATGTGGTTGTCAGGACTGATCATGGCCTGCATCGGACTAACCCTGCTGCCGCTGGCCTCGGCCTGGCAGGTTCTCACGATCATCGGGATCTATCTTTTCGGAGCCGCCCAATGTGCCTACGTGTTTTTCCGGGTCGGGAAGTTTGGCTGGCTGACGAGTCTCTTCTTCGTCGTTCCCCTGGCCTTTTACCAGATTGTATTCTTCCGGGCACTCCGCCTCAAGAAAGCCAAAAAAACCGTAACTTGGAAAGGACGCGATGTGGCTTGATCTCCCTTCCTTCTGGATCGCCATCCTCAATGTGGTCTTTGTTCCGACGATCCATCTCGGAATCTCCTGGCTCTGCACTCGGATGCCGGCCTCCGCCTTTCGGCCGAACAGCTGGCTTTTCCGCACCCGGCCGATCGAACAGGGTGGAGCCCTCTATCAAACCCTGTTTGCTGTCTCGAAGTGGAAACACCACCTTCCCGATGCGGCGAGACTTGTCGGTGGCGAAGCCAAGCGCACCCTCGCGGAGCGCGACGCCGGCTACTTTGATCGATTCGTCGTCGAGACCTGCCGTGGCGAAGCGGCCCACTGGGGACAACTTGTCGCGCTCCTCTTGACCCTGATATGGAACCCCTGGCCCTACGCCGCGATTTTCATGATCCTCTACGCTCTGTGCGGGAACCTGCCTTGCATCATCGTGCAGCGTTACAATCGGCCCCGGCTCGCCCGAGCGCGGGATCGCCGCAGGTGAAAGGATCATCAACTGGTTGGCGGAGCCGCCACGGTGCGAAACATCGCCGACCTGGCTTCGCTGTTCTCCTCGGCTGTGGTCTTTAAGCGACCCGGCGCCCGGTATTCTGGTTCGGGGGCATCAGGGGCACAAATTCATGCTTGAGGCGCTCCGACGGAGCGCGGGGATCTCAAGAACCTGCGCGCGTATTGCCAAAATATAATTTGAATTTCCAGATTATTAAAGAAACCTATAAATTACAGAAGGTCTCATTTCATTATTGAATTTGGAATCTTCCGTGTTTTTTGGACCCCGCTGAATCCGCCATGACTCGAATCCATCCCATCATCGTGCTCATCGTGGTCGGGGCGATCGCAGCATTCAGTGTGATGCGGGTCAAATTCTCCGCCAATCTTTTTGAGATGCTTCCGGCCGATCTCCCCGAGGTGCAGGGGATGGATCGGCTCAACCGGTATTTCAGCCGCGACGGGCAACTCATCGTGACGGTGAAAAGCGACGATGCCGCCTCCTCCGCCGCTGCGATGGTTTCCCTGGAGAAACGGCTCATCGAGGCACCGAAACTGGTCTCGGACAGTTTCCGCGATCTCAGCTTGAACGAAATCGTCAAGGAAGGAGGCAGCCTGCTCGCGTGGCTCTGGCTGAACGCCGAACCTTCGGATTTTGCGAAGCTGATGGATCGCCTCAAGGAGGAAAACTCCACTGCGAATCTCAATCAAGTGATCACCAATTTGCAGGATGGTTTCTTCGATCAGGACATCATGGTCTCGACCTACGATCCGCTCGGATTTTCAAAAATCGGAGACGTGGTCGGTCATGAAGATGGCTCGGGACCGGATGCGATGATCTCCGCCGACGGCACCTTTCAGGTCATGTATGTCGAAGGCATGGGGGTTGATTTTTCTGACTACCGGGCGGCGGCGAAATGGCTGAAGGAGGTCAAAGCAGTCGTTGCCGAGTGGGAGTCCGAGTGGGCGGCTGATCACGGTGCGACCAGCCCTGTCACTGTCGGGTTGACGGGCACGCCTGCTTTCATGGCCGAAGTCGGGGCGGAGATGGAATGGGACATGACGATCTCCGTGATTTCCACGATGCTGCTGATCTCGTTGCTGTTCTGGATCATGCACCGGAAGACGCGGCCGCTCTCCTGGCTGATCGCGGCGATGTTGATGATCCTGGCGATCACGTTGTTGATCGGAGGGGTCCTCTTTGGTGATCTCAGCGTGATGAGTGTCGGCTTCGCCGCGATCCTGATGGGACTGGCGGTGGATTATGGGATCGTCCTCTATCGCGAGGCGATGGACTCGAATGGCGATGCACGAGCCTTGCGCCGCAGCGTCGGCCCCGGCATCATCTGGGGTGCGGCAACGACGGCGGTAGTGTTCCTTTCGCTGAATCTCAGCTCCTTGCCGGGCCTCTCGGAAATGGGCAATCTGGTGGCCATCGGGGTGGCGGTAGGCGCGGTTGTGATGCTCTACGGCTTCGCTCCGGTCGCGGTGAGTTTCACTCGCGATGCCGCCGGGGTGGATCGTGAGTTTCATTTGAGCGGACTGGGCTTCACCCGAACCTGGGCAAAAATCCTTGCCATCGGCGTCCCCATCGCGACTCTCATCTCATTGGAAATCAAAGGATTGCCTGATCTCGAAGCAAACTTCCATCCCTTCCGCATTCGTGAGAGCCCTTCGATGATTGCCTGGCACGATCTCCAGCACGAACTGCGTGGTGACGATAGTCCCATCCCGACAGTGGTCACGGCTTCCAGCCTGACGGAGTTGCACGAGCAGTTGGCGGCGTTCGATACTCGTGTGAAAAAGGCCGAGCAAGACGGTCTGATCAAACAGGCGGTTCTGCCCACACCCTTCATCCCCAATCCCACGCACCAAGCGGCCAATGCCGCGACCCTCGCCGGCGTGCTCGGTCAGGAAGATCGGTTGCTCGGAGAAATTACCGCAGCTGGGTTTTCGGAGGAAGGGGCCGCCCTCACCAAAGAGATTTTCACGAGCTGGACCGGTCTCGTCGGAGGCGTGGCTGAAAAAGGTTACGCCATGCCCACGGGCAACCTCGCTTCGTGGTCGGTCAATCGGCTCTACACCGAAGGGGACGACGGAGTCTATGCCGCTCTCGGGACCGTCCTCCCCACCCACAGCCGTGAGCGTGCCTGGGTCGAGGCAATCTCGACTCCGCAAAGCGTATCCGCGAGTCTCGGCTCTTTGGGGACGGCGCTTAATGAGAGGATCCGTCAAGACATCCTGCGGGTCTTTGTGCCGATGATGATTCTGCTCTCCGTCATGCTTGTCTTTGTCTTCCGCAATTGGCGGGATCTGCTGCTGAGCCTTTATTGTCTCGGATTCTCCTTCTCGGCCATGATCCTAATGACCCATTGGACCGGCCTCTCGTGGAATTCCTTCAACATTTGCGGCCTGCCCCTGCTCTTCGGCACCGGCCTGGATTTCTCGATCCACATGATCCTCGCCCTCCGCCGCAATGGCGGCAATGTCGCGGAAGCCCGCCACGGCATCGGTAAGGCGCTTCTCTTCTGCGGGACGTCTTCGGCGATCGGTTTCGGATCCCTCGCGACCGCTTCGGCTTACGGTCTCGCCAGTCTCGGGCTAGTCTGTGCCGTTGGCATCCTGCTCAACATGATCACGGCGATCTGGCTGTTGCCGCGGTGGTATCGCTGGATCCACTTCCCCCAAAAAATCGTCGCCGATAAAGAGACCTTCGTGACTGACAAGAAGCTTTCCTTCCGCTAACCTAGAGATCTGATGCGTATCCATCCCCTTTTCATTTCCTGCCTTGTTGTCGCAAGCACCTTTCTTTCTTCACCCGGCAAAGCGGTGGCCGGAGACACGGAAGTCGTTGAGCGCTGGCTCTCGAGTAATGGAGGGGTGGGCTCGATCATGATCGAATTTTCTCAATCCCGCTCGCTGCGCTCGCTCGCGGCTCTTTCAGGCCAGAAAGGGACCATCTGGATCAACTACAACAATGGCAACTTTCGCTGGGAGACTGGCGAGCCGGCCGCCACGATCGTGGTGGGCGGTGGATCGGAGATCCTCATCGTGAGACCAGGACAGAAGAAATATGAGCGACGCAAGTCGGGCAGTAGCAACTCCCCCGGGATCGCCGCCTTGGCCGACGGACTGCCTCAGTCCATGTCTCAATTTCAAGCGAAATACAAACTCCTGGGGGTGCGCAAGGATGGCGAAACCTACTTCATCGACACCGAGCCGAAGGGTTCTGCTTCCAAAGAAATCAGCAAGTTCACCTTCGTGATCCACTCGGGCAATTATCGCCTCGTGGGGATAGAACTCGACATGCAGGACGGGTCGTCGATGCATACCGTCTTCACCAAAGTGGAGCTCGACGCGGCTACTCCCGGAAGTTTGTTTCGGCCCGATTTGAGCGGATATCAGGAGACCAAGTTCTGACTGCTCCGTCTGGCTCCGGTCCGGACTTTGAAGCCTCCGTTTTCTTAGGGGGCGCTCGGGGGATGAGCAAGTTGCTGCAGAAGTGACCGGTTCTCCTCACTCAAGGCCCTGATTTGATCCTGGAGTTGGACGATCAATCTCTCTCCCGGGGTGAAGGCACCTCCGCTGACAACCCGTTTCCAGTGAAGGCCGTAGCACCAGCCGGCGATGGCCAATCCTCCGAGGACCAGAAGAAGCAGGACGAAACGAGGATCGAGCGTTTTCACAATGGAAGGTTCCCGGCGCTTTAGGCGCTCACAAGGAGACTCAGCGATTCCCGCCGAAGATCCGACCCAGCCCGCTGCCTCGTGAAGGAGCCGCTTCTCCGCCCGCACGCTGAGGTGCAGTGGGCGCCGATGGAGCCCCGGCATCCTGGCGGCCATTTCCGAAGAGTCCGCGGCGGGGGGGGGCCGCTGCGGGAACTTTCGGAGCCTCTTCGCTCTCCCGGGTGATGACCAGTTTTAAGTCGGTCGGTACATTGGCCACGTAGTCCACGCTTTTCACCGGGAGCGCCGCGCCTTTGGAATCATATTCTTGAATCCGGCGGCGCAGGAGTTTGTTTTCCGTATCATAGAGCTGTTCCTCCTCGAAGCGGCCATACTGGTCGTAAACCTGCATCCCCCGATACTTGAATTGGTCGCGGCCATCATAGATCAAGACCTCCGAGGGTCGCCCGATCGAGTCGAGCATGATTTTGCGGGTCTGCAGCGTCACTCCGTTTTTGCTTCTGGTGACCTGTTCCAGTGTGCTGGACTTGGTATCCTGAACCGTTTCGGTGAATGACTCATCCGTGTGGCGGATCGCCCGGGCCCAAACCTCGGCATAACGATCCTGCATCTCCCCCATGCGAAGATTCTGGTCCTTGTATGCCTCGCGCTGCGCGTCGGACATGTAGATGGTGGAGTTGGGGTTCGATCCAACTCGGGCACCGGCGGCGGGATTCGCGAGGGGTGCCACGGTGGCTCCCTGTTGCATGGCATTCGCCGGAGGCGTGGTGATGGCACCTCCCGCCATCGCTCCTGAGGGAGCACCCGCGCCCGGCGCGGTTTTGTCGCCATGGAACTGCGCGCTGGCCGGAACGGAGATACCGGCAGTCAGGGCGATGATGAGGCAGAGGAGAGGTCTCATTGGGTGAATCCACGACTCCGGGAGAAAACCCAGGGATCGATAGGATACGATCTGAGAGGATGCTGGCAAGCTTTTCCGCCCGTCACCCAGCGTTTTCAGGGAGAATAGCGTTTGACCATTCCGGTGATTGGGCGCAACCTACGCGCTCTCTTCGACAAACGAGACCCTCATTTATGGCTGCGAAAATTTACACCGACAAAGACGCCGACCTTGGTGCCCTCAAAGGCAAAACCTGTGCCGTGATCGGCTTTGGTTCTCAGGGCCATGCCCACGCCCTGAACTTGAAAGACAGTGGCGTAAAAGTCATCATCGGACTCTACGCGAAAAGCAAATCTCGCGAAGTCGCTGCGGAGTATGGCTTCCCCGTCATGGACACGGCTGAGGCAGTGCAAGCGGCAGACATCATCTTCATCGCCGCTCCTGACACCAAGATCGCCGGCATTTTCAACAAGGACATCGTCCCCCACCTCAAGAAGGGCAAAACCCTCCTCTTCAGCCACGGCTTTGCGGTGCATTTCAAAACCATCACCCTTCCCGACTTCGTGAATGTGATCATGGTTGCCCCGAAGGGCCCCGGCCACATCGTGCGCCGTCAGTTCCTCGAAGGCAAAGGGGTTCCTTCGCTTATCGCGATTCACCAGAATCCTGGGAAAGACGCGAAGAAACTTGCGCTCGCCTGGGCCAAGGGAATCGGCGGCACCCGCGCCGGCGTCTTCGAGACGACTTTCAAAGAAGAAACCGAAACCGATCTCTTCGGCGAGCAGACTGTGCTTTGCGGCGGCGTCAGCCAACTCATCACCGCAGCTTACGAGATCCTCATCGAAGCCGGATATCAGCCTGAGATGGCCTACTTCGAGTGCCTCCACGAGCTCAAGCTCACCGTTGACCTGATCAATGAGTCCGGTATTTCGGGAATGCGTTTCTCGATTTCCGAGACCGCCGAGTATGGCGACCTCACCACCGGACCGACTATCATCGACGCCGGAGTGAAGAAGCGCATGAAAACAGCGCTCAAGAACATCCAGTCCGGCAAATTCGCCAAAGCCTGGATCGCAGAGAACGAAGCCGGCCAGCCAAACTTCAAAGCCCTCCGCAAGGAAGGTGAGAAACACGCGATCGAGAAAGTCGGCCAGCGTCTCCGTGGCCTGATGCCTTGGATCAAGAAGCGCGCCATCAAGGGATCGCAGGCTTCGTATAGCTGAGCCGATTCAGGAACGGGCAAAGGCCCATTCGAACAAGACCGGAGTTCTCTTCACGAGGCTCCGGTTTTTTCGCGTGGTGCCCCGAATGTCGCAGACGGTGTCCCGAGGCAGACTGAGCGGCTTGAGATTCTCCCTTCACTTCACCGGCCGAAAATAGACCCAGTTTCCGTCGTTGCCGGGAAGCTTCAGTTTTACACCGCTCTCTGCGCGACCCCAGGTGCTGATTTCTCCGCTATCGTATCGGATCACGATGGTATCTGAGTCGGGACGTTCGATCACTTCGTAGGGACGGGCGATCCCGACGCCATTGCGGATGGTCCGCACCTCGGTCGCGGTGATGTGATACTCAGTACCCTCGAAAGGGGCGAGCAACACCCGGGAAAGGCCCTTTTTGATATCGGAAAACACCTCTTTGAGCAGGCCACCGCTCTCACCAGGGGCTGGCCCCTGACTCTGAATGGCTGCGAGGGTGGTCTCCTTGTCCAAAATCCACTTCCCTTCGAGGGCGACGCCGCCGCAGGCGGTCAGGCCGAACGCTACGCTGGAGAGAAGCAAAAACCGAGCGGATCCGAGCCAAGATGTCATCTCACAGAGTGGACGGCAGCAGCCTCCCCCGCAAGTGTCAGTATGATGATAGGAAAATATTTTATAAATCTGAGATAAAGGATTGATCCTGATAGTGAATGAAGCGATAATTTCAGCCTGATCTGTTTATTTTGGATTTTTCCACAATTTCCAGATTTTCTAAACCGCTTCCCCATGGCCGCCAAAAAAGCTTCGCCCCCCAGAAAAAAAGCGCCCCTTGGGACAGCGGGTCCCTCGAGTCCGCCGCGGGCGGGTCGCGCGGGAGCCATGGCGGAGCCTTCCTTCCGGCAGTCCGAGCCCTACGCGCTGCACGAGGTCATCGGCATCACCCTGATCGGGCTGGGGACCATGTTGTTGCTGGCCCTGGTCTCCTACTCCCCGGCGGATCTTCCACCGTGGGTGCCCTTCAGCAGCCAGTCTGGACAAAATGGTGTCGCCCAGAATTTCATTGGCCCGGTCGGGGCGGTGGTGGCGGGGTATGCCTATTTTTTCTTTGGTGCGGCCGCGTATCTCGTTCCGGCGGTGATCCTCTGGTGGGCTTTCCAGATTCTCAGCGGGGCTCGTCCCTTTCGCTGGCGCAATGGGATCGCCCTCGTGGTGTTGCTTGGCTCGGCGGCCTGTCTTGTTGATTTCCAGACTCTCTTCTTCGCCGACTGGTCGAGCCGCTACAATCTTCCGAAGAGCCCCGGCGGCTTTTTCGGATACGGCTTTGGTCACAAAATCGTCGAGCAATTGCTCGGTTCGGTAGGTTCGGTCATTGTGATGGCCCTGCTCTACGGTGTCGCTCTCATCGTCGTCACCGGGATCCATCCGATTCGTTTTGGCAAAGTATTGGTCACGCAAACTGTTCAATTCGTCCGGAAGGCCTCCGCCCGTCTCGCGGCACACCAGGCCCGGCTGCAGCCGCGTCCCCTCGACCTCACGCCGGCCAATCGGCGTGCTCCCGCCCGCGAGACCGAAGCAAAGAAACCGGCCCGGCCCGTCGCCGATCCCAAACCGGCTCCCGACCCGCAAGGAGACCTCTTCAGCGGCGTGGCCTCGAATCTTCCAGAGCCGAAAATCATCGACTCGTCCCAGCGATCCACCCGCAAGCTTTCTCCTGAAGAGGCATCGGCATCGCTCTTTGAGCGGGAGAAAAAAGACAACGCGACCTTGCTCACCGGCGGTCAGTTTCCCGACTATCGCCTTCCCAGCCTCGGGCTGCTCAGCTACGGCGACGAGCCGGAATCCGGGCCGACCGATCAAAATGAACTGCTCGCCCGCCAGGGCATCATCATCAGCACCCTCGCGTCTTTCGGCGTGGATGTGGAACCGGGCGACATCACCAAAGGGCCGACCATCACCCGATTCGAACTGTATCCGACGGCTGGTTTGCGGGTGAACAAAATCTCCGCTCTCCAGGCCGATCTGGCCCGGGCCACCTGCGCGGAGCGGATCAACATCCTCGCTCCCGTGCCGGGCAAGGATACCGTGGGCATTGAGATCGCCAATTTGGAGAAGATCCCCGTAGCCCTTCGTGAGCTCTTCGAAGACGACGCCTTCCGCGATACCAAGGCGAAACTTCCCCTCGCTCTCGGCAAGGACGTCTATGGACGCACCATCATTGGTGACCTCGCCCGGATGCCTCACCTCCTCGTCGCCGGGGCGACGGGAAGTGGCAAGAGCGTTTGCATCAACAGCATCATCGCCAGCCTGCTTTATCGCTTCACGCCGGATGAGCTGCGGTTCATCATGATCGATCCGAAGGTCGTGGAGATGCAGCTATACAATGACCTGCCCCACATGGTCGTTCCAGTGGTGACCGATCCGAAAAAAGTGTTGCTGGCGCTGCGCTGGGTCATCAATGAGATGGAGCGTCGCTACACCTTGTTCGCCAAGGTGGGTACCCGGAATTTCGACGGATACAATGCCATGCGGGTTCGCCAGCGTGAAGAAGAGCAGGCGGCCGCTCTCCTCGCGGAGGAAGCGGGGGAGATCCATGCTTCCGCCGCCAAGGCCCCGGCGAGGGAAATGGTTCATCATCTCAAACTGGGCGACGAACTCCTTCTCGCCGGAGAGTTTCCCGAAGAAGAGGACGAAGAAGAGCCACTCAGCATCACCCATCGCAATCGTCCCAGTGCGAACGTTCGCCCCGAAGCCGAGCCGCTCCCCGACAGCCTGCCTTACATTGTGGTCATCATCGACGAGTTGGCCGACCTCATGCAGACCGCCCCGGCGGATGTGGAAACGGGAATCGCCCGGATCGCGCAAAAGGCCCGTGCCGCCGGCATCCACCTCATCGTGGCCACCCAGACGCCGCGGGCCGATGTGGTCACCGGTATCATCAAAGCGAATATTCCTTCGCGGATTGCCTTCCAGGTCTCGTCAAAAACGGATAGCCGCATCATTCTCGATGCCAATGGAGCTGAGAATCTTGTCGGCAAGGGGGACATGCTCTACCTGCCGCCCGGCAGCGCCCAATTGATCCGTGCCCAGGGAGCGCTCATCACCGACGAGGAAGCGGTCGCGTTGGTGGAAGCGTGTGCCGCTCAGGGAGCGAACAATTTCGAACTGGAGGCTCACGAGGCGATCGAGTCCGGCTCCTTCGGGGACGATGAGGGCGATGAAATCTCTGACGCCGACGAAGAGATTCTCGAGAAATGCCTCGAAGTCGTCCTCGCGGAGAAGAAAGCTTCCACTTCGCTTCTTCAGCGTCGTCTCCGCCTTGGCTACACCCGGGCCGCCCGCATGATCGACATTCTTGAGAGCCGGGGCATCATCGGACCTGGCGATGGAGCAAAACCACGTGAAATTTTAGTCGATCTTTCAGAGGAATTCGATTAGAATCGCCTCCCCCGGCAAAAGTTTTGTAAAAATTTGTGTTTCTTCCGGCAATTCGGGAGAATCTGGCAAATTGGCAAGGCCACCGGGTTCGAGCATGGCAAGCATCGGTCAACAATTGCAACAGGCGCGCGAAGCCCTCGGTCTGTCGATTCCCGACGTGGCGCACCAAACCCGCGTCCAGCCGAATTTCCTTCGCGGGATGGAGGCCGACGATTGGTCTTCCTTTCCGAGCGTGGCCTACGCCCGGAGCTTCCTGCGGACCTACAGTTCTTTTTTGGAACTCGATCTTTCTGCCGCCTTCGCCGAACTCGATGAAGCAACCTCCTCAAGCTTGGGCGAGCGAGCCCTGGTGCGGGAGATCAAAAACACGATGAAGCGTGACCGCCGTCTTCAATTGGAAGTGGGTGGCAAAACTTACAAAGCCCGGCTCGGCAGGAAAAAGCGTTCCCCTTTGTTGCTGAACTTTGCCGTCTTCGTCGTGGTGCTTGCCTTGGTGGCGTTTTACCTCATGGGGTATCGCAACCAGACATTCCTCCAGGCGGCGGTGGGGCTTCCCCCGATCGTGGAGCCGAAGCCTGCCACAAAAACTCCGAGACCGCCGGTGACCGAGGGATCCAGTGACCTCCCCGCGAGCACGTCTCCGCCTTTCCATCCTCTCAATTCGGCCCCGATGCTGATGGCGATTCCGGTGGCCGAAGCCATCGCCAAGCCTCCCTTCGAGGTGCAGTTGAACGATACGTTGTTGGGCGAGGCGGACCGAACCGCTCCAGTCTCGGGACCGGTGTCATTGGAGCGCCGCGACCAAATCGATGCATTCCTGGGGCAGGAGGCTCTCGCTCCCGTAGCGGTAGAGGTGGGTATGCCCGCGCCCGCCGTTTCGCCCAAGAAAGAGGAGTCATGGCTTCTCCCCGTCGGCAACGGACTGGATCCGACCAAAGCCGAGGTTTCCGCCGGGTCCGAATCGCTTCCAGAGGCTGTTGAGCAACCGAGTGCACCCGAGCCGAGCCGCGCTGTGCCGGTGGCAGCACTTCGTTGATTCACGGGAGATGAATTTCGATGTCCGGTTCTGGTGCGGATGGCGGAATCTCCTCGGCCTCATCTTCATCGTGGTGGGTCTCGCGTCATGTCGCTCCAACGAACGGACCGAACCCGCCGGAGTCACTTCGCCCGGGCCGGGACTTTCCAACTCTGCGACATCGGGTCAGGTCAGCGGTGAGCTCCAAACACTCCCTGCCGGTTATGAGTCCGGTGAGATGTCTTGGTATACCGTCAAGACCAATGGCGGCACGACCACGGCCAGTGGTGAACCCCTCCGAGACGGGGTGAAAACCGCCGCCCATCGAACCCTGCCCTTTGGAACGATGGTTGAAGTGGAGAATACCCTGAATCAACGCACTACGGTGGTGAAGATCACCGACCGCGGGCCGCATGTGGATGGGCGTATCATCGACGTCTCCATGGCGACAGCACAGGAGTTGGGCTTCGCCGAACGTGGCGTGGCCCCCTGCCGGATCCGGGTGCTGCGGTAGATTTGCCTGTGCCTTGGTCGTGTGTCCTTCAGTCGCGTGTGTCCTTAAGTCGCGTGTGTCCTTCAGTCGCGCAGGGAGTCTTCGATCCGCGCGATCAATTGCCGGGCGATTTCGCTCTTGCTCCGGAGAGCCAGTGTTTCCAGGGGCCGATCTGGCCAGATCAGGATCACCTCGTTTTCATCGCGATCAAAGCCGATGTCGCTGCGACTGACATCGTTCGCGACGAGCAGATCGCAGCCTTTGCGTTCGAGTTTCCCGTGGGCGTGTGCGACGACATGCTCCGTTTCCGCCGCGAAGCCGACCAGAAATCCTTTGAATCCGAAAACCGAACGGGCGCTGCCGAGGATGTCGGGGTTCGGGACCAGCGTAAGGGTCAGGCTGTCGCCGGACTTTTTGATTTTTTCACCAGCGATTTCCGCCACCCGATAGTCCGCCACCGCAGCGCAACAGATCAGGACTTCGGCCCGTTTGATCTCGGCTTCCACTGCAGCAAACATTTCTTGAGCGGTCTCGACAAATCGGGTGCTGGCTTCGGGGGGAGCCGGAAGGTCGACCGGGCCGCTCACCAAAGTCACTTCGTGTCCGCCCGCGAGCGCTGCTTCGGCGAGGGCATAGCCCATTTTCCCCGAGGAACGGTTCGAGAGATACCGCACCGGATCGATCGGCTCGCGGGTCGGTCCGGCGGTGATGAGGAAACGCATGGCAGATAACCGCGAAACCACTCAGCACTGACACTCCAGGATCTCCTCAATGCGTTCGTGGATCCCCTCGACCGCCCAGAGCCGGCCCACTCCCTCGTAACCGCAGGCGAGCAGCCCTTCTTCCGGTCCGATGAAGGAGACGCCCCGCTCCCGCAGGATCGTGACATTCGCCTGGGTGGCGGGGTGGCGCCACATCTTGCCATTCATCGCCGGAGCGATCAGCACCTTGGCCAGGGTGGCCAGATAAATCGCCCCGAGTGCGTCATCGGCGATGCCCTGGGCGAAACGGGCAATCACGTTCGCCGTGGCCGGGGCGATCACGAGCAAGTCGGCGTGATCGGCCAGTTCGATGTGACCGGGATGCCAGTTTGATTTTTCGTCGTAGAGCGATCCGGTGACAGGTTGTCGCGAGAGCACTTGCAGGGTCAGCGGGGTGATGAATTCCTGAGCGTCTTTCGTCATCACGACATGGACCTCGTGCCCCGCTTTGGTGAGACGGCTGGTCAGATCGGCCGCTTTGTAGGCCGCGATCGAACCAGTCACGCCGAGGACGATGTTTTTGGGAGCGATGGAGTCAGACACGATGAGACGTTCGCCAGTTCGCCGAAGGAATCAAGGACCAAGGCGGGGTGATTTGGAATCTCAGAGGTCAAGCTCCGCGTGATCCGGACTCGCCATTGGCGTCCCGTGCCAGCGAGAGGAGCGGCAACGCTCTCCAGCGAGGATGGCAGAAAATATCGCAAAATCCTTCTCCCGATCGCTGCTGACCACGGTGTAGGCATAGTCCGGCCAATGACGCATCTCCTCGCGGGCGTTGTGCAAGCGCAGGGCCAATTGCTCCGCCGTCTCGGTGCCGCGACCTTGGAGCCGCTTCACGAGTTCTTCATCGTCGGAAAGGAGGATAAAAATATCCACCATGGCTCCTGCGATGACCGGATCGGCCTGCTGCCGGACGAGAGCGGCACCCTGGACGTCGATGTCCATCAGCACATCGCGGCCGGCTTCAAGATGGGCCAGCACTTCGCTTTTTAACGTGCCGTAGAAGTTGCCGTGAACCTCGGCCCACTCGAGAAATTCTCCATGCAGGCTGCGCTTCTGAAAATCCTCCCGGCTTAGAAAAAAGTAATCCACCCCATCGCGCTCTTCTCCACGCGGAGACCGGGTCGTCGCGGAGATCGCATAAACCGCCTCGGCATCGGTGTCGGTGAAGCGTCGGCACAAGGTCGTTTTCCCCGAGCCTGATGGACCCGAGACCACCACGAGGATGCCGCGGCGTTGGAGGAGTAAGGGGGTCATGGGTCGGTTGCCCGGCTCAGGCGTCATGTGTAAGGCTCTCAAGGATTCCATTCCGTATAAATCGCAGCGTAAGAGTTTAGTTTCCCTTGCGAGCAATTCAAGATCGGGGAAGGTGATCATCGACGGCTTCCGGGTTTATGCTTACATTAATCAATCAATGGCCTCAAGTAAGAGTCGAGATACATCAAATCCTGAAGAGTTCTCGACAACTCTTCGTATCGGCTTGGTTGGGCGGATTTTTTATCTTGCTTGTCATCAACACGAGCGGTTCCGAATTGGCTCGGCTGACGATTGCAAACTAGCTATCGATGGAGAAGGGATCGCCAACGAACATTGTGAAATCGAACGGGTTGACGAAACGCATTTCATCGTGCGTGCTCTCGGAATTGCATCTCTCGATGTCACATACGAGGAGTATCCCCATGGGGTCGCCACGCCCTCGCGCGTAACGCTGCGGAAAGATGGTGTCGCGCCTTCGGAAGTGTCTTTGCTGAGTCCCTTCGGCATTGAGTTCGGTACGCTTGAGTTATTGATTGCCGTGGTTCCTGATTCCGAAGCGGATGGCTGTGAGGAAGTAATTACCAACCACGATAACACTCCTGCGCCTTACGTGTTAACCCAGCGTCGGAAAAAGAATTCGTCCCGTGAAGATGCAACGCCAACAACGACCTCAAGACCCGAGACCGACCCCGCACTTGGCCACAATGAATCAGCTCCGGTCCAGGCTGATTTAGTTCCGGTCCAGGCTGATTTAGTTCCGGTCCAGGCTGATTTAGTTCCGGTCCAGGCTGATTTAGTTCCGGTCCAGGCTGA
>Ga0163144_10012974_pt1 | contig 17429 bp, 17 predicted proteins | sample OliLak19BULKMAT1_FD_123175 | JGI IMG/M metagenome (GOLD analysis project Ga0163144, IMG submission 123175) | Freshwater microbial mat bacterial communities from Lake Vanda, McMurdo Dry Valleys, Antarctica - Oligotrophic Lake LV.19.BULKMAT1 | ecosystem: Environmental > Aquatic > Freshwater >...
AGCCCCAACAGTTGCTGCAGGTGGATCTGGCGCGCGGTGTTGTCGGCCAGGTCTTCACCGCGCACCACGTCGCTGACGCCTTGCTCGGCATCGTCGACCACGGTCGCCAGTTGGTAGGCCCACGGGCCGTCGGCGCGTTGCAGCACGAAGTCGCCGACGCCATGCGTCACGTCCTGGTGTTGCGGCCCCAGGCGGCGGTCGTCCCAGTCGATGAAAACCGGCGCTGCGTCGCTGCCCGTGGCCAGGCGCCAGGCGCGAGCGGGCTTGCCATGCAGTCCGCTGCGACAGGTGCCGGGGTAGATGCGGTCGGCGCCGCGCTCGGGCGCCAGGCCCATGGCGGCGAGTTCGCTCTCGATGTCGCTTCGGGTGCAGCCGCAGGGGTAGGCCAGGCCCGCTTTGCGCAGGCGTTCGAGCGCCTGCGCATAGAAGGCGCCGCGTTGCGACTGCCACAGCGGCGGCGCATCGGGCACCAGGCCCAGCACCGCGAGCTGTTGCACGATTAGATGCTCGATGCCGGGCAGGCAGCGCGGCGCGTCCAGGTCGTCGAAGCGCAACAACCAGCGACCGCCGTGCGCGCGCGCATCGAGCCAGCTGGCCAGTGCCGCCACCAGCGAGCCCGCGTGCAGCGGCCCGCTCGGCGACGGGGCGAAGCGGCCGGTGTACGGCGCGGCGGCAAGGCTCTGCATCGGCGCAGGGCTCAAGGCGTGTCGTCGAACCGGCCGCCCGAGCGCTCGATCAGCGCACGCCGGGTGGCCGCGCTGCCCAACTGCTCGAGCCACCAGGCCAATGCCAGCCCCTGCGGCGCCTTCTTGGGTTGCGGCGTGGCGCTCTCGCGCCAGGCGTAGCCCAATCGCGCGCGGCGTCGCTCGCCCGGGACTTCCTTCACGACGAGCCGGCCGGCGCGCACATGGCCGCGCGCCACCGGTTCGGCCAGGAAGCCGCAGCCCAGGCAGCGCAGATGGGCTTCGAGCTTGTCTTGCACCGAAGCCACGGTGAAGACCTCCTGCCCCGGCAGCAGGTTCACGCTGAGCGGCGCGTGGCGGCGCGCCGAGTCGGCCACGGCCACCGCGCGGTGGCGCAGCAACTCGTGCTCGGGGATCGGCCCCTCCCAGGCGGCGAGCGGATGGTGCGGTGCGATGGCGAAGATGAAGTCCATCTCGCCCAGCGCATGCAACTCGATGCCCGGCGGCACCACCACGCCGTCCATGCCGACGCCGATGGCCAGGTCGGCCTCGCCCGCCAGCAACGATTCCCAGGTGCCCGCCAGCACCTCGCTGCGCAGGCGCAGCCGCGTGCTGGGGCCGCTGTCGGGCGCGTCGGCGTCGGGCCGCAGGGCATAGAACGCTTCGCACAGCTCGAACAGCGTCAGGCGCGACAACACGCCGTCGGCTGCCACCGTGAGCTGCGTCTCCCAGCCGCAGGAAACGCGGCGCACGCGGTTGGCCACGGCGTCCATATGCGCCAGCAAGCGGCGGCCTTCGGCGAGCAGCTCTTCGCCGGCGGCGGTGAACTTGGCCTGGCCCGAGCGGCGGTCGAACAGCAGCACGTCGAGCGCGTCTTCGAGCTGCCGCACGCTGTACGTCAGGGCCGAGGGCACCTTGCCCAGCTCGCGCGCCGCTGCGGCAAAGCTGCCGGCGCGCGCGATGGTGTCCATCATCAGCAGGGCATCGGGCGTGAGGGCGTTGCGTCGGTCGGGCATCGGAGCGCATCAAAGTTCGGGCAAGCCGCTTGCCCCGTCGCGGTTCATCTTATTTGAACGGCGCCTTCAACGTGCTGCGGCCTGCAAGACCCGCATGCGGCCTACATTGATTGCATCGTATAGGAGCCTACATGCTCACCCTTCGAAGTGCCTCGCAACGCGGATTTGCAGACCATGGCTGGCTCGAGAGCCACCACAGCTTCTCGTTCGCCGACTATCACGACCCAGCCCACATGGGCTTCGGCCGCTTGCGGGTGATCAATGAAGACCGCATCGCCCCGGGCACCGGTTTCGGCACCCACAGCCACCGCGACATGGAGATCGTCAGCTACGTGCTCGACGGCGCACTCGGCCACAAAGACAGCATCGGCAACGGCGCCACCATCGTGCCGGGCGAAGTGCAGCGCATGAGCGCCGGCACCGGAATAGCCCACAGCGAACACAACGCTGCCGCGAAGACCACGCACTTCCTGCAGATCTGGCTGCTGCCCTCGCGCGCTGGCCTGGCGCCGGGCTACGAACAGAAGGCCTTCAGCGACGCAGACAAGCGCGGCAAGCTGCGCCTGGTGGCTTCGCCCGACGGCCGCGACGGCTCGGTCACCGTGCATGCCGATGCGTCGATGTACGCGGGCCTCTTCAACGCCGACGAGCGTGCCGAACTTGCGCTCGACCCGCAGCGTCTTGCCTACGTGCACCTGGTGCGCGGCGAGGCCCAGGTCAACGGCCAGCGGCTTAGCGCGGGAGACGCGCTCGAGTTCGAAGGCGAGCCGCGCGTCTCGATCGAACACGGCCTTGGGGCCGAGCTGATCGTCTTCGATCTCGGGCGTTGATTTCTCTTCGCCCAACCCTTCGCTTACCCCGTTCCACCACTGTCAAGGAAGTTGCATGAACCCCGCCATCGCCATCATCTATCACAGCGGCTACAGCCACACCAAGAAGGTGGCCGAAGCGGTGGCCGCAGGCAGCGGCGGCACGTTGCTGGCCATCGACGCCGAAGGCAACCTGCCTGCAGGTGCGTGGGAGCAGCTGGCGGCCGCGCGTGCCATCGTGTTCGGTTCACCGACCTACATGGGCGGCCCGTCATGGCAGTTCAAGAAGTTTGCCGATGCCTCGAGCAAGCCGTGGTTCTCGATGGCCTGGCGCAACAAGCTGGCCGCGGGTTTCCAATAATCTGGGCGGGTATGCTGGCTTGATCACCGTCACGCCGTCTGACGCCTCGCCTGACGAGATGGTGCCGGGCGACATCGCCACCGCAAAGGTCTTCGGCCTGCGCGTAAGTGAAGCGCTAGGCCTGCTGAAGAGCTGAACCCTGTTTTTCAACCTGAGGAGAACCCATGAATTCACCCGCCGTCCCCGCACTCATCGGCCGCATCTTGCTGGTGCTCATGTTCCTGATGTCCGGCCTGAGCAAGTTCGCCGGGCTGGAGGGCACCGCCGGCTACATTGCCAGCAAGGGGCTGCCGATGCCGCAGGTGCTGGCCATCCTGGCGGCCGTAGTGGAAGTCGTCGCGGCGCTGATGGTGATCGTGGGCTGGCGTGCGCGCTGGGGCGCACTGGCGTTGATCGTTTTCACGGTGCTCGCAAGCTTCCTGTTCCACAACTTCTGGGCCATGCCCGAGGCACAGAAGATGATGGAGCAACAGGCGTTCATGAAGAACATGGCCGCCATCGGGGGACTGCTGCTGGTGTTCGCTTTCGGCCCCGGGCCGCTGAGCCTGGACGCACGGCGCCGCACTTGACGCGCCCGCAGGCGGTCGCGAGCTACAGTCCGGCGCATGGATGCGCTGGCCAAGCTCTTGACCGTCTTGCCGTGGTGGGACTGGGCGGCGCTCGGCGGTTTCTTCGCGGGCTGGACGGGCTATGCCGCCTTCGCCAAGCGGCGCGTCAGTGTGCAGCCCTCGCTGCTGGCCGCCAGCAATCGGGTGCGCCGGCAGTGGATGCTGCAGGCTACCAAGCGCGAGGTGCGGGTGGTCGACGGGGTGGTGGTGCAGAACCTGTCCACCAGCCCCAGTTTCTTCGCCTCCACCACCATCCTGATCATCGGCGGCTTGCTCGCCGTGCTCGGCAGCAACGACCATGCCAGCTCGCTGGTGGCTGAGATCCCGTTCGCCGCGCGCACCACTTCGTTGGTGCTGGACTTCAAACTGGTGCTGCTGGCGGCGATCTTCGTCTACGCCTTCTTCCGCTTCACCTGGAGCCTGCGCCAGTACAGTTTCGGCGCATTGCTGCTGGCCTCGGCGCCCGAGCGCGACGAGTTCGCCAGCCTGGGCGAGGGCGCGCGCGAGCGCTTTGCCGACCGCGCGGGCGGCGTCGTGGGCCTGGCCGCCGAAGCGTTCAACGACGGCCTGCGTGCTTACTACTTCGCCTTTGCCGCAGCGGCCTGGCTGTTCTCGGCATGGGCCTTTGCGATCGGCACGGCCGGCGTGGTGACGGTGCTGTACCGTCGCGAATTCCATTCGAGCGCGCTCGCCTTGATGCGCGATTGAGCGGCCCGGCACGGGCCTTGCAAGCCACATAATCGATGGTTCAGTGAACGCTCTAGAAGCACAACCCCGAGGAGAACCCATGATCGATTCGACGAAGCGCACCGCCCTTCGCGCTGCCGCCGCTGCCAGCCTGCTGGCCACGGTGGCCCTGGTGGGCTGCGGCAAGAAGGCAGAGACCACCGCGGCGGCCCCGGCCACTGCGCCCGCGCCGACGGCTTCGGCCGCGGCACCCAAGCCCGAACCGCTGAAGATCGCTTTCGCCTACGTCGGCCCGGTCGGAGATGGCGGCTGGACCTTCGCCCACGACGTCGGCCGCAAGGCGGTCGAGGCCGAGTTCGGTGACCGCGTGAAGACCAGCTTCGTCGAGAACGTGCCAGAGGCCGCCGACGCCGAGCGCGTGATCCGGCAGATGGTCAGCGAGGGCAACAAGCTCGTCTTCGGCACCACCTTCGGCTACATGGACCCGATGATGAAAGTGGCAGCCGACCACAAGGACGTGAAGTTCGAGCATGGCACCGGCTTCAAGACGGCCGAGAACATGCGCACCTACGACAGCCGCACCTACGAAGGCGCGTACCTGGCGGGCATCATCGCCGGCGCGTCGACCAAGAGCAACACGCTGGGCGTGGTCGGTTCGATCCCGATCCCCGAGGTCATCCGCAACATCAACAGCTTCACGCTCGGTGCGCAGAGCATGAACCCGAAGATCAAGACCAAGGTGGTCTGGATCGGCAAGTGGTTCGATCCGCCGAAGGAAGGCGAAGCCGCGCAGAGCCTGATCAACCAGGGCGCCGACGTGCTGTTCCAGAACACCGTCTCCAGCGCGGTGCTGCAGACCGCCGAGAAGAACAAGAAGCTGGCCTTCGGCTGGGACAGCGACATGAGCAGCTACGCCAAGGACGCCCACCTCGGCTCGGCCGTCATCAACTGGGGTCCGTACTACAAGCAGGCCGTCAAGCAAGCGCTCGACGGTACCTGGAAGACGCAGCAGGCGTGGTGGGGCGTCAAGGAAGGCGCGATCGACATGGTGTCGATCAGCGACAAGGTCTCGCCCGAGGCCAAGGCCGCCGTCGAGAAGGCCAAGGCCGGCATGAAGGACGGCAGCTTCCACCCCTGGCGCGGCCCGGTCGTCGACCAGGCGGGCAAGACAGTGGTCGAGAAGGACGCCGCCCCCGACGACAAGTTCATGCTGGGCATCAACTTCTACGTCAAGGGCGTCGAGGGAAAGGTTCCCTCCGGAGGGAAATGACCCACCCCCGTAGCGGCTGCGCCGCTCCCCCTCGAGGGGGCAACGCTGGCGGACCGGCGCAGCCGGATCCGCGGCGTTCGCTTGGCAAAGCATGATCCATTTCGACCGCATTCCCCGCAGCCGCCTGCCGGCCCTGCTGCGCTCGATGCCCAAGGCCGAGCTGCACATCCACATCGAGGGCTCGCTCGAGCCCGAGCTGATCTTCGCGCTCGGCCAGCGCAACGGGGTGACGTTGCCGTACGCGAGCGTCGAAGCGCTGCGGGCGGCCTACGCCTTCACCGACCTGCAGAGCTTCCTCGACCTGTACTACGCCGGCGCGACGGTGCTGCGCACCGAGCAGGACTTCTTCGACATGGCCTGGGCCTACCTGCAACGCGCGGTGGCCGACAACGTGGTGCATGCCGAGATTTTCTTCGACCCGCAGACGCACACCGAGCGCGGCGTGCCGGTCGAGGTCGTCATCGCAGGCCTGGCACGCGCCTGTCGAGAAGCCGAAGGCCGCTGGGGCCTGAGCGCGAAGCTCATCCTGTGCTTCCTGCGCCACCTGAGCGAAGACGACGCCCTGGCCACGCTCGAAGCGGCGCTGCCGATGCGCGAGCACTTCATCGGCGTGGGCCTGGACAGCAGCGAACGCGGCCATCCGCCGGAGAAATTCGCACGCGTGTTCGCGCGGGCCCGATCGCTGGGCCTGCGCGCCGTGGCGCATGCCGGGGAAGAGGGGCCGCCGGCCTACATCGAAAGCGCGCTCGACGTGCTGCAGGTCGAGCGCATCGACCACGGCGTGCGGGCCCTCGAGTCGCCCGCGCTCACGGCGCGCCTGGCGCACGAGCGCATGCCGCTCACCGTGTGCCCGCTGTCGAACATCAAGCTGTGCGTCTTCGACGCGCTGCACAACCATGCGCTGCCCCGGATGCTCGATGCCGGCCTGGCCGTCACGGTCAACAGCGACGACCCGGCCTACTTTGGCGGCTACCTGAACGACAACTTCGTGCAGACCTTCGAGGCCTTGCCCGAGCTCGGCGCGCGCCAGGCCTATACGCTGGCGCGCAACAGCTTAAAAGCGAGCTTCGTCGACGACGCCACCCAGGCGCGCTGGATTGCGGCGCTCGACACGCAATTCCGGTTCGCCGCGACCGAGGCGATTTAGGCGCCGAGCCGAAGCGGCCAGCGAACCTGGCGCGCCTAAAATCAGGGTGCGCTCCGCGTGCCACCCGCACCGCGCCTTCATCCGGTGGCCATGTCGAGGACAACCATGTCAAAAAACCTCATCCGCGGGCCTGCGCTCGCGTCGATGCTTTTCTCCTTTGCCACTTTGACGGCCCAGGCGGCCGAGCCGCTGAAAATCGGCTTCGTCTACGTGAGCCCGGTCGGCCAGGCCGGCTGGACCTACCAGCACGAGCAAGGGCGCCAGGCGATGCAGCGAGCGCTGGGCAGCCAGGTCGAGTCGCGCTTCGTCGAGGCGGTGCCGGAAGGCGCGGACGCCGAGCGTGTGATGCGCGACCTCGCATCGCAAGGCCACAAGCTGATCTTCGCGACGAGCTTCGGTTACCTCGAGCCGGCGCTGCGTGTCGCGGCCGACTTCTCTGCGGTGAAGTTCGAGCATGCGGGCGGCTACAAGACTGCGCCCAACCTGAACACCTACAACGCGCGCTTCTACGAGGGCCGCTGGCTCGCCGGCTGGTTGGCGGGCAAGACCAGCAAGTCGGGCGTCGCCGGCTACGTCGCGGGTTTTCCGGTGCCCGAGGTGGTGCAGGGGATCAATGCTTTCGCGCTCGGCATGCGCCAGGCCAACCCGAAGGCCAGCGTGCGCGTGCTCTGGCTCAACACCTGGTTCGACCCGCCGAAGGAGCGCGAGGCGGCGCTGGCCCTGGTCGGTGCGGGTGCCGACGTGCTGACGCACCACAGTGGCTCATCGGCCGTGCCGCAGGCCGCGCAGGAGAAGGGCGTGCAGCTCGTCGCCTATCAGAGCGACATGCGTGCGCAGGCGCCGAACGCACAGCTCGCGGCCGTCACGGCCGACTGGGGTGGCCACTACACGCGCGTCGCGCAAAGTGTGCTCGCGGGCAGTTGGCGCGCGCAGCCGGTGTGGGGCGGCATCAAGGACGGGCTGGTCAAGCTGTCGGCCGTGTCGCCCGCCGTGTCGCCTGCGGTGCGCAAGGAACTTGCGGCGCGCGAGCAAGGCCTGGTCGCCGGCAAGGCCGGGCCCTTCGTCGGCCGCCTGGTCGACCAAGCCGGCGTCGTGCGCCAGGAACGCGGCACGATGGCCGACGCCGACATCGCGCGGATGGATTGGTTCGTTCAAGGCGTCTCGGGTACCCTGCCCAGACCTTGAAGCCTGCTGCATCGATGGAGAGCGCCCGATGAACCGCCGCCTGCTTGCCGTGGGGTCGCTCCTGCTGGCCTGCCTGTTCTCGCCAGTGACCTTCGCGCAGGGCAAGACCCTGCGCTTTGCCAGCGCCTTCGATCCGCAGAGCATGGACCCGCATGCGCTGGCCTTGCTGTACCAGTCGCGCGTGGTGACACAGATCTACGAGGGCCTGGTCAACCGCAGCCGCGGTTTCACCCAACTCGAACCCTCGCTGGCCACGTCGTGGGAGATGGTCAACCCGACGACCTGGCGCTTCAAGCTGCGCCAGGGCGTGAGTTTCCACGACGGCAGCCCCTTCAGCGCCGACGACGCGGTGTTCTCGATCGAACGCGCGCTGGACAAGGCCTCGCAGCGCAAGAACCAGATGCTCGGCATCACCGGCGCCAGGAAGATCGACGCGTCGACCCTCGACGTGACCAGTGCCACGCCCGACGCGGTGCTGCCGGAAAAGCTGTGGCTGGTCGGCATGCTGAGCCAGGCCTGGGCCGAGAAGCACAACGTCACCAAGCCGCAGGACTACAACGCCAAGCAGGAAACCTATGCCGTGCGCAACGCCAACGGCACCGGTCCGTTCAAGCTCGCACGCTATGAAGCCGACGTGCGCACGCGCCTGGTCGCCAACCCGGATTGGTGGGGCAAGGGCACGCCGGCCGGTGGCGGCAACGTCGACGAGGTGCTGTTCCAGGTGATCCAGTCCGATGCCACGCGCATGGCGGCGCTGGCATCGAACCAGGTCTACTTCGTGATCGACCCGCCGTTCCAGGACCTGACGCGTCTGAAGAGCGACAAGTCGCTGAAGTTCAGCCAGGTCGACGGCATCAGCACCCAGTACTTCGCGCTCAACCAGCACAGTGCCGAGCTGCCGGGCAGCGATGTCAAGGGCCGCAACCCTTTCAAGGACCTGCGCGTGCGCCGCGCGGTGCAGCTGGCCATCGACGCCGACCTGATCGTGCGCCAGGTGCTGCGCGGCGAGGGCCGGGCCACCGGCTCCTTCGTCTCGCCGCTGGTCGACGGCTACGTGGCCGAGCTCGAGCAGCGGCCCAAGCCGGATGCGTCGGCGGCGCGCGCCCTGCTGAAGGAGGCCGGCTACGAGAGCGGCTTCTCGCTGCAGATGGATTGCGTCAACGTCGCCTGGCGCGCGTCGGTGTGCCAGGCGGTGGTGGCGATGCTCGAGAAGGTGGGCATCCGCGCCAGCCTGGTCACCTCGCCGAGCTCGGTCTTCTTCCCCAAGCTGAGCCAGGGCACGGGCAGCCTGCTCGAGTTCGGCTGGAGCCCGGGCACCGACCCCTGGGGCATGCTGCAGTCGACGGTGCGCAGCAACGACGGCCTGGCCGCTGGCGCTTTCAATGCTGGGCGTTACTCGAATCCGAAGCTCGATGCGCTGATCGACGGCCTGCGCGTTGAGCCCGACCTGGCCAGGCGGCGGCGCATGGCCAGCGACGCCTTGCGGCTGATGAATGTCGAGCTGCCGATGGTTCCGCTGATCCGCACGCAACAGAACTGGGTCATGCGGCCGAACATCGACGTGGTGCACTGGCCCAACGACGTGCTCGAGCTGCGCTGGGTCACCATCCGGTAGCTCAGGCAGGCGGTGCCGCGTCGGACGGCCAGCTCGGATGGCGCAGCGCCGTCAACACATGGTCGCGCCAGGCGCCGTCGATGAACAGGTACTCGCGCGCCAGGCCCTCGCGTTCAAAGCCCAGGCGCTCGAGCAGCGCCAGGCTGCGGGTGTTTTCCGGCCGCACGTTGGCCTGCACGCGGTGCAGACCGACGCGCGGGCCGAAAGCATCCTCCAGCGCGGCCTGCAAGGCTTCGCGCATCAAGCCGCGTCCTTCGTGCTGGTGGTCGAGCGCGTAACCGAGCATCGCGTTCTGGAACGCACGCCGCGTGATCTGCGAGAAGTGGATGCGACCGATCAGCGGCCCGCGCCTCGTCCTCGCAAACAGCCACCAGGCGATCTCACTGCCGTGGCGCGCCGCCTGCGCCGCTTCGGCCAGGCGTTCAGCCTGGGCCGCGGCGCTGTACACCTCGTCGCCCAGCGGCGGGTTCCAGCGCGCATGCTGCACCGCATTGCGGACGTAGAAGTCGGCCACCGCTGCGGCGAATGACGGATCGCTGGCGCGCAGCACCAAGCGCTCGGTCGTGAGCTGGGTCGCATCGTTCACTCCGGGCATTGTGGCGCGCGGCGTTCAGCGGGCCGGCTGCGTCAGCGCATCGGCCAGACGCGCAGCCGACGGGCCGAAGGCGTAGGCATCCATGCCCAGCGCGCCGTGCGTCACGCTGTCATGCAAGCGCAGCGCCGGCGCGTCGCGGCCGCCGGCGCCGGCGGCGATGAACCAGGGCAGCAGGTGCTCGTCGGTCGGATGCATGTCGACGGCGTGCGGCGCGCGTGTGCGGTACGCCAACAGCGCCGGCCAGTCACGCTCGGCGCTGCGTTCGGCGAACCAGTGGCGGAATGCCGCGCTTTCGGCGATCTCGGGCTGGTCGGCTGCGACCATCCGCCCGCCGCCGAAGACGCGGCCCAGGTTGTGCGTCATGCTGCCGGTGCCGAACACCAGCACGCCTTCGTTGGCCAGCGACGCCATAGCCTGGCCGAGCGCGAACTGCTGTTCCGGCGTCTGCGCAGTCGGCCAGGCCAGTGGCAGGACGGGAACGTCAGCGTCGGGCCAGGCGTAACGCAAGGGGGTCCACAGGCCGTGGTCCAGGCCGCCGTCGTCGACCCGATGGGCGGTGACGCCGGCCTCGGCCAGCAACGCTTGCACGCGCACGGCCAGCGCCGGGGCGCCGGCAGCGTCGTAGCGCAGCGTGCGCAGTCGGGGGTCGAAGCCGCCGAAGTCGTACACCGCGGCATGGCGCTCGGCCGCCAGCAGCACCGGCGCACGCGCCAGGCTGTGGGCCGAGAGGCCGAGGATCGCGCGCGGGCGGCCGAACGTGGCATCGATCGCGGGGCCCAGGCGTCGCAGGAAGGCGCCCGCTTGCCCCGGTTCGAGCGCGATCATCGGCGAGCCATGCGAGACGAAGAGGCTGGGCAGAGGCAGGTGGGCAGTCATGCCTGCATTGGAACGCGACGGCGTTCGCCTTGCATTGCGGCGCCTTGCACGCGGCGTGCATGGCCCCTGCATGCGCGGAGATCGCGCCAATCGGGTAACGTGGCCCGATGCCCAAGCCACGCCGCCCCTCGATCTGGTCCCTGGCCTGGCGCCAGACCCAACGTGACTTTCGCGCCGGCGAGTTGCGCTTGCTGCTGGTGGCGGTGATGCTGGCCGTCGCCTCGCTCACGGCGGTCGGCTTCTTCGCCGACCGCCTGGAGCGCGGCCTGGCGCGCGACGCGCGGCAGATGCTCGGCGGCGATGCCATCGTCGCCAGCGACCAGCCGACGCCGCAGGCCTTCGTCGACCAGGCCCGGCAGCGCGCGCTGTCGGTGGCCACCACCACCACCTTCCCCAGCATGGCGCGCGCGCCCGAAGCGCAGGGCGGCGCCTCGAAGCTGGTGGCGGTGAAGGCGGTCAGTGAGGCCTATCCGCTGCGCGGGCGCCTGAAGCTGAAGGACATGCCCGACGGCCGCACCCTCGACGCGGCAGGCGCGCCCGAGCGCGGCAGCGTGTGGGTCGACGCCGGTCTGCTCGACGCGCTGCGGCTCGAGGTGGGTGACGCGCTGCTGCTCGGCGATGCGTCGCTGAAGATCGCGCGGCTGGTGGCGGTGGAGCCCGACCGCGGCGCCGGCTTCATGAGCTTCGCGCCGCGCGTCATGCTCAGCCATGCCGACCTGGCGGCCACCGGCCTGGTGCAGCCCGCCAGCCGCGTCAACTACCGGCTGGCCGTTGCCTCACCTGCGGGCAACGATGCCGACGTGGCCGCGTTCGTGCGCTGGGCCGAGACCCAGGTGGAGCAGAAGGCGCTGCGCGGCGTGCGCATCGAATCGATGGACTCCGGCCGGCCCGAGATGCAGCAGACGCTGGCGCGCGCCGAGAAATTTCTCAACCTGGTCGCGTTGCTCGCCGCCTTGCTGGCGGCCGTGGCAGTGGCCATCGCTTCGCGCGATTTCGCCGCCGGCCACCTCGACGACTGCGCGATGCTGCGCGTGCTCGGCCAGCCGCAGCGCTCGATCGCCGGCGCCTACACGCTGGAGTTCGGTCTGGTGGGTGCGGCGGCCAGCGCCGCTGGCGTGGCGATCGGCCTGGCGGTGCATTTCGTCTTCGTCTGGTTGCTCGCCGGGCTCGTGAATGTGGAGTTGCCCGCCCCCGGCGGCTGGCCGGCGCTGTTCGGCTTCGGTGTCGGGTTGACCCTGCTGCTGGGCTTCGGCCTGCCCCCCGTGCTGCAACTCGCGCGCGTGCCGCCGCTGCGCGTCATCCGGCGCGACGTCGGCGCCTTGAAGGGCAGCTCGCTGGCGGTGCTGGGTGCGGGCGCGCTGGGCTTCGCGGCCTTGCTGTTGGCCGTGTCAGCCGATCTCGAGCTCGGCCTGATCGCGGTGGGTGGCTTTGCCGGCGCGGCCGCGTTGTTCGCGTTGTTGTCGTGGCTGGCAGTGCTGCTGCTCAAGCGCACGGTGCCCGAGGCGAACGCGCCGCGCTGGATGGTACTGGCCACGCGCCAGATCGCCGCCCGCCCGGCCTTCGCGGTGCTGCAGGTCTCGGCGCTGGCCGTCGGCCTGCTGGCGCTGGTACTGCTGGTCTTGCTGCGCACCGACTTGATCGCGAGCTGGCGCGCGGCCACTCCGGTCGATGCGCCCGACCGCTTCGTCATCAACATCCAGCCCGAGCAGAGTGCGGCCTTGCGCCAGACGCTGACCGACGCGGGCGTGAGAAATTACGACTGGTACCCGATGATCCGCGGCCGGCTGGTGGCCATCAACAACCGGCCGGTCACGCCCGAAGCCTTTGCCGACGAGCGCGCCAAGCGGCTGGTCGAGCGCGAATTCAACCTGAGCCATGCGGCCGAACTGCCGGGTCACAACCGCATCGTCGGCGGCACCTGGACGCCCAACGAGACCGACGCGGTGAGCGTCGAGGAGGGCCTGGCGACGACGCTCGGCCTCAAGCTGGGCGACCGGCTGCGCTTCGACATGGCGGGGGTGGCCCACGACGGGCGCATCACCAGCCTGCGCAAGGTCGACTGGGGCTCGATGCGGGTGAACTTCTTCGTGATGTTCCCGAACGCCGAGCTGCCCGGCCTGCCGGCCACCACCATCGCCGCCTTCCGAGCACCGGCGGCCCCCCCGGTGGCCGGCCAGCCGAGCTTCGACAACACGCTGGCGCGCGACTACCCGAACGTCACCACGATCGACGTCTCGGCCCAGATCGGCCAGGTGCAGCGGGTGCTCGACCAGGTGATCCGCGCGGTCGAGTTCCTCTTCGCCTTCACGCTGGTCGCGGGCCTGGTGGTGCTGTTCGCCGCGGTGACCGCGACGCGCGAGGCGCGCTCGCGTGAGTTCGCGGTGATGCGCGCACTCGGTGCCAGCAGCCGGCTGCTGGCACAGGTACAACGCGCCGAGCTGCTGGGCGTGGGCGCACTGGCCGGGGTGCTGGCCTCACTGGCGGCGATGGCGGTGGGCTGGGCTCTGGCGCGCTACGCCTTCGAATTCCAATGGACGGCCTCTTGGTGGGTGCCGCTGGCCGGCGGCGCCGCGGGCGCGCTGCTGGCGCTGATGGCCGGCTGGTGGGGCCTGCGCGAGGTGCTGCGGCGCCCGGTGGTGCAGACCTTGCGGCAGGCCGCGATGGAGTAAGCCGGCTGCGCGACCGACCGGCCGAGCCTTCCATCGGCCTCGAGCGGGTCGAAGGGCCGGCTACAGTGGCCACGCCGCTCGCCGCCACCACCTATCCAGCCCGCCCCGCATGTCCGCCACGCTCCGCCAACGCAGCCTGCGCGTGCTCCACCTCGAAGACTCGGAGTTCGACCACGAGCTGACACTCGCGCACTTGCGCCAGGGCGGCCGCGCAGTGCAGACACAGCGCGTCGAAAGCGAAAGCGGATTCCGCGCGGCGCTGGAGGAGGACTGGGATGCCATCGTTTCCGACTACAACCTGCCCGGGTTCTCGGGCCTGGCTGCGCTCGAGATCCTGAAGGCCAGTGGCCGCCTGCTGCCGTTCGTCATCGTCTCGGGCGAGATCGGCGAAGAGACCGCCGTGCAGGCCATGCGCAACGGCGCCAGTGACTACCTGCTCAAGAGCAACCTGGCGCGGCTGTCGCCGGCGCTCGACCATGCGATCGAGGCCAACGAAGCGCGGCGCGCTCGCGTGGCGGCCGACCGCGAGCTCGCAGCGTCGCGGCAGCAGCTCTCCGAGCTGGCGCAGCATCTGCAGACCAGCGTCGAGCGCGAACGCGCCGCCATCGCGCGCGAGATCCACGACGACGTCGGCGGTGCGTTGACCGCGCTCAACTTCGAGCTCAACTGGATCGCCCGCCACGCCCAGGCGCCGGCGATGCAGCAGAAGGTGCAATCGGCCCTCGAGATGGCCGCGCATGCGATCGAGGCCAGCCAGCGCGTGATGCACAACCTGCGTCCGGCCATCCTGGAGCAGGGGCTGGTGGCGGCGCTGCAATGGATGGCGCAGCGCTTCGAGAAACGCACCGGCATCGAATGCCGGTTTCGCAGCAGCCACGAACACCTCGATCTGCCGCGCGGGGTGCCGCTGGTGGCCTACCGCACGGTGCAGGAGGCGCTGACGAACGTCAGCAAGCATGCGCAGGCCGCCAAGGTGGCGATCGACCTGTCGCTGTCGCGCGGGGTGCTGTCGATCGAGGTGGCCGACAACGGCTGCGGCCTGGCGCCCGACGCACTGGCCAAGGCGCGCAGCTTCGGCATCCGCGGCCTGCACGAGCGGGCCGACACCGTGCGCGGCTGGGTGGAGCTGTCGAGTTCGTCCAGCGGCACCACGTTGATCCTGTCGGTGCCGGTCAGCAGCCGGGCCAGCGAGGGGCTGGAGTCCGACACCGGTTTCGACCTCGCAGGCCACGACCCTGCCGCCTGGGAATCCCCATGATCCGAGTCATCCTGTGCGACGACCATGCGCTGATCCGGCGCGGCATCCGCGAGACGCTGTCCGAGGCGGTCGACATCCGCGTGGTCGGCGAGGCGTCCGAATACGGCGAGCTGCGCAGCCTGATGAGAAAGACCGATTGCGACGTGCTGGTGCTCGACATCAACCTGCCCGGGCGCAGCGGCCTGGACGTGCTGCACGTGCTGAAGGACGAGGGCAACCCGGTCAAGGTGCTGGTGGTCAGCATGTACCCCGAAGACCAGTACGCCATCCGCGCCTTGCGCGGTGGTGCGCAGGGCTACGTCAACAAGGCCGGCGATCCGCAGCTGATCGTGCACGCGGTGCGCACGGTGGCGCAGGGGCGCAAGTACGTCACGCCCGAGATCGCTCAGATGCTGGTCGAGAGCCTGACAGCGCCTTCTGCCCAGCAGGCGCACGACACGCTGTCGGACCGCGAACTGCAGACCCTGACCATGATCGCCTCGGGCAAGAGGCTCTCCGACATCGCGCTGGAGCTGAGCCTGTCGCCCAAGACGGTGTCGGTGTATCGGGCTCGCGTGCTGCAGAAGCTGGGGCTGGGCAACAACTCGGAGCTGACGGTCTACGCCATCCGCAACGGCCTGGTCGGCGAGTGAGTGCGCGAGCCGGCCGCTCAGCGCAGCGTGGCGCGACGCCGCACGCAGTCGAGGTAGGCATGGCCGTCGGGCGGCTGGCCGCTGCGCTGCGACGCCCAGACCATCTCGCCCAGGCAGTCCATCACCTGGTGGTGGGCGACATGGTCCGAACCCAGCCGCGCGGCCAGCAGTTCGACGGCCTGCCGGATCCCGTGCGGCTGGTCGATCGCAATCTGCTCGGTGATCGTCAGGTGCATCGACAGGTGCAGGAAAGGGTTGCTCTTGCCGTCTTCGACGCGGTAGCTGGCGGCCAGCGCACCCTGTGCGTCCGCCAGCGTCGCGTGGTACTCGGGATGCTGCGCGATCCACTGCGCCGCCAGTGTTTCCATCGGCGTGAGCGGCTGGGCGGTTGCGTTCTTCGCGTGCGCTTCGCAGAAGAAGCGGCGCACATCGTGCTGTGAAGGATTGAACATGGTCCGACAATTGTGCAACCCCCGATCATCTGGCCGTCGATGAACATCACCACCGAACAGCTCTTCACCCAGGCGCGAAGCCACAATGCCTGGCTAGCCCAGCCCGTCGGCGACGCGACGCTGCAGGCGTTGTACGAGCTGGTCAAATGGGGGCCGACGTCGGCCAACTGCTCGCCGGCCCGTCTGGTCTTCGCGAAAAGCGATGAAGCGAAGGCCCGGCTCGCAACCTGCATGTCGCAGGGCAACCGGCACAAGGTGGAGCAGGCGCCGGTCACGGTGGTGATCGGCATGGACCTGGCCTTTGTCGACACGCTGCCGCAGCTCTTTCCGCACGTCGACGCGAGGCCCTGGTTCGCCGGCGATGCGCCCAAGATCGCCGAGACTGCCTTTCGCAATTCGAGCTTGCAGGGCGGCTACCTGATCCTGGCGGCGCGCGCGTTGGGCCTGGACTGCGGGCCGATGAGCGGGTTCGATGCCGGCCGGGTCGACGCCGAGTTCTGGGCCGGCACGGCCGTCAAGACCAACTTCGTCTGCTCGCTGGGGCATGGGGACCCGAAGGGCCTGTTCGCGCGCAGCCCGCGCCTGTCGTTCGACCAGGCGTGCCGCATCGCGTGAGCCTGCTGATCGACGACCCGTGGTTCTATGCGGTGGCCGTACCGGCGGTGCTACTGATGGGGCTGTCCAAGAGCGGCTTCCTGATGGGCTTCGGCTCGCTGGCCACGCCGTTGCTGGCCCTGGCCCTGCCGGTGCCCCAGGCAGCGGCGGTCATGATGCCGCTGTTGCTGGCGATGGACGTGACCGGCATCCGCCAGCTCTGGGCCCACCGCGACCGCGACCTGCTGCGCCTGATGGTGCCGGCCGGCCTGGTCGGCACCGCGATCGGGGCCCTGCTGTTCGGCGTGCTGTCCACCCGTGCCGTGGCCACCGTGGTGGGCGCGCTGACCCTGCTGTTCCTGGCCCAGCGCTTGCTGTTCCCGCCACGCAAGGACGCGCCTCCGCCCCCGCGTCCGGTCGGCTTCGTGCTCGGCATCGCGGGCGGTTTCACCAGCTTCGTGGCCCACGCCGGCAGCCCGCCGATCGCAGCCTACGTCCTTCCGCTGCGCCTGTCGCCCCTGCGCCTCACCGCGAGCATGGCGGTGCTGTTCGGCGCCCTCAACCTGTCCAAGTGGCTGCCGTATGCCGCCCTCGGCCTGTTCGACCAACGCAACCTGCTCACATCGGTGGTACTGTTGCCGCTGGCGCCGCTGGGCGTGTGGCTGGGCATCTGGGCCACCCGCCGGATTGCGTCGGACTGGTTCTACCGCATCGCCTACTTCGGCATGTTCCTCACCGGGTGCAAGCTGCTGTGGGATGGGGTTGCTTGAGCGAGCTTTTCCTTTCCGCGCTTGCAAGTCCGCGGGCCGGCCAGCGTCGGGGATCGGATGCGACGCCCCGCTGCGCGGGGTCCGCTGTGGTGCTCGCGCTGAGGTCGCGCCGAAAAACTCCCTCCGCTCACTGCGTTCGCTGTGGTCAACAGTTTCGGCGAGTCAGACCACGAAGCGCGCTGCGCGCGCCGACCTCAGCGCT
>Ga0163144_10012975_pt1 | contig 17426 bp, 12 predicted proteins | sample OliLak19BULKMAT1_FD_123175 | JGI IMG/M metagenome (GOLD analysis project Ga0163144, IMG submission 123175) | Freshwater microbial mat bacterial communities from Lake Vanda, McMurdo Dry Valleys, Antarctica - Oligotrophic Lake LV.19.BULKMAT1 | ecosystem: Environmental > Aquatic > Freshwater >...
GGCGGGGTTGGGGTCGGCGGCGGGGTTGGGGTTGGCGGCGGTTCGACCGGCGGAGGCGTAACAATCAGTATTCTCACGGTGTCGCGCAGCGAGTCGACCGTCGCAGTGGGCGTCGACGCTTCAATGCTGGCTGCGCCGGCGGCGAGTGCGGACACTTCGCCCGAGTGGGACACTAAGGCAAGGTCCGGCGTGAGTGAGCGCCAGGTCACTGATGCGGTGCTGAGTACATCACCACGCTGATCGCGGACGCTGGCGGAGAGAGTTCGTGTGGCGGCGGTGACGAGCGTATCCATGTGCGGTCGCGCGTCGAGTGTTGCTGCGAACCGAGGGCGTACGACCACCGACACGTTGCTCCGGGCCTGATCACCAAAGGCGCTGACGGTCAGTGTCGCGGTGCCGGGTCCGACAGCGAGGACAGTCCCGCTCGCATCGACCGCGGCGATTTCAGGATTACTCGAAGTCCAGACCACCGACTTGTTGTCGGCCGCGCAGCCGGTGTACACGCTGGCCGCCACCTGACCAGGCACGCCAACATCGAGCGAGAGCGCATCAGGGAAGGCGGTGATCATGCGGTTCGGCTCGACCAGACCGGCACACGAGTCTGCTCCTCCACCTGCGCACCCAACTAGCGCGAGACCGATCAACGCTGCGAGCTGGTGCACCTCGCGTTTCACCAGAAGATACCGAACGTCACTGGCTGATCGAATCGTACTCATCGCGACGCCTCCGCTGGATCAATCCCTGTGAGGTATAAAAATTAAAGCGCAGGATCGGTTCGGTACCACGGTGCGTCATCGCATGGTGGCCGCGGGGCTGACTATGGAACGTCACGCGTCCGTGATCTTGCGGCTGGGAATCGTGAAGCGCATTTCGTGCCGCAAAAAAGTCGGGCGGCACCGCATCACTATCGGCACCGCCCGATCCGTGATGCAACTCCTCGGCCGCTGGTGCTTCAGGCCTGTCGTTGCTCACTGGTCATCCTGGCGCCGGTACTACTGTTGCTGAATGTAGCTCACCGTCAGCCGTAAGTGCAGCAGTTCCGACGGACCGAGCAACTCGTCACTCTTCGTGATAACGTCGTGGTGACGTCGTGGTGGCAGAGCCCGACACTGGCGAATTCCACTGCGTGGTTTGCGTTGCAGTATGGAACGAGTCGAGCTCGTGGGCACCATAACTCTCGAGCTTCCTGGAGAGAGTACGCCAGTTCCGACCGGTGCACGTTTGCTGCGGAGATGTTGCGAAAGGCGTGTGGGCGCCGGTGATCGCACGTCTAAAACGTTCCGCCAGCAAACTGAGCGTCACGCCGTCGAATGGTGGACGTTGACTCGCCGACGCCATCGGTGCACGTTGCTGCAGCGTGACGCGTTCCGCCGTGGTATGCGACGATTCAGGAGTCACCCGCCGTGGTGCTGCGCGTTGCCGTCGCGTCAGGCTGCACAACGCGAAGCTGGTCCGACATGGATGCAGCCATGTTTTCCGGCGTTGCGGAGAGGGTTCGAGCGAAGGCTGGAGCGCTCACCGCCATCTGGACTGGATGCGTGACCCTGCTTCCTGCGCCTGGACGCGCGGTAATCCGCTGTACGCCACGTCATGCATCGCAACACGAGATTGCATGTCGTCCGATCAGAGACCAACTCACGATTCACGACCGGAGCAATACATGCATTCCAGGATCCTAGGGACTTGTATGCTGATCAGTGCCGTGCTGCTGGCACTGCCCGCCTGCGGCAAGAGCAGCCAGGAGCGCGCCGACAGCACCGCCGCTGCGCAGTCAGACTCCAGCGCGATGGGAGGCATGAGCGGAATGCGTTCAGGCAATGGCGCCGACAGCATACCAGCGATGACCGGCACCACCACCATGCCAGCGATGTCTGCGGAAATGACCGCGCACATGGCGGAGATGAAGGGCGCAGACGGTGCGAGAATGAATGCGATGCTCCCCGACCACCGAAAGATGGCCAATGGTATGCTGTCGCAGATGAACGATCAGATGACGAGCATGAAAATGTCGGCCACCCCAGCCTGGAAGGCACTCACGGATTCGATTTCCAGAGACCTGACGGCGATGTCGAAGATGAGTGCCGCGGCGCTGGTGGCGATGATACCGGCACACGAAATGCGCTTGATGAATCTCGCCACAATGCACGAGACGATGATGAAGGGCATGAAATAGGGATGCGCGGACATTGGTGAGCAGGTGCCGTGAGCTGCCAATCGCTCATGATTGATGTCACGGTCGACGATCATCGTCGCTTCGCACGCGCAGCGGTTGCGATCGGCCAGACTCCAGGGGTTCGCGCGCACTCGCGATTCATGTGACGGAGCGTCGAACGCTATGGCCGTAACCGCACGAGCCGCAGCGGTTCGATCCCCATCGTCACCCCCCATCGCCGATCCGCGACAAGGCCGCGTGCCACGTCGAGCCGCAGTGACGGCGACCGCGCAGCCTTCGAGCCGATTCGCAGCCCCGCACCCCCATCGAGGTACAGTCGCGTCGGCGTCGTCCGACTGCCGAGTGATAACACGTGGGCGCCGTCGACGAAGATGCCCACCGCAAGCGTGATGGGTCCGACGCGCGCCACCGGTCGGTCACCGGCGATGCCACCGTGTGTGATCGCTCGACCAACTCGCGCGGTCGGCAAGACACGGTCCACGATGAACGGATGTGCGCGCAGCGGGATCTCGCGCGAGAGATTCCCGCCGGCAATCGCCCACAGGCCTCGCGGGGCAAATGCGCTGTTCCAATCCGTGCCCACATGCATGGACCAGCTGTTCCTCCAGCGGCCACTCGGCAACGTCCAGTCCGTGCGCACTCGAACCCTGTCGTATGACGCGTTGCCGCCGAGTGGAATGGCATGCTCCACGTGAGCGAGCACGCTGACCGCATCATGCGCCTTGTGCAGGCTCCCCGCGACGGAGAGCGCGACAAAATCGCCGTGTCCCGACCACCGCTCGTAGCGGACGCCAGTTCTCTGCTCGAGATCGGGGCGGATCCAGGCATCAAAGCTGGCTGACGAGGTGCGTCGGCGTTCGTCCGCGGTGCCGGCTGTGTAGCGATACGTCTCCCAACTGCGCGCGAGCGTGACGATCCCCGGGATTCCGATCGTTGCCGGAATCTCCAACCGAAGGACGACCGCCGGATCTGCCGCTTCCCAGCGCCACAGGGCGGTCCATCGCTCCCCAGCGCCGAATGGTGTACTCACGACGAGTGCCGCGTCACGACGTACGGCCGCACGCACCGCGCCGACAACCAGCAGTTGCGGCAATGGATCCACCCGGGAGTGCTCGGTGACCACGGCACGGACCTCCACCGTGCCACCAGAGACGGCGGCATAGGCCACGCGTGTACCCTCGAGCGACGGAATGTCTGCGATGCGCCGCTGCGCCAGTGCGAGGCGCGGCGGCGTCAGGATGGTGCCTGGCGAGGTTCCGATGTGGCTGGCCAACACGCGAAAGCGGATATGTCGTGTGCCGTCGATCCGGAGCAGGTCGATCGTCGGTCGACCGATCGCGTTCCACGCCTGCAAGGCTGCGTCGTCGTCGCCCGTGAGGTATCGCGTGCTCGCCAGCAGTTGCCATCCCAGGGAATCATTGGGTGCGCGCCGAGTATACGCGGCCGCCAGGTGCGTCGCCTCTGCCTGTTTCCCTTGTCGAAATCTCACGCCCGCCAGCTCACGAAGCACCACGGCCTCCGACGGGCATTCCCGCACGGCGGTGCTCAGGAACTGATCGGCGTCGTCGAGGCGATTCTCAGACGCGGCATCCGCCGCCCGGTCGAGCCAGGGTCGACAAGGCAGGGAGTCATCTGGCAGCGCGTGGACACGGGGGCTCGGAGGGACTACTGCGGTGGCTTTGGCTGGCATCGGCTGCACGAACATGGCCCATTGATTGGCGCCGGCCCAGCGTTGCATGAACTCAGCCAGTGTGCGTCTCACCGCCGGTGCGACGGCCGGGTCGTGATACGTCACTGCATCAGCGGTCCAGCCAATCACGATGACATAGTGGTAGCGGTTCTTCGCGACGCGAATCAGTGCCACCACGGGAATGCTGTCGGCGATGGACGCTTGCATCCGCGACGGCATCGTCGAGGTGAGCGCCTGAGTATCCCATCCACGGGAACGCAGGGTCAGTACCATGTCGGTCGTGAGCATCCCCCCGACATCTGGATGTACGAGCGACGCAAAATCCTCGGCGAACACGCCGCGACGCCCCCAGAAGCGCTCGATCATCGCGATCGCGGCGCCGCCACAGAGCAGGATTGACTGCGCGACATACGGCACCTCCACCAGCCCGGGCTGACGATCGTTGTGCGCCACCAGTGCCCTCGCGACGGTCAGCCGCCCCGTCGCGCACGCCGCGCACAACACGACGCACGCAATCGTCAGCCCGGACATCAGGCATCGGCGGGTGCGCATCGCCAGCCCCGCCCGCTGCTAGGCGCGCGTGAGCAGGATCAGGATCAGGAGGCCGATGATGATCGCCGTCGTACTGATGACCACGGTCTGATCACCGCCGGCGAGGATCTGGTCTGCGACCTTCTTTGCTGACGCGTTGTCGAGCGTGGCGACACGCGCCAGGACGGCGTCGGGAGTCAGGCCCATCGTGGCTGCAACTGCAAGCGCATTGCCCGAGGTGAGCGTGGCAGTCACGAACCTGGCGCTACTGTCGCTGCGAGCGCTGACGCCTCGATCGAGCATGCTGGGGTCCACGGTGCTGCGCATCTGGGCCGCCAGCGGCGCCGCCAAGGCGATTGACGCTAACGCCGCACACAGAACCACTGAGTGTTGCTTTGACACAAGAACTCCTCCTTCCAGGTGATCGAAACGTCGGAACGCCACCGACTGCACTCGGCGAGTGGATCGGCGATCGCGTGGAGCAAACGCAAAACGGCGCGGGCAGCCCGGAGGGGCCACTCGCGCCATCATCTTCTGAGCCGGGTTCGCTCATTCGAGCTGGCAAGCGCAATGCTCGCGCATGTTGTGTACAGAGTCATCGTACGGTCGGGTCATGGTCCCCGCAAGCGGCGGTGTGGAAGTCAGACGTCGCCAGACACCGTGCGCCGGTCGAACGCAGGGAACTCAGGCGGGATGTTCGCGGTCCAGCGTCGGAGTGCCGGCTTGCGAGGTGATCGCGGTCGCGCTCGCATGGCTAGACGGCTGCAATTCCCGCCGCGCTGCTGATCGGCAGCGCGGGACTCCCGCGCGTCGACTTCCAGCTCGGTCCGTTCGTGGCCTGCTTCGGCGGTCAGCCCCAGGCTGGCGGTACCGGCGTTCTCGATCCGGATGTGATCAGAGCTCGCGCGAGCTCGTTACGCATTCGCTCGTGCGCCCGACGGGGCTGTTTGCGCCCCGAGTGCGGAGCAATGGCCGGGGTCGCCAGACGGTTGCCAGCGGGCTATACAGTCGAGTCGGCTCGGGCGGCAGGCCCGTGTCACGCCTCGCTACCTTCCCGCGATTCCTCACACCCCACGATCCATGCGATCCATCGCCGCCCTCGCCCTCTTCGGCCTCTCCTCGACGCTGGCCGCCCAGACGAACTTCGACACCGTCCAGGTCCGCGCCGTCCAGGTCACGCCCGGATTGCACGTGCTGTTCGGCGCCGGCGGCAACATCGCCGTCTCCACCGGCAGCGATGGCACCTTCATCATCGATGATCAGTTTGCACCGCTGACGCCGAAGATCGTGGCGGCAATCCGGACCCTCACGCCGACCCCGGTGAAGTACGTCATCAACACGCACTGGCACGGCGACCACACCGGTGGCAACGAGAATTTCGGCAATGCGGGCGCGATCATCGTCGCCCACGACAACGTGCGCAAGCGGATGTCGACCGAGGATTTCAATGCCACGCTCAATCAGCGCCGGCCGGCAGCTCCGCGTGCGGCGTTGCCGGTGGTGACATTCAGCGAGTCGGTGACGCTGCACATGAATGGCGACTCGGTGTCCGTGACGCATGTGGACCCGGCGCACACCGACGGCGACGCGATCATCTACTTCATGAAGGCGAACGTGGTGCACATGGGTGATGTGTTCAACGACACCGGGCTGCCGTTCATCGACCGGGCCAGCGGTGGCGTGGTGAATGGGTTCATTGCGGCGGCTGATCGCGTGTACGCAATGACCACTCCGGCAACGCGGATCATCCCGGGCCACGGCCAGATCACCGATCGGGCGCGGCTCAAGGCGTGGCGCGACGCGATTGCCACCGTCCGGGACCGGGTGCAGCGCGAAGTGCGCGCAGGCAAGACCATCGAGCAGGTGCTGGCGATGAAGCTCAGCGCCGAGTACACCACCGACTGGCCCGGTGGTCACGAGCGATTTGTCCGCGCCGTGTTTGACGAGCTCACGGCAAAACGCTGAACAATGCGGCGCTGAGATCCGACTGAGTGATGTGCAGCGTACTGCGCTGATGTCGCGGCCTGACCCGTACACCCACCTGAAACTCCCCTGCCAATGCGTCCATTCCTCCGCCGCCTGAGCGTCGTCGCCGTCTTGCTGCTGATCGCCGCGCCGCTCTTTGCGCACGACATGTTTCTGCGCCTCGAGCAGTTCTTCGTGGCACCGAATGCGAGCGTCAACGTGCGGCTGTTCAACGGGACGTTCACGCTGTCCGAGAACTCGATCGCGCCGGATCGGCTGGCGGATGTGGCGGTGGTGTCGCCAGCCGGCCGCGCCCGGATCGACGTCGCGACGTGGGATGCCTCGGGCGATACCAGCGTTTTTCCTTTCCGCACCGGAGCGGCAGGGACGTACGTGATCGGCGTTTCCACCAAGCCGCGTGTCCTCGAGATGAGCGGAAAGGACTTCAACGCCTACCTGCGATCGGACGGTATTCCGGACGAACTGGCGGCGCGACGGGCGCAGAAGCGGCTCGAGGACCGTGCCAGGGAACGGTACCAGAAGCATGTCAAGGCGCTGGTACAGGTGGGCACCACTCCGAGTGACGCATTCAGTACCGTGCTCGGATATCCGGCCGAACTGGTGCCGGTGGAGAATCCCTACGCGCTGAAGATCGGCGCCACGCTTTCGGTGCGCGTACTGGTGGACGGGAAGCCGGTGGCGAACCAGTTCGTTCAATATGGAGGACTGTCGGCGTCGAACGGTCGTGTCGCGCAGCGGAACATCCGATCCGATGCGGCGGGCGTCGTCCGGATTCCCCTCGACCGCTCGGGCACGTACTACGTCAAGTTCATCTCGATGGTCCGCCTGACGGGCGACGCCGAGGCGAATCATGCGTCGAAGTGGGGCTCGCTGACGTTCGCGGTGAAGTAGCGTGAACCTTGGCTTGCGATGTGCGCTGGCGTGCCTGCTGCTCGTCGGCGTATCGACCGAGCTGCTGGCACACGGCGTTGCGGCTGGTGACAAGGGGTTCATCCAGCAGAGCAGCGGCGTGCTGATGATTCCATTCGCCTATCTCGGGGCCAAGCACATGGTGACGGGATACGATCATCTGCTGTTCCTGCTGGGCGTCATCTTCTTCCTCTATCGGCTGAAGGACGTCGCGCTCTACGTCACGCTCTTTGCGATCGGTCACTCGACCACGTTGCTGCTCGGTGTGCTGTTCCGCGTCAACGTGAATGCGTATCTCATCGACGCCATCATCGGCCTGTCGGTTGTCTACAAGGCGCTCGACAACCTCGGCGCCTTCAAGACCTGGTTCGGCGTGGCGCCCGACGCGCGTGCCGCGACACTGATCTTCGGCCTCATTCACGGCTTCGGCCTCGCGACGAAGATCCTCGATTTCAACATGTCGGCCGATGGACTGGTACCAAACCTCGTCGCGTTCAATGTCGGCGTCGAGATCGGGCAGGTGCTCGCACTGAGTGCGATCCTCATCGCGATGAATCACTGGCGTCGGACGAGCAGTTTCCGCCCGCTGGCGTACGGCGCGAATGTGGCGATCATGACGGCGGGCTTCGTGCTGGTCGGTTTTCAGCTCGCCGGTTTCTTCATCATGCGAGGCGCGACGACATGACGACACCGACTGCGGCAACCGAAGCGCCGTCAGGCCGATCGCTGTTGCGTTCGACGGCGATCGCGGTGGCGGTCGCCGGTGTGCTGCTGCTGACGTGCGTGCTGCCGGCAGAGTATGGCGTGGATCCCACGGGTATCGGGCGTGTGCTTGGTCTCACGCAGATGGGTGAGGTGAAGACGGCGCTGGCCGAAGAAGCGGCGAGCAACGCGGCGGCGGAGGCGTCGGCCGATTCGGTGATTGCGGCGGCGGAGGGGGCGGCGCCACCGGCGACGACGGAGTCGGGCCAGCCGGTCGATGCGCCAGCGATGCGCGTGGACACCTCGCTGGTGACCCTGCTGCCGAACAAGGGCGGAGAGATCAAGCTGGTGATGCCGGCTGGATCACGCGCCGGGTATCGCTGGAGTGTGAGCGGAGGCGTGGTGAACTTCGACATGCACGGCGACTCGACGAATGCGCCGAAGGACTGGTTCGTCAGCTACCGGAAGGGGCAGCGGGCGGCTGCTGATTCCGGTGAGCTGGTGGCGGGCTTCACCGGGAACCACGGGTGGTACTGGCGGAATCGCGGCACGCGCGAGGTGCTGGTGCAGCTGATCACGACGGGGAGTTACACGCGGATCGATCGGCACTTCTGAGGTCCGGCTGGACGACGTAGTGCGCGATGTCGAGTTCGCAACGTCGAGGTCGCGATGACCTGACCCCCGAGGCAATCTCGCTCCATGCGACCGTCCAGTGCCGCCGACCGGGTGGGCGGGGAGGGGTGATCAGACTAGACTGCGGAAGGGTTGTGCGGACTCGGACCGTCTCCGCCATTTCCGATCTGACGCATCGATCTCCACTGCGAGGTACGTGTGGAAGAGACTCTCCCCGATACTCACGCGCTCGCGGGCGGCGGTCAGATCGCCGAACCATTCGAAGGAGAGAACCTCTTCGCCTATCTGCTCCGAACGACAGGGAGCGTCGCTCGCGCGGACGTCGCGCGCTGGCTTGGCGCCGCGAACCAGTTCAAGGAAGGGGACGCCGCCATCGGCGTCGCTGCGCCGGACGAGGCGACGCGCGCACGGGCGCGACGGCTGCTGCGGGCCACGGTGGTGGACGACTTCAACAACAGCGTCCTCTTCGCTGCGCCGCTACTCGATGATACCCTCTCCGCACTGCTGATCGCAAATCTCGATCCGGTGTTGATGGCGTCCGGCGAGACCTACACGTTCGGTGCGCTGGTGCGCGATCTGCTCGACGATGACGCCGGCACGATCACGAACCGGGCGCAGCATCTGCCGAGTGAGGCGATTGCGTGCGTGGTGAAACTGCTGACGAATGATGAGCTCGTGAACGTCAGTGCGAAGCTGTCGTATTCGCTCCCCGGCGGTCGGATTGGCGCGGCGGGTCAGCTCGGTGCGCGACTTCAGCCGAACTCGCCCACCGATCATCCCGATGACATTCGGTGGCAGGTCTTCTGTGGCTGGAGCTACGGCGTGGGCGACGTGCTGCTCGGCACGAACCCGGTCTCGAGTGACGTCGAGTCCGTCGCGCGCATCGAGCACACCCTCAAGGATGTGATCGAAACATTCGGGTTGAGTGCCGTGCTGCCGCACTGCGTTCTCGCACACATCGACTTGCAGGCCGCGGTGGAGCGACGGGATCCCGGCAGCACAGCGCTCTGGTTTCAGAGCGTTGCGGGCAGTGATGCGGCGAACCAGACGTTCGATGTGACGGTGGCGAAGATGGTGCAGCACGCGGAATCGCGCACCGGGCCATTTGCGCTCTACTTCGAGACGGGGCAGGGGGCAGACTTCACGAACGGCCACGGGCATGGCGTGGATATGCTCATCCACGAGTCACGGAAGTATGGCTTTGTCCGGGCTCTGACGAAGGTCGTCGATGGCGCGCGCCGTGCCGGTTCGGGTGCGAAGGCGCGGGAGGTGACGCGGCCCTGGGTGATCGTGAATGACGTGGCAGGTTTCATTGGGCCGGAGGTGTTTCGTACGAAGGAACAACTCGTGCGCTGCTGCCTCGAGGACCTGGTGATGGGCAAACTGCACGGGCTGACGATCGGTCTCGATGTCTGTGCCACGCTGCACATGGACATTTCGCTCGACGACCTCGATTGGTGTCTGGAGCAGATCATGCCGGCCTGTCCGGCGTATCTGATGGCCTTGCCCACAAAGATCGACCCCATGCTCGGCTATCTGACCACGGGATTCCAGGATCACGTGCGGCTGCGCGAGCAGTTCAGCCGCAAGGTCAATCCACCGATGCAGGCCTTCTTCGAAGAACTCGGTGTGCTCGATGCTGACGGCAACGCCGGACCACACTTCGGTGATCCAATGCACGTTTATATCGCGTATCAGCGCCGGCGCGGTGACACACGCGATGAGGCGCTGCTGCGAGCAAATGGGGCGCAGCAGATGGCTGAGGTGCGCGCCAGGGGCGTGTTCATTGCCGAGGGGCATGGTGAGCGCACTGGTGATCTCGCGCCTGCGCTCGATCTTCAGACTCGTCACATCTACGACGACGCCAGGCTGGCGTTCTGGGCCACGCTGCCCGATGACTTCGTGGCCACGATTCCCGGTGCGGTGGCGCTCGAAAGCTGCTCGCGCACTCGCGAGGAGTACATTCTGCATCCGACGACTGGCGAGAAGCTCTCGGAGCGCTCGCACCATGTGGTGGATGCGTTCCGAGGCGTGCGTGGCGAATCGTACGATCTCCAGATCGTCGTCTCGGACGGACTGAATGCGCTCGCGATCATGGAGCCGGCGCAGCTTGCGCCATTCCTCGACGGGCTGCGCTCCGGACTGGTCGGCAGTGGATGGCGCGTGGCGCCCGAGACGATGGTCGTCCACTCCGGGCGCGTCCGCGCGGGCTACCGTATCGGTGAGGTGTTGTTCGCCGGACGGCGTGAGCGATGTGGAATCGTTCATGTCGTCGGCGAGCGACCGGGCACTGGGCATCACACGTTGTCGGCGTATGTGACGGTTGCCGGAGGAGTGTCATGGTCGGTGCCTGACCGTGTGGATCACGACACCACACGGGTGATCGCCGGGATGGCGACGACGGCGCTCGACCCGACAATGGGGGCGGGGCAGGTCGTCCGTTTGCTCGCAGGACTGGTGTAGTGAGAGGCGACGGTCGCCGAGTTCTGCTGAATCAGATGTATGTTCTCAGGTGATGATCGGTGGCCTGGACGGACTGCCCTTTTCGCCGTCAGCGAGAAATACTTCTGACATCTGTGACTTTTTGTTTTCCTTGTCGCCGAGGTAGTGATGCGCCGGATTGTGTCATCGTTGCTCCTTCTGGCAGGCGCCAGCGCCTGCGGTGGAGGCGACAGCGTCTCGTCCACCGGCATTCCGCTGATCGCCACGTCCGATGCGTCGTTCGCGCGAATCCAGCGCGAAATCCTCGATCCGCAGTGTGCCGCCTGTCACAAATCGGGGAACACCAACGCTCGGCAGTCGGGGCTCGTGTTGACCGCAGACTCGTCGTATCAGCAACTCGTGGGCGTGGCTTCGGTGCAGGCGTTGGCGAAGAGCATCGGCATGCCACGGATCAAGGCGTTCAAGAGCGACAGCTCACTGTTCTATCACAAGCTCGCCTGGATCCCGGGCCACCACAGCGTCGATTACGGCAACCTGATGCCGATGGGGACCACGCAGGGCGTGTCCGCCGGACAGCTCGAATACATCCGCCGCTGGATCGACGCCGGTGCGCCTCGCGCGGGCAACGTGGTGGATACGATGGTGCTGGCCGACACCCGTGCGCAGTCGGCGACCTTCGAGCCGCTGGCCGCGCCGGCGATACGCGGGCTGCAGCTCAAGGTGGACATTTTCGCCGTGACCCCCGCCAGCGAACGCGAGCTGTTCGTGTACCGCAGACTCGGCAACGCCTCGGATCTGTACGTCACGCGCATCCAGTCGCGGATGCGGCCCGGCAGCCATCACCTGCTGTTGTATACGTTCGACGAGACCAACACGACCTTTCCGTGTGACAGCCGCCCCGTGGCGAATGCCGTGCGCGACATCAAGAATCCGGACGGCAGCTTCAACCTGTTCAACATGTTGCCGATGGCGTGCCATGTGTTCTTTGCCGGCGCCATGACCCCGGACTTCGACTACCGCTTTCCGCCCGGAGTCGCGCTCAGACTGCCGGCCAATGCGGCACTGGATCTCAACGTCCACTACGTGAATCGTTCGCCGGCAAACCTGTCCGGTGAAGCGTACGCCAACCTGTACACGGCGGATCGCGCCGATGTCCAGACGGTGGCGCGGACGCTCAACTACGCCAACCAGAGCATTCAGCTGCCACCCGGTGTGCGGACGACCCTGACGAAGTTCTTCCCCGTCAGCGTGCGCACGACCGTCCTTGGCGTGACGTCCCACATGCACGCGCTTGGCGAGAAGTTCGAGATCCGGGTCAGGCGCGCGAACGGCAGCGAAACCACCGTCTACACGAATACCGACTGGGAGCACCCGGGCTTTGTGAACTTTACGACACCAATCGTTCTCGAGCCCGGCGACGGGCTGGTGTCGGTGGTGACGTGGAACAACACGACGTCGCGGACGGTGACGTTCGGGCTGGCGAGTACCAACGAGATGGATATCATCTTCGGGTACGCGTACTGAGCGCAGCCGCTGTGCGCGGCTGACCGGTGGTCGCTGGATCGCCGGAAATCACGGAGTCGGCGCCACCACCAGCGGACGGCAACATCCCGTGGGATCGCGTGTCTGACGCCATGGCCCGAACAACCGCGCGGGTCGCTGCGTTATCCCTCTGCGTACTCATCCCGTCCACCCCGAGGTCACCCCACCCCCGTGGATGCGGTCGTCGAGTTCCTCCTCAAGTACCGGCCGGCCGCCTTCACCCGCGGGACCCTCGCCTACGACCCGGTGATTCCGGTCTGGGCGATCCTCGCACTGGCTGTCATCGGCGTCGCGCTCGCGCTCTGGTCACTGGGCCGACCGGGCCGCGCGCTGACCCGATTCGACCGTGCGACCCTCGCCACGCTCCGGCTCGGTACGGTGGCCTTGCTGGCCTGGTGCCTCTGCCGACCGGTGCTGGTCGTCGCCGAGTCGCTCGAGCAGCGGAACGTGGTCGCCGTTTTGGTGGACGACTCCCGCTCCATGCGCATCGCCGACGTCGACGGAGCTTCGCGCGCGACCACGGTGCGCGCCCTTGCCGGCGGATCCGACAGCAGCCTGCTGCGCGAACTCGCGGCACGCTATCAGGTGCGCGTCTACCGAACCAGCGCCACCGGGCGAGTGCCGAGCGTGGCAGCGCTTGGCTTTGACGGCGGCCGGACACGAATCCTCAGCGCCATCACACGTGTCGAAGACGAACTCGCCGGTACACCGCTCAGCGGCGTCGTCGTGCTGTCGGACGGCGCAGAGAACGGCAGCGGCGGCAACGGCACACCCTCCCTCAGCGACCAACTGGCCACGCTGCGCGCACGCGGGGTACCGGTCTACACGATCGGCATCGGCAGCACCCGCTTTGCCCGCGATATCGAGATCTCCGAACTCGGCGGGCCTCGGCTGGCGCTGCGCAACGCGACGGTCCTGCTCGACGTCGTCGTGACGCATCGCGGCTTCGGCGATGTGTCACTGCCGATCGTCGTCGAAGACTCGGGACGCATCGTCGCCAGTGCGACGATCCGACTGTCGCGCGATGCCGAGTCCACGCCGGTGCGCCTGCGTGTCCCGACATCGGAGCCGGGAGCGCGACTGCTCACGGTGCGTGTGCCGGTGCAGAAGGGTGAGCTGATTGCCGAGAACAACGTGCGTCGCGCACTGCTCACGGTGCGTGACCGGCGCGAGAAGGTCCTGTATGTGGAAGGCGAGCCGCGCCCCGAACTCAAGTTCGCGCGGCGTGCCGTCGATGGCGATCGTCAGCTGCAACTGGTCGCGCTCCTCCGCTCAGCCAAGGACAAGTATCTACGACTCGGTGTGAGCGACTCACTCGAACTGGTGAACGGCTTTCCGACGTCGCGTGCGGAGCTGTTCGGCTACCGCGCGATCGTGCTCGGCTCCATCGAGGCGTCATTCTTCACCGGCGACCAGCTGAGGATGATCGGCGATTTCGTGTCCGAACGTGGCGGCGGGCTGCTGATGCTCGGTGGGCGCGAGGCGTTCGCAGAAGGGGGATACGTCGGCACCGCGCTGGCCGATCTGGTACCGGTTGACATGGAGGTGAGCACGCGCGGCGAGGAGGAGCGGCTGGTGCCGGTCACAGCGGTGCCGACTCCCGACGGCCTTCGGCATCCGGCCCTGCAGGTCGCGAGTACGGACTCCCTGGTCGCGCTTCGCTGGCGCACGCTTCCGCCGCTCACCACCGTCAATCTGTTGACGCGCGCCAAACCCGGGGCGACGGTTCTGCTGCAGGGTCGCATCGGCGATCGCGGACTGACGCGCCCTATGCTGGTCACGCAGCGTTACGGACGTGGCCGTGTGATGGCGCTGGGTGCGCAGGACGACTGGCTCTGGCAGATGCACGCGGACATCGCGGTGAATGACTCGACGCATGAGCTGCTCTGGCGCCAGATGTTGCGCTGGCTGGTGAACGATGTGCCTGATCGCGTGGAGGCGGTGACGGATGAATTCAGCGGATCGGGCGACGCGGTGCCATTGCGCGCCATCGTTCGCGACAGCGGCTACCTGCGGAGCAATGGCGTGACCGTGAGCGCGACGGTCGGAGCACCGGGCGGCGCGAGCCAGGAGATTCCATTCGACTGGGCAATCGATCGTGATGGCGAATACGCCGCCTCGTTCGTGCCCGCCGGCGATGGTGTGCAGGAGGTGCGCGTGCGCGCCGTATCCGGCACTGACACGACGCTCTCGCAGGCCGCGTACGTGCGCGTGGCGGAGCCGGTCGAGGAATACTTCGGCGCCGAGCGTCGCGATGGCCTGCTCCAGCAGCTGGCTCGAGAGACGGGTGGACGAACGTACACGCCAGATCGTGCGGCAGAGGTCGCGCGCGACCTGGCATACAGCTCCAGCGGTGCGACCGAGATCCGACGACTCGACCTCTGGGACGCGCCGCTGGTGCTGATCGTGTTGCTGACCTTGCTCGGTGCCGAGTGGGTACTTCGCCGCCGCCGGGGCCTGACATGAGCGCGGTGCAAAGTGTGGCACGACCTGTGCTGCGCGCGCTCGGCCTGCTCGTGCTGATCGCGTCGGAAGCACGACCGCTGGGCGCGCAGGATGCCGGTGCCACCTATCTGGTCGTCATCGCCGGTGTCAGCGGGGAGCCGCGAATCGGCACCGAATGGCATGGGATGGCGATGGCCCTCGCGACGGCGGCCACCCAGCGATTCGGCATTCCGCCAGCGCGGGTGATCGTCCTCGAGCAGGACTCGACACGCGACGTGGGTCGTGTGCAGGGCCGGTCGAGCAAGGCGACCATCGAGCGAGTGCTGGGTGGCATTGCGCGGACCCTCACCGTGGCCGACCGGCTGGTGGTGATCGTGCTGGCGCATGGTTCGTCGCTGAGCGGGGAAACTCGGGTGAACCTGCCTGGTCCAGACATGACTCCAGCAGACTTCGCGCGCGTGCTGGCGCCGGCCGCCGCGCCGACGATCGCGTTCATACAGACGGGCAGCGCCAGCGGCGAGTTCGCGACGGCACTGGCGGGACCTCGCCGCATCGTCATCACGGCCACGAAGAGTGCGCGCGAGCAGAATGAAACACTCTTTCCCGGTCCATTCGTGCGCGCGCTCACGACCGACGCGGGCGACACCGACAAGGACGGTCGGGTCTCGCTGCTCGAAGCGTTCACGTACGCGCAGCACGAGGTCGAGCAGGTGTTCACCAAGGGCAGCCTGCTGCCGACGGAACATCCGCTGCTCGTCGACGGCGCCGAAGGCGGCCGTGCGCGAACATTCCATCTCGCCTCGACCGCGAGCCTGTCGGCGGCGGCATCGAGTCCTGCCACTGCCGCTGCGCTCACGGCACGGGCCGAGGTGCAGGCGCGCATCGACGCACTGCGTGCCCGGCGCAGTACGCTCAGCGAAGATGCCTATCTGCAGGCGCTCGAGCCGTTGATCGTGGAACTGGCCGAGCGAACCCGCGCTCTCCGTGCGGCGCCTGCGGTGGTGAAGCCATGAACGCCCGCAGGCATCGGCTGCTGCTGCTGCTGTCGCTGATGCGTGGTGGCGCAGCACTGGCGGTGGCCGCGCCCGATATGCTGGCGCAAGCGGCGCGACCAGCGGCCGCGGGCACGGCCGCGTCGGGTTCGCCGGCGGCGCTCTATCAGCGTGGGATGTACGAGCAGGCGATCGCTGCCGCCGAGCAGGCGCTCAACGGCGCTGCAGCGACGCCGGGCAACGCCCGCGTGCTGGTGCAGTCGCTGGTAGACGTAGGGAAGCCGGCCGAGGCCTTGCAGCGCGCGGCGAAGTGGCGCGGGCATCCCGACGTTTCGCCGGCGTTTGCACGCGCCTTTGAAATGATGGGACGACTCGACGAGTCCGACGAGGCGTGGAACACCGCGGCGCGCGGCGCCGACTCACTGTACGCGCGTGTCGAGCGGCTGCGGTTGCAACGCGACCGGGGCGGCGCGGACAGTGCGCTGGTCCGGCTGAACCGGCTGGTGGTCGCAGTCGATGCACGTGGCGGTGCCAGAACGGCGAGCGAGTTCCACGCGATGGCGGCGGCATCGCGCCTGCTCGGTCGCACCGACGCGCAGCGCTACAAGGATGCATTACGCTTCTACGACCGTGCGTTGGCACTCGACGCAACCCGACTCGATGCGCGAGTCGAGTTGGGTGAAATGTTTCTCGAGAAGTTCAACTTTGCTGATGCGCGCACGACGCTGCAGCAGATATTGGTGGTGAACCCGCGTCAGCCGCGGGCACTCGCGGCACTGGTGCGGCTGAACGCGCTCGATGGCCAGCGCGCACCTCGGGATCCACTGGTGCAGTTGCTGAGCGTGAACCCTGCCAGCGCTGACGCACATGCGCTCGCAGCACGACGCCTGATCGATGCCGAGCAGTACGACGTGGCGGTGGTCGAGGCACGGAAAGGGCTGGTCACCGACAGCACCGCGCCTGGCCCGTGGGTGGCCATTGCCGCCGCACGCTGGCTGGCGCTGGACACCGCTGGCCATCGCTCGGCGCTCGAGCGCGCGCACCGGCGACTGACCGGATCGGCGTCGGCGGAAGTCGAACTGGCTGAAGTGTCGGCGCGCAATCGCCTGTATGGCGATGCGGTGAAGTTCGCCCGCGCTGGTGTGGCACGCGATGCGCGTGATGCCCGGGCGCAGGCATTGCTCGGCATCAATCTGCTTCGGATGGGGCAGGTGACGACCGCGCGGTCGACGCTCGAGCGCGCCTTTGCCCTCGATCCATTCGATGTGTGGGTCAAGAACACCCTCGACCTGCTCGACGCGTACGCAAAGGCGCGCACGGTGGCCACCGCTCACTTCGATCTGGTGCTCGAACCCGGTGATGCCGACGTGATGTCGCTGTA
>Ga0163144_10012978_pt1 | contig 17426 bp, 21 predicted proteins | sample OliLak19BULKMAT1_FD_123175 | JGI IMG/M metagenome (GOLD analysis project Ga0163144, IMG submission 123175) | Freshwater microbial mat bacterial communities from Lake Vanda, McMurdo Dry Valleys, Antarctica - Oligotrophic Lake LV.19.BULKMAT1 | ecosystem: Environmental > Aquatic > Freshwater >...
GGGCACGAAGAGATGGTTTTTGGTCTCGCCGTCCGCGTCTTTATGAACCAGAGGAATGAAGCCATGCTTCATGTCGCCTCCTTGCGTGGACCCAGGAAAACCGGTGAGAAGGAGCGATGGGCAGAGGAGCAGAAATAAGCGGTGCATGGCGATCCTTTCCGCGTGAGAGTAGAAGGCGTTCGGCGTGAGTAAATGCCGAACGCCCCTACTTACAGCTACGAGGATCGCCGTCCATCGACAAACGGGATTCGCGCCAAGACGCCGTCGTTACTTGGTCAGTTCGTCGCGATTCACGATTTCGCCACCCGCGCGGGTTATCGCGGCGCGGAGTTTTTCTTCGTCGACCTGCCCGACGAAACGTTGCACGGAACCGTCCGCCCAGAGAATGTGGCAGCCTTCCTTCGCCTCCAGCGCGGGTAACTGCTTTTTGGCGCCGAAAGGGATTCCATCGGGCTTGGTCCACGGTGTTGTGCCCTTCGTTTCGATGACGAGAATCGTATTGGAAAAACCGTCGCTGATGTCGCCCACCTTCGCGCCCTTTGTTCCATCGAAAAGCGTCCCTGGCCCGCTGAAGACGCGATAGTGCGTTTCCGAAGGCGAATCCTTGCCGTAAATGGCGGGCATTTTGTCGAGAAGCTTCTTGTTGTGCGGGCTATCCCAGGGTTCATCGAGCTTGAATTGGCGGTAGAGGCCGGCTTGATCCAGATAGGGCAAGATTGCGACGCGCCAACTCAGGAGCGCTTTGCCGTCCTTGTCATGAATGGCGACCGGGGCGAATTCTCGATGCGTGTCCAGGTAAATGTGAAACGCGAGGCCGATCTGCTTGAAGTTGTTGATCGTCACACGGCGGGCGGCGGGACCGCCAACGGCCACGGGCCTTGCCTCTACGACTTTTGGTGGTTGAGGCGGTTGGGGCGGGCGAGGAGCGTCTTTCACGACCGGCACTTGCAATGTGGCCGAGGCGACGTTGCCTTCTTTCCAGGCGGGGAACGATAGGGTGACTTTCGCGTTGCCAAGACCGACTTCTTGCGGGACCCGCACGGGGCCGTAAAGTTGGTTCCCTCAGCAGCGCTTGTCAAGCGTGAGTTTGATCCGATGCGCCGGCTTGCCGGGGCTTGCCGATGGAAATTCCACGTCGGCGACCGGATGCGCGTCATCCGGAATTCGCCCCTGGTAAAGGACCATGGCGAAGGAACCCTTGCCGAGTCCCGGCGTGCCGATGCCGGCTTTTAGTTCCAGCTGCTCGTTCCGAGCGAACTTCTGCAGCGGGTGAAGTGTCATTTGAAGCGGACCGTGGAAATGCACGATCGGCGCGTCTTTGGCATGCGCTGAAAAACAAAGTGCTCCTTGGTGGTCGGTCATAGCGACCTGTGCATTGCTTGGACCACTGGATGGAAACGCTTCGACTTCTTTGGCGTTCTTCGGCGCGCCCGTGACGATAATGCCGGTGACGATGCCGTCGGGTACGTCGCCCAGCAACTTCAAAATCTCGGCTTCCTGCGGCACAACGTCCGTTGCAGCCGGACGAAGTTGCATTTGCATGATGGTGACTAAAAGCGTCCGCTTTGGCCACGCCGAGACCGTGCCGACCGATTGTTGGCGCTGTCCTTTGAGGAAGCCACTCTCTATCGAAGTGAATTCGGCAAGCTTCACCTTTTCATCGGCTTCGGTCAAGTCGCCGTTGCCGTTGCGGTCGATGTAGAGCGTGTCGCCGTCCAGCACGAGCCAAACCCGCGCCTCCGCCTCGGGGCCGAACGCGAGTAAACAATAGCGCGGCGCCTTGGCGGCGTACGCCGGTTCCTTGGCAATGCGGCGCGGCACCTTGGTCAGGTCCGCGGCGGCAGCGGAACCAAGCCAGCCCGCCAGCACCGTTAGGGCGAGAGTCCATTGCATTCGCATGACAGCCTCCTTTAAGGGAAGGGACGATGAAAAGGGAAACCACAACGCGAGGGTGCCCGAACCTGCCCCCGCGCCAGTCTACCCGAACGACGCCAACCGCGTCGAGACATCCCAACATTTCGGAACGACTGGAAAGGAAACGACTGGAAAGGAAAGGGCCGGAACGCTAGAATGTCCTTCATCGCAACGCATCCGTAGCTCAATTGGATAGAGCATCGGTCTTCGGAACCGAGGGTTGGGGGTTCGAATCCCTCCGGGTGTAATTGGATCGCATCTCGCCGATTCGTGGGACTTGCTGAATTATTCACGGAGACGAAGGCCGCCTACCGCCCACTTGCCGGATGTGAATAGAGGTTGTTCGATTTCGCCCTTCAGCCCCAGCGAAATGATGTCGCAATTCGCTGGGTTGGCCATCACGTCGAATTGCTCCACGCTCAGGTGCAAGAATCGCATCACGAAGCAACGGATCGTCAGACCGTGCGTCACCACGAGAGCCTGGCGCGTTCCTTTTCGCTCGGCCTGTCGCATGAGACTTTCCAAAAAGCCCGAGGTCCGGTCGTAGCAGTCGGCAGGGCTCTCGCCGCCCTGGAAACGGTAATAAAACCAACCGTGGGTTTCCCGGACGGCCTGTTGTGATTGCCAGTCTGTATAACCTGGATCGACTTCTCGAAGGCGAGGATCTTCAAAAATCCGCACGTTCGCCGCTTCGACGCGCGCCCCTTCCATCACACCGGCCAAAGTCTCGCGCGTTCGGTAATACGGGGAGCAATACACCAACGCCTGAGTCAGGAAATCCGGGCCAAGTAGTTCACCCGCGCGGCGCGCTTGCTCACTTCCCAGCGGCGTCAACCCGACACTGTAATCGCCCGTAACGGCCGGGTTCACATCCCCCACATTCGACGAGGATTGGCCGTGCCGGATTAATTTAATAAGCATGGACATGGCATTGGGACTCTTTGGATCACGGCATTCTAGACGCCAAAGTGAACCCCGGCCATCCAGTCCCATCATTTGGAAACGACCCATGCAAGTTCCCACATTCCTTGTCGGATGTTTTGGCGAAGGGACCAGTCGATTTGTTTTTCATCGAGTTCGCGGTCAACGACGATCAGGACGCCGGCCACGCGCGCCGGGAGTGCATCCGCGGAATGGAGGGCATCGTGCGCCAAGTGCTCACCCACAATCCGAACGCGGACATCGTCATCACCTATTTCGTCAATCCGTCGATGTTGAAGACGATTGAGGCGGGCAAGACGCCGTTGACGATCGCCAGTCATGAAGAAGTGGCGCGGCATTGCGGCGTCTCGACCGTGAACCTCGCTAAAGAGGTGGCGGATCGGATTCGCGACGGCGCCCTGACGTGGAAACAGTATGGCGGGGTACATCCTGGCCGACCGGGCAATGAACTGTGCGCGGCGATGATTGCGCGGATGTTGGAAACCGCCTGGAAGGCACCGGGGCCGAAGGATGCCGCAGCGCACCGCCTGCCGGATCGACCGCTGGATGTCGACAACTATGGCAAAGGCCGGTTTCTCGCTGCTGACAAGGTAAAGCTCGGCAAGGGTTGGTCATTGCAGGCACCCGACTGGAAGAAATTGGCGGGCTCATGCCGGGATCGATTTCGGGCGCTGCCGCTATTTTGCGCAAGCGAGCCGGGGGCGGAGTTGACGCTCCCATTCGAAGGCAAGGCAGTTGGGGCGTACTTGCTCGCCGGCCCGGATGCGGGAGCGGTGGAGGTGTCCATTGACGGCGGTCCGTTCACGAGAAAAGAATTGTACCACCCATTCAGCCGCGGACTGCACTATCCGCGGACCGTGATGTTCGCGACGGACTTGAAGGCGGGGCCTCACATGCTGACACTGCGGATCGCAAAGGACCGGCCCAAGGATAGCGCCGGCACGGCGGTGCGTGTGATTCAGTTCGTGGCGAATTGAGGCATACATCATCCACGTTTTGCAATCGCTTCTCGATGGATGTGCCAGAACGGCTCGGTGATGACCTTGTATTCCTCGGTGTCTGGAAGAGGCGACTGCATGACCGCAGTCACGAACTCGGGCGGCGCGGACATGGTCGCCGGCAACAATCATCGATTCGCATCCCATGTCGGTGAAGTATCTTATGCGATACACTCGTTTGTCGCCCTAAAGATTCATGCGGCTGGGACCGGCGCTTTTAAGCATTGACTTTCTGTACGAGCCCAGGCGATTGATTTCCACAATAACGCGAATCGTGAGATCAGCGGCAGGCAAATCGACGATTCGCATTGCCCCAGCCCTGACATAAGGTTATGGTGTTTTCCGATTTCGCTCTCTTTTGATCCACGCTTCTTTTGAGGAAACCGTCGCATGACTGGAACGCGATGCGCTTGAAACACCCCCTGATTCCACCGTTTCTGGGATTGACGGTTTCCGTCGTGTTGCGTTGGCTGCGCGCGTCGATCGATTGGCGCGCGGTTTATTTCGATCCACGCGTCGATCCCGTGCATCCAGAGTTTGACGGCCGATTCGTCTACGCGGGCTGGCACGAATTCATGCTCATGCCGATCGCCCTGCGCGGCAGTCGCGAGATGTTGGCTTTGGCGAGCGAGCACGGCGACGGCGAAATCATCGCCCAGGCGATGCAGCACCTCAACTGGACCGTGGCCCGCGGGTCGTCGTCGCGCGGGGCGGCTTCGGCGCTCCTGCGTATGTTACGCGATGATCGTCGCTGCCCCAACTTGACGCCGGACGGCCCACGCGGTCCGCGACGAACTTTTTCGCTCGGCGCGTTGTATTTAGCGTCGAAGCTCGAATTGCCGCTCACCTGCGTCGGCTACGGGTACGATCGGCCGTTTCGCATGCGCAGTTGGGACCGCTTTGCCGTGCCCCGACCTTTCTCGCGCTGCCGGGCCGTCTTCGGCCCACCCCTGCGCGTGCCGGTGCGGATGGATCGGGAGCAGATCGAAGCGTATCGCGCGTGGTTCGAGCGCCTGCTCAACTGGCTGACGAGGGAAGCCGAGACCTGGGCGGAAAAAGGCGGGCGACGGCGCGGCGAAATGCCGATCTTACTGCGGGAAGCGCCGCCCGCCATGTTAAGCTGGACGCCGAGCTTGGCGCCGCAATTGCCTGCCGACCTGGAGGCGGATTGGGTGAAGTTGACCGGCACGTCGCCCGCGCGACGAAAAGCTTCTTGATTTGATGTCCGGCGGGACACATAGACAAGGATGTCGTTCATGAATGCCAAACTTGAAAACGCGTTCTACGATCTTTATTTGAAGTACTTTCACAAGGCCGAGGGAAATCGCCGTTGGAACCTCCTCGACGATATCCCCTGGAACGAAATCGGCAAGACGCCCGACCCCTCCGTCACGCAAGTGATGCAGTCATTCTTGGCCGTCGAGTTGTTCCTGCCCGATTACACATCGAAGATTCTGCACACCATCCGCTCCAGTCGCGGCCGGGCGTGGTTTCAGGCTAACTGGGGCTACTAGGAATCGAAGCATTCGCTCGCCATCGAGATGTGGCTCACACGCAGCGGCGCTCGCAGCGACGATCAAATCCGCTGCTTCGAAGAAGACATTCTCTCGCGCGAGTGGAACCTGCCCTGTGAAACGCCGCTGGAGATGATGCTGTACACGTCGCTGCAAGAATTCGCGACCGCGCTCAACTATCGCGGCCTTCGCAAATTGGCGGAGGCGAGCGGCGACCCGGCGCTGGACAAGGTGCTCGTCCTCTTGGCCCGCGACGAGACCGCCCACTTCGAGTTCTTCAAGAACGGCGTCCGCCTCTATATGGAACAAGACCGCGAACTCGTTCTGGAACGCCTCAACCACGTCATCCGCACATTCCGCATGCCCGCCCACGACATCATCCCCGATTGGGACGTCCAAGACCGCTTCATCCGCAGCCTGGGCATTTTTGATGATCGCATTTATATGCGCGACGTCGTGCGGCCGGTGGTGAAGGCGCTGGGGATTGAGCCGGAAGAACTGCGTGAGGCGCGGCGGCGGTTGGATGCGGCGTGAAGCGAAGCCACTTCGCGACCGTGTATAATCATGCTGTAGTAACACACCGAGCCGACGAGGTACGCGAATGTCCGTGACGATCGAAATGGAAATGCCGGACGACTTGAAACACTTTCGCCTTCCGGAAGGGGTGAATCAGCGACTCCAAAAATTGCTGGACAAGCAAAGTCGCGACGGGAAATTGTCGCGGGCGGAACGCTCGGAGGCCGAAGGCCTCGTGAATCTCGCGGAGATGTTGTCCCTGTTGCGGATGCGCGCGGAAAGGGCGGCCCAGCAAAAAATGGGACGCCCATGAGTCATGTTCCAGCGCGTTTAGTTCGGGTCATTCGTGATGATGAAACACTGCGTGGATGAATTCCCCCGTGATGGATAATGTGTCGCGAAGGTGAAAGATGAAACTCAAGGTATTGTTGCAGTCCGAGGCCGCCGGTGGATTCTCCGCGAGCATGCCCGCGCTCCCCGGTTGTCATTCACAGGGCGACACTCTGGACGAAGCCATCGCGAATATCCGGGAGGCGGCGGAACTCTGGATTGAAGTTCAGGTCGATCGCGCCACCCGCGAAGCACGACAGGAATCACCAAACGTGCAACTACGGGAAATCGAGCTTTGAAGCTCATTTCCGGCAAAGAGATGTGCCGGGTACTGAAACAACACGTCTGGGTGCTCGTGCGCATCAAAGGAAGCCATCATGCCTACGAAAAGTCGGGGAATCCCAAAACAATCGTCGTCCCTGTGCATGCCAACAAGGATCTGAAAATCGGAACGCAGCGAGGAATCATGAAAGATGCGGAGATTTCGGAGGCCGATCTTTGATCAGGCATCCAGCGCTGTCCTCTCTCTCATTGGCGTTCGCGAGAGCAAACAAGCGCCGACACGAAAAAAGTAATAGCGCAAAGGACACGAATCATCTGCGTTCTCTTGCTTCATGGACCGCCGATCACCGCCCGTATCCGCTCCCGCGTCACCGGCTGAATCATCCCCTTCTCCGTGATGAGCCCGGCGATCAGATGCGCCGGCGTCACGTCGAATGCGGGGTTGTAAACCTTCACGCCTTCGGGGGCGACTTGGGCACCCTGGGGGTGGGTGACTTCGCGGGGGTCGCGTTGTTCGATGGGGATGGCGGCGCCGGTTTCCAGGGAGAGGTCGAAGGTGCTGGAGGGGGCAGCGATGTAGAAGGGGATATCGTGCGCCTTGGCGAGAAGGGCGACGCCGTAGGTGCCGATCTTGTTGGCGCTGTCGCCGTTGGCGGCGATGCGGTCCGCGCCGGTGACGACGAGGTGGACCCGGCCTTCCTTCATGACTTGGGCGGCCATGCTGTCGCAAATGAGCGTGACGTCGATGCCGTTCTGCATCAGTTCCCAGGCGGTGAGGCGGGCGCCTTGCCAGAGGGGACGGGTTTCGTCGGCATAGACCTGGAAGCGTTTGCCTTGCTCAGCGGCGGCGTACATGACGGCCAGCGCGGTGCCGTATTCGGCGGTGGCGAGGCCGCCGGCGTTGCAGTGGGTGAGGACGCCCTGTCCGTCGCGGATCAAGGCGGCGCCCTGTTTGCCGATGGCCCGGCACATGGCGCGGTCTTCGTCGTGGATCTGTCGGGCTTCACGCAATAACGCGGCGATCATCTCCTTGGGCGGCAAACTTTGGAGTCGTCGCGCGGCGTCCTGCATGCGTTGGAGCGCCCAGAAGAGGTTGACTGCGGTCGGTCGGCTGGTGGCGAGATAGTCGGCTACTTGGCGCAGGCGTTCGGTGAGCGTGCCGCGGTCTTGGGAGTTTTGTTGGAGACCGATGACGACGCCGTAGGCGGCGGCGATGCCGATGGCGGGAGCGCCGCGGACACGGAGAGTTTTGATCGCTTCCCAGACTCCTTCGATGGAACGGCAATCGCGGAAGGAGACTTGCGCGGGGAGAAGGGTTTGGTCGAGGAGGCGGAGATGGCCGGTGAGGGCGTCGCCGAGCCATTCGAGGGTTTGAGGAGGGGAAGGCGGCATGGCTACTTGTTCCGTGATTGGACGTGCGTAGTGTAAAGTCGATCGGCGAGTGCCAACAGGTAGTCCCTTCCCTTGGGCGAAGACTCCAATAGCCTCACAAGGCGTTCAGGTAGCCCCTGTAATCCCAGGTGCGTTCCGACGAGCGCACCAGCCATTGCGGCGATGGTATCGGTGTCGCCGCCCAGGAAAATAGCATTTCCAAGGGTGTCGGTGAGAGAATCGGGAGTCAGTGCGAAGCAGGCAATGGCGGTCGGTACCGAATAGAGCGCCTCAATGCGGTTGCCCAACGGCGGCAGCTTGTCGACGCTGTTTGCGCGGCTTGCAAACTCCATTTGCGTTCGGTACTCAAAAGTCAAATCAGGAGCAAGAAGTTCATCGAAGAATCGCGTTCGGTTCCATGCGGCGTCTTCGCAGAGAATGCCGACGGCGAGAGCGAGAATCTGAGCGCCTTCGATACCGAGCGCGTGTAAATGGGTGGGCAAGGCCGAAAGACGTGCCTGTTCCCAAATGCGTTTTCGCTCGTGATGGAAGAACAATCCAACCGGCGCGACGCGCATCGCCGCCCCGTTGCCGTATGAGCCGCCTGGAAAGTATTCCGCGGCGACTTGTTCGTGGTCCTTGCCGTCCTCCATTGCCTCCAATATCGCACGAGCGCCACGGCCGTAACCGCGTGAAGGAATGTAGTTGGCGACGAACGCCTCGCAGAGTCGAATGTTGACGATTTCGCCGTGGTCCGCCAGAGTTTCGGCGATCCCGATTGTCATCTGCGTATCGTCGGTGTACCAGATTTCCTCTTTGGGGTAGGCAGCGATCTCGTCGGCGGTGGCGAAACGCTCTCGTATGCTCTCCGGCGAGCGAGCTTCAAAAAGGCCGCCGAGAGCATCACCGATGGCGACGCCGAGCAAGCAACCGCGGAAACGATCTTGAAGCGTAGGCATGTCCGCCCTTCCACTTGGCCTTCCTATCGAAGCAGAGGTAGAGTGCAACAAACCAGCCGGGCCGGTCCTCAGAAAAATCACATTGTCAGGCTTCCGTTATCGCTCGATCCTTTCAATCTTGACCATGTAACCTTCCGGGACGATCGAGACGGCATTTGAAAAGAGTTCTGCTTCCTGAAACTGAAGCTGCCGAAATCGAACTTGAGCCTCATGAAATAGTGAGGAACGCACGAGAACCCGGCGCTCTTCGTCGGTAGAAGCGAGTCGACTGAACAATGCGCCTGGGCTGAACAACTTCTCGCTCAGCGACAAAGCGCTTGTTTCCGCGGACAGAACGGCCTGAATTTCCGCTTCGACGCGTTGTTTATCGGTCATGGGTTGCCTTCTCACTGTATAAACCGGATGTCCACGTCGCGCTGAATTTCGAGGTAAAGCGCATCCTGAAAGGTTTGATTCTTGAATGACCGCAACAGATCCTCAAGTTCCGGCAATCGAGATTCATCCAACGCGACGGAATACGCGGCGTTCTCGTCGAGTGCGCGAGTGCCGTCCGGCATGCGATACACGCCTTTTACGAACCCTAGAAAAGTCCATCCGACGAACCGAATATACAACTCCATTTCCAGGTCGTTGATCTCCGCTTGAAGGGGTCGCCCATCGTTGTCCCTTAGCGGGAGGTAGAAAAGCGCTTTCACATGCTTCTTCTTCCCCTTTTCATCCATTCTAATCCTCGCGGGCGATTGAATTCCAGATCAGAAGGAGGATACTCACATTTTCGATTCATCATCCTCACGCTTGCGCGTGAGGCCTGGTCGCGCGCGCTATTCTTCTTCTTCGCGCAACTTCGCCAGCACCGAGTAATCCTCCAACGTCGTCGTGTCTTGCGTCGTTGCCTTGCCGCCGGCGATGTCGCGGAGGAGGCGGCGCATGATTTTGCCGGAGCGGGTTTTCGGGAGGGATTCCGTGAACTTGATTTCATCGGGCCGGGCGAGGGCGCCGATCTCTTTGACGACATGGCTCTTGAGTTCCGCCTTCAGTGCGTCGGTGGGTTCGACGCCGCCGACGAGAGTGACGAAGCAAACGATGCCTTCGCCCTTCAGGTCATCGGGTTTGCCGACGACGGCGGCCTCGGCGACCTTCTCGTGATGGACCAGGGCGCTTTCGATTTCCATGGTCGAGAGGCGATGGCCGGAGACGTTGAGGACGTCGTCGACGCGGCCCATGATCCAGAAGTAGCCGTCTTCGTCGCGGCGGGCGCCGTCGGCGGTGAAGTAGGAGCCGGGGATTTGGGACCAGTATTGTTGCTGATAGCGGGCGTCGTCGCCGTAGATGGTGCGAAGCATGGCGGGCCAGGGTTTGCGGATGACGAGGAAGCCGCCGCTGTTGGCGGGGACGGGGTTGCCGGCCTTGTCTACGATCTCGGCTGCCACGCCGGGGAAAGGCCGCGTCGCGGAGCCGGGCTTGGTGGGGATGGCGCCGGGCAGGGGCGCGATGAGGATCATGCCGGTTTCGGTTTGCCACCAGGTGTCGACGATGGGACAACGGCCGCCGCCGATGACGTGGTGATACCACATCCACGCTTCGGGGTTGATCGGTTCGCCGACGGTTCCGAGAAGTCGCAGGCTGGAGAGGTCGTGCTTCTTGGGCCATTGGTCGCCCCATTTGGTGAAGGCGCGAATGGCGGTGGGGGCGGTGTAGAAGGTGTTGACGCGGAATTTCTCGACGATTTCCCAGAAGCGGTCTTCGCGCGGGTGATTCGGGGCGCCTTCGTACATGACGGTGGTGGCGCCGTTGGCGAGGGGACCGTAGATGATGTAGCTGTGGCCCGTCACCCAACCGATGTCGGCGGTACACCAGTAGGTGTCGTCCTCCTTGAGGTCGAAGACATAGCGATGCGTAAGCGAGACGCCGAGCATATAGCCGGCCGTAGTATGCAAGACGCCCTTGGGTTTGCCGGTGGAGCCGCTGGTGTAGAGGATGAAGAGAGGATGTTCGCTGTCGAGTTGCTCGGCCGGGCAGTTGGGGGAGACCTCGGCCATCAGTTCGTGCCACCACAGATCGCGGCCGGCTTTCATGTTGATCTGCTGGTTGCAGCGGTTATAGACGATGCACTTTTCGACGGTGGGCGATTTCTCTAGGGCGGCGTCGACATTTTGCTTGAGGGGGACGACCTTGCCGCGCCGCCAGCCGCCGTCCGCGGTGATGACGAGCTTCGCTTGCGCATCGTTGTTGCGGTCGGCGACGGCTTCCGCCGAGAAACCGCCGAAGATGATCGAATGCACCGCGCCGATGCGGGCGCAGGCGAGCATCGCGATCGCGAGTTCGGGGATCATTGGCATGTAGATGGTGATGCGGTCGCCGGGTTTGACGCCCTGCCCTTTCAAGACGTTCGCGAACTTGCTCACCTCGCGAAGCAGATCTTGGTAGCGCAACACCCGGCTATCGCCCGGTTCGCCTTCCCAGATGATGGCCGCCTTGTTCTTGCGCGGGCCAAGCAAGTGGCGGTCGACGCAGTTGTAGCAGGCGTTGATCTTGCCGCCGACAAACCACTGGGCGTGCGGTTCCTTCCAGTCCAGCACCTTGGACCACTTCTTGAACCAAGTGAGCGATTCAGCCTGCTCTGCCCAGTAGCCTTCCGGATCGTCCATCGACCATTGATAAAGTTTCTCGTATTCGTCCTTGCCCTTCACCAGCGCCTGGGCGACGAATTCCTTGGAAGGAGGAAACTGCCGGGTTTCCTTGAGCATGCTGGTGATGGATTCGTTGGGAGAGGCCATGAGAGTCTCCTTAGGGCGGGCAATTTGGTTTTTAGGGCGAGCGTTGGCTCGCGGATTCATCGTCGGAAGGATGCCCCCATTCTAAAATATGCGGGAAACAAGGGAAGCGCCCCGTTGAGATTCGGTTCGAAATATGCTGAAATGAGACGAACAAGAAGAACCAGTTCCCCGGCCAGAGGTTCGCGATGAGTGTAGTGGACCAGACTTTCCCGCCGACGGTGGCATCGCCGCCCGCTTCGCGTGTGCCCCGGAAGGATCCCGGTTGCGCCCATGCGTTCCAGGCCACGGATCAACATGTCGATATTCCGTCGCACGTCGTCGATCTCGACAGCTTCCGTGAGTGGAGGCGGTCGGAGGAATTGCCCGAGAAGAGCCGCATCTCCTTTTTGAACGGTGTCATCCTTGTGGATCTCAGCATGGAAGAACTGCTCACGCACAGCCGTCTCAAAGCGCGATTTTATAAGATATTGGGCGATATCGTCGACAAGGAGAATCTGGGGTATTTGTTCCCGGATGGCGTACTCCTTACGAATCCAAGTGCGAATCTGTCGACGGAACCGGACTGCACTTTCTGCCTCTGGGAAACGGTCCGGTCTGAACGCGTCCGCTTTGTGCCGGGAAAAAAGTCTGGGTACGTCGAGTTGGAAGGAATGCCGGATTTCGTGCTGGAGATCGTGAGTTCCACGTCCGTAAAAAAAGACACGGTAACGCTGCCGCCGCTCTACTGGCAGGCGGGCATTGGGGAGTTTTGGCTGGTCGACGCGCGCGAAGCGCCCGTGCGATTCACGATTTTTTGCCACGGCGTTCAAGGATACGCGGCACAACCAACCACGGACAAAGGTGTTTTTTCACCTCTGTTCGCCAGGCATTTTCGTATTGTTCAAGAGGTCGATCCGCTGGGACATCCTAGCTTTCAGCTGGCCCTCGAATAATGATAGTCCTCGTGTTAGCACGACGCGCAAGCGAGTGAATTCACTTGGTTAGGCGACGCGCTACCGGAATTTTGAGCGTCGCCACAGCTGTCCGATCGTGACTAGAATCCTCCACCCATGCTTGCCCTGGACATTCAACAAAACGGCGGATACTTCAAGCGATTTCGCATGGAAATCGACTTGCAAGACGGTCTGCCCGACGTGCCGCCGTTGCCGGCGGGGTATTCCTGGGCGCCCTGGCAAGACGATCTGGTCGACGGACATGCCGACGCAAAATTCTTCGCCTTCGCGGAGGAAATCGACTCGTTTCTCTTTGCGAGCTTCAGCAGCCGTGAAGGTTGCCTGCGTTTGATGCAAGAAATCGCCAACCGAATCGGCTTCCTTGCTGAGGCGACCTGGCTCATTCGCTATGGAGACGTCCCCATCGCCACCATCCAGGGCGTGCGCGATCGCGCCGGCATGGGGTCGATTCAGAACGTCGGCGTCTTGGCGGACCATCGCGGAAGAGGATTGGGCAGTGCGCTTATGATCCAGGCGCTGCATGGATTTCGCGCGGCGTGTTGCCATAAAGCGCATCTGGAAGTGACGGCGGAAAATCAGGCGGCGATTCGACTTTACCATCGCTTGGGTTTCCGCCGCCGCAAGACGCTCTATAAGATGATGGATAACGCTCCGTGCATTTATTTTTGAGTTGATTGGAGAACTCTCCTTGCCGCAACAAATCTTCCAGCATCTCCTGCCCAATGGCATGGTGCTTCTCGCCGAACATATGGAGCACGTCCGCTCCGCCGCCCTGAATTTCCTCGTCCCCGCCGGTTGCGCCTACGATCCTCCCGGCGGCAAGGGTACGGCGTCGATTTTCTCTGAAATCATCACGCGCGGCGCCGGCAAACGTTCCAGCCGCGAACTTTCTCTCGCCCTCGACAACCTCGGTTTGGATCGCGACGAGAGTACCGGCCAGATTCACATGCGGTTTTGGGGCGCGACGGTCGCTAAAAACATCCCGGCCGCCCTGGAGATTTACGCGGACATCCTCCGCCGTCCCCATCTTCCCGATGACGAGCTTTCGCCCGTTCAGGCACTTGCCCTCCAGGACATTCAGTCGCTGGAAGACGAGCCGCGCGGCAAGGTCATTGTCGAGCTTCGCAAACGCTATTGGCCCGCACCCTACGGCAACGACCGCCGGGGAACGCCGCAAGACATCGCGAAAATCACGCCGAACAAGATTCGCAAATTCTACCGCGACACCTTCGGCCCGCGCGACACCATCCTCTCCGTCGCCGGCAATATCGATTGGCCTCGGCTCAAAGAGCAAGTGGAAACGCTCTTTGGCGACTGGGAAAGCACTTCGGATCGCCCTCTGCAAACGAAAGAGGGCCCCGGCGGCATCAAGCATCTGAAAAAAGACACCACTCAGACGCAGATCGCCATCGCGTATCCCAGCGTTCCCTTCGGCCATCCCGATTATTACACGGCCAACGGTGCCATCCAGGTTCTGTCCGGCGGCATGGGCGCCCGTTTGTTCACGGAGGTGCGAGAAAAACGCGGCCTATGCTACTCCGTCTCCGCAAGTCACCAAACTTTCAAAGATCGCGCCTGCGTAATCGTCTATGCAGGCAGCACCAACGAGCGCGCCCAGGAAACTCTGGACGTGACGGTCGCCGAACTCAATCGGCTTTGCGAAGGCGTAAGCGACGAGGAAGTGCAGCGGGTCAAAGCGGGCCTCAAATCGTCGGTCATCATGCAGCAGGAATCGACCAGTTCGCGCGCCGGTTCCCTTGCCGGCGATTGGTACTATCTCGGCCGCATCCGCCCGCGCGAGGAAATCCAAGCCGCCATTGACGGCCTTTCCTCGAAAAAGATCGTCGAACACGTAAAAAAATGCCCCGTGCGCGATTTTACGCTCGTCACCCTCGGCCCAAAATCGTTGAAAGCGCCGCGCTAATCTTTACACACCGTGCAGGAATCTCCATGACTTTTCATCACCATACGCTCCCCAATGGGCTTACGATTATCGGCGAAGTAAGCCCGGACGCGCATTCGACCGCCGTCGGCTTCTTCGTCAAGACTGGTTCGCGCGATGAGAAAGAAGACGTCGCCGGCGTGTCGCACTTTTTGGAACACATGGTGTTCAAAGGCACGCCGCGGCGCACCAGCCTGGACGTCAACAAGGAATTCGACGCCATCGGCGCCAACTACAACGCCTTCACAAGCGAGGAAAACACGGTCTTTTACGCCGCCATCCTGCCCGAATACTTGCCCGAAGCGGTCGACCTGCTTGCGGACATTCTGCGTCCCAGCCTGCGCGGCGAAGATTTCGAGATGGAGAAAAAGGTAATCATCGAAGAGATCGGCATGTACGAGGACATGCCGAACTGGTGCGCCTACGAAATCGCGAAGAAAGCATTCTTCGGCGAGCACCCCCTGGCCGGCAGCGTTTTGGGAACCAATGAGAGCATCGCCGCCCTCACCCGCGACCAGATGCAGGCCTACTACGATCGCCGCTATATTGCTCCCAACATCACGGTGGCGGTCGCCGGCAACTTCGATTGGAAGCAAGTCGTCCAGCTCATTACGAAGCACTGCGGCGATTGGCCTTCGGGCACGGCGCACCGAGGCAACCGCCGCGAGATTCCCGGGGCCCATGACTTCCTGGTCCACCACAAGGACAAGGTGACGCAGGAACACGTTATCATGATTTCGCCCGCCCCGTCCGCCAGTTCCCCGCTAAGGCACGCCGCCGACGTGCTGGCGATGGTCATGGGCGACGATTCCGGCAGCCGGTTTCACTGGTCGGTCGTCGACAACGGCCTGGCCGACTCGGCCGACGTCAGCTACCACGACTACGATGGCACGGGCACGTTTTTCACGTCCTTCACCAGCGAACCCGCCAACACTCAAAAGATCCTCTCCATCATTCAGGGCCTATTCCGCCAGGTCCACAAAGACGGCGTCAGCGAGGCCGAACTGCAACAGGCTAAGAGCAAGGTGCTCTCACGAATCGTTCGCTCAGGCGAACGTCCCATGGGCCGCATGCAGGCGTTGGGAATGTCCTGGACGTATCTCAAGAAGTATCGCAGCGTTGACGACGAACTCAAGGCGTTCGAAGCCGTCAGCGCCAAGAAAGTCGAACAGGTTTTGGAGAAGTATTCGCTTCTGGATCCGACGATTTTGGCCCTGGGACCATTGAAGAAATTGCGAAAGCCGCTGGTGAAGGCGCGACGCTGAGCCATCCCCAAACCCATGCCCACGCAAAGCCGTGGGCATGGCACACCCAAGCGAGTGGGAGAGACGCGTAAGTTATCGTGTGCCATGCCCACCGCTTTGGGTGGGCATGGCTGAATCGCGGCAACACCCCAAAAGCATGCCACCCAACGCGTGTTCAATTTCTGTCCCAACCGGGAATAATTCTCGCTTTTTGCTCTTCCCTTTCCCGCGTCATTTGCTATGCGATGCCGCGTCCGGAATAGCTGGACCATCTTGCGCCCGCCGTGGGGTGGGGGCGGCATCCATTCTTTAGCGATTCTTCAAAATAGTTTCTGTTTTTGGCCAAATTGCGAGCATTTGATTCGGCTGGGCGTTTTCGCGCGCCCCGGTGGACGGTCCAATGGAGGTCGGCTCATCCGGTTATGTCAACTGTATCCCGACGCGCCGGACCCAATCGCAACCCCTTCCGTCGCAACGATAAAGCGATGCTCGTTTGGCGGTCGAATACTCTCTTGCCTACTTTGGGTCTCAAGGACGAGTTTTCACCAAGGGAGTCGGCATGACGCCACCGCCAAAGCGAACCTTTCGCCCCAATCTCGAAGCCCTCGAAGAACGTGCTCTGATGGCAAGCCAAGTGATGGCAAACCTATCCGGCGGCATCCTCACCATCTGGGGAACCGAAGCAGCCAACAACATCACCGTTCGTCAGATCAACAATCAAATCTCGGTCGACGGCATTCAAATTGGGTCGTCCACCGGCAAAGTCGCCAAAGTCGACGCCAACCAGATCAATCAAATCAAAGTCTATAGCTACGGCGGCAACGACGTCATTCGCCTGGACAGCGAAAGAATCGTCGGTCAGCAAGCCATCACCAAACCCACCCTGATCAACTCGGGCGCGGGCAACGACGTCATCTACGGCGCCGCCGGAAACGACACCATCTACGCGGGCGCCGGCAACGACAAAGTCTTCGCCGGCGCGGGCAACGACACCGTCTACGGCGAAAGCGGCGACGATTGGATCGAGGGCGGCGACGGCAACGATTCACTCAACGGCAACGACGGCGCCGATCGCCTTTTCGGCAACGCGGGCAACGACTACCTTTACGGCGGGACCGGCAACGACCACCTCGACGGCGGCGGCGGCAACGACTACTTTTTGGGCGGCACCGGGTTCGACACTTTCAAGGACGAATTCGCTCTTGGCTCTCCCATTGTCAACGGCGCCCAGGCCTCCGATGTCATCCAGCAGCAATCCTACACCTGTCAAACGCTCGCCGCCCTCTCGGCCTATGCCAACACCGGCGCCGACTTGAGCAAGCAGATCGTTTATCGCGGCAACAATCAGTTCGACGTCAAACTCTTCCGCAACGGCGCGTGGTATTGGGAACGCGTTTCCTTCGACGGAACCTGGTCCGACAGCGACCCTGCACCCAGTCGAGGCGGCACGGCGCCGGAATCTTGGGTGATTCTCTTTCATCGCGCGCGCATGCAGCAGTTCGGCCTTAACTGGCGAACCGAAATCTCCAAGAGCCAATGGGACGCGGCCAACGTCAAGTCCGGTTATCGACTTTACGATCCGACGGACGCGACGCTCACGTTCACAGGGCGAAGCGTCCTCAACAACGAGGTATCCCGCGCTACCCCACAAGCCCTGCAAACGGCACTGGCCCAGAAGAAAGCA
>Ga0163144_10012980_pt1 | contig 17426 bp, 12 predicted proteins | sample OliLak19BULKMAT1_FD_123175 | JGI IMG/M metagenome (GOLD analysis project Ga0163144, IMG submission 123175) | Freshwater microbial mat bacterial communities from Lake Vanda, McMurdo Dry Valleys, Antarctica - Oligotrophic Lake LV.19.BULKMAT1 | ecosystem: Environmental > Aquatic > Freshwater >...
AGATCTCATCCTTGAGCGCCTTCGCGAAGAAGCCTTCCTTCACGTAGTCGGCCTTCGGCGTCGACATCTTCTGGAGCTGGCCCAGCGCGACGTGGTGGTTCGTGAGCACGAGGCCGTTCTTCGAGACGAAGGCCCCGGAGCCGCCGTCGTTGAAGCGCACCGACGCGAGGCGCAGGTGATCGATCCAGTCCTGCTTGGGCGTGAAGTCGTAGCGGCTCTTCAGAAGGTTGATCGGAAGGTTGTCGAACGTCCACATGCCCTCGTCTCCGCGCAGCTGCGGCGTCGCGGCGACGGTGAGCGCGGCGGCCATCATGGCGGCGCGGGCGGTGTTGTTGCGGGTGGACGTGGACATGGCGAAGCCTCCTATAGAGCGGCCGCCATTTTAGCACACCCGGCTATGCCCGGAACGAGGTGTCAGGGCTTGCGTTGTTGCATTGTTTGAGACGAGAGTCTCGAAGAAACAATGCAACAACGCAAGCCCTGACACCAATCAGGAGCGAGCGGCATCAATAAGGACTAAGCGAGCGGGATCGTGAAGTAGAACACGCTGCCCTCGCCGGGCGCGGACTTGAGGCCCGCGGAGCCGCCGTGAGCCTCGGCGACGCTCTTCACGAACGCGAGCCCCAGGCCGAAGCCCGGGATCTGTCCCGTGAAGTCCGCGTCAATCTGATAGAACTTGCGGAAGAGCTTGGGCTGCTCCTCCCCCGGGATGCCCGGCCCGTCGTCCTTCACCGAGATCTTCAGAAAGCCGTCCTCGCGCGCGGCGGTCACCTCGACGCGCTTCGCGGGCTTCGCGTTGAACTTGACCGCGTTTTCGACCAGGTTCGCGATCGCCTCCTTCAATAGGAAGGCGTCGACCCGGACCTTGGGGAGGGCCGCGGCCGCCTTCGCGTCCCACACGATCGCCGCGTCGGGCCCGAGCTCGAGCCCCTTCAACGCGGAGTCGACGACGGGCGCGAGCGCGGCCTCCTCCCGGTCGAGCACGATGTTCTCGGGGCTCTGCACGGCCGTGAACGTGATGAGCTTCTCGACGAGGCGCGCGAGCTTCTCGTCCTCGCCGCGGATCTTCGAGAGCATCTTGATCTGCATGGGCGTGAGGTTTCCCGGCTCGCTCTGAAGAAGCTCGAGGTTCCCGAGCGCGATCGCGAGCGGCGTCCGCAGCTTGTGCGAGACGAGCGACAGGAAGTTGCGGGACAGGGTCTCGCCGCGCTTCTCGAGGGTCGCGTCGTGGAAGATGAACAGGAAGCCCGCGTGGATGTTGTGGTCGCCCAGGCGGTCCGCGACGCCCGAGAGGATCAGCAGCTGGGGCTTATCGCGCTGGAGTTCGAAAGGCGTGATGCGCGAGGCGCCCGAGGTGATGTCGGGGAGCGCGGGCTTGGCCTTGTAGCCCTCGGCCGCGTCGGCGAACGTGGCGGCCGCCTTATCCTGGCGCCCGAGCAGCGCGCGCGCCGAGGGATTCATCAGGAGCACGCGCCCCTGCGGATCCGTGAGGATCAAGCCCTCGCGCGTGTCGTTGAAGATGTTCGCGAGCTTCTCCTTCTCCTCCTGAAGGCCGCGGAAGAGCAGGGAGTTCGCGACGGTCATCTCGTTGAACGCGCGCGCGAGCGTGCCGATCTCGTCGCGCGACTTCACCTGGACCTGCACGCTGAAGTTTCCGCGCCCCGCCTCGCGCGCGGCCGCGGCGAGCTTCGGCAGCGCGCGCGTGATCCACCCGACGATGAGGATCGTGCCGAGCGCGGAGAACAGGATCGCCACGGCGGCGATCAGCGTGATCTTCTTTCGCGGCCCCCGGAGCGCGTCCTCGAGCGAGCCCTCGTTGAAGCCGATGCGCGCGGTCCCGACGCGGCGCGGGCCGACGACGATCGGCGCGCTGAGATCGTAGACGAGGCCGCCGTCCTTGTCCCGGAAGCGCTGGAGCTCGACGCGCTCGGAGGCGATCGATCTCAGCGAGAACGGATCCGCGAGCCGGTCGCCGATGCGGCTCGGGTCGCTGTGCGAGAGCACCTTCCCCTCCTTGTCCACGACGGCCGCGTAGGTCACGGCCTTCTCCTTGACCATCTCCTCGACGTGGAAATGCAGCGAGAAGGGATCGAGCTTCGGGAAGATCGCCTCGCGCGACGAACGCGCGAAGAACTCGGCGCGCACCTTCATCTCGCCGATCAAGCCTTCCTCGATGCCGCCCACGATCTGCCTCGCCATGAGGCCGATCACCGCGAGCACGAATAGGCAGGTCAGGAGCGAGAGCTTCGCGGCGAGCGAGCGCAGGGGGTTCATCTCAATAGACCAGGGCTATCTTCAGCTTCTGGACGCTCACGCGGGAGCCGTAGCGCTTCTCGATGACGGCGACGTAGCCGCCGGGCGAGGCGCGCGTCCCGGACTCGGAGTTGCCGTCCCACGACAGGATCTGGTTGCCGGCCCCGAACGCGCGCGACTGGCGGCGCACGAGCCGGCCTTGGAGCGTGAAGATCTTGAGGGTGACCTCCGCCGCCTCCTCGAGGAAGAAGCCGATCTGCGCGTCGCCTTTGGCGGGGTCGAACGGGCTCGGCCAGGTGAAGGGCTTCGCGATCGCGACGTTCTGCGCGGGGATGAACACGGGCAGCGCGGCGCTGACGGGCGAGAACGCGCTGTAGACGCCGGCGTTCGAGCGCGCGCGCACCTGCGCGTAGTAGCTGCGCCCCGTGGCCATGCCCGCGGCCGCGTACGTGGACCCCGTGACGATCCCCGCGAACAGGTCGCTGCCGCCCGGCAGCGAGCCGACGATCAGGTTGTAGTCGAGGATGCCGACCGAGCTCGTCGCGTCGGCCCAGGCGAAGACCGCCGCGCCGTCGTACGAGAACGCGCGGTCGGCGAACGGCGTCCCGGGCGGGAGGGGCGCCGTCGTGTTCGAGAGGTTGCCGGACGTCGTCGAGATCACCGTCGAGAACGCGCTCGAGACGCCGTTGCGGTTGACGGCCATCACGCGCAGGAAGTTCTGCGTGCCGGGCGTGAGCGTGAAGAACGTGGCCGAGAGCATCAGCGTGGTCGAGGAATCGGTGAGCGAGAAGAAGTTGTCGGAGGAGACCTGCGCGACGTAGATCGTGTCGGACGGGTTGCCGGCGGCCGACCACGAGAACGCGCCGCTCGTGATGTGGATGGGGCCCGCGGCGGGGCCCGCGGGGACGGCGGCGAGCGTGGCCGTCGCCTGGGTCGCGAAGAACTGGGTCGCGACGCCGTCGAGGTTCACGGCGCGCGCGCGGAAATAGTACGTCGTGTTCGGCGTCAGCCCGGCCGGCGCGGAGGACACGATCGCGGCGAAGCTCGTCGAGACGGGAGCCGCGAACGCGGCCGAGGTCCCGACGTGCGCCTCATAGACCGTGTAGGACGGGTTCGCGGCGCCGGCCCAGCTCAGCGTCAGCCCCGTCGCGGAAACGGAGGTGAAGGCGGGCGAGTCGGGCGCCTCGGCCAGCGTGTGGGTCGAGACGATATTCGACGGCACGGAGTCGCCCCAGTCCGTGAACGCGGTCACGAACCGGGAGTACGTGGTGTTCGGCGTGAGCGCCTGCTCGGTGACCCCGACGATGACGCTCGTCGTCTGCGGGGCCGGGAAAGGGGCGGTCACGGTCGACGGGAACACGCGATAGAGCTGCGTTCCGGCCGCGTCGCCGAAGTCGGGCGTTGCGCCCCAGGTCCAGCTGATCGAGGACGGATGGACGCCCGAGACGGCGAGAGACGTAGGCGACGAGGCGACGACGCCGAAGCTCACGGATCCAATGGAGCCCGCGATAGGCGGCGTCGAGGCGTCGACCGTTCCGGTGAAGCCGCCAAGCCCGCCGGCGACTCCCGCCGCGGTAGACAAGGCCACGGATCCGAACGCCGACAAGCGATAGAACAGCTTGACCCGGCCGCCGCCGCCTCCGCCTCCCGGAGCCTTGAGGTTGTTTGATGGAAGCGACGAGACATTGCCTCCGCCTCCGCCCTTGGCCGACAGGATCGAGCCGTCGGAGAGGCTCAGGATGTTCAAAGCTCGGAGCAGGATCGTACCTCCGCCTCCGCCGCCTCCTCCTCCCTCATGAACGGTGGTCGCTGCGGGCGCGGTCACGGCCGCCGCGGTGGATCCGTCCACCATGATCGAGCCCGTGATCGTCATCGAGGCGGCTTCTATATAGATCGCGGCGCCGCCCGAGGCGCCCGAGCCTCCGCCGATGGTGGGATTCGCCCCGCCTCCGCCGCCTCCGGAGCCTTGAAAAAGATCATCCGCGGAGACCGGGCTCGTGACCGTCCCGGTCGAGCCGTAGCCGGTTCCCCCGGCGGCCCTGCCCAGCGCGCCCGCTCCTCCGCTGTCCCCGCCGCCCGAGCCGCCGGCTCCGCCCGCGCCGCCTCCGCCGCCGCCCTTCGTCGCGGCCGCCCCGCCTCCCGCGCCGATGCTTGAAGGGCCGCCCCCGGTCCCGCTCTGTCCGGCTCCCGACGCTACTTGTCCGCCGTTTCCGCCCGGCTGTCCTCGGCCCGAGCCGTCGAGAACGCCGCTGATCGAGACGGTCGCGGCATACACGGTCAGATTCGGACCCGAGGCGTTCGCCGCGACGACGACGGTGACTCCTGCCGGCACGGTGAACGACGAGATGTTCGTGTAGGTCCCGGAGAGGATGTCTCCGTTGGCGAGGGTGAGGCCGCCGCCGCCGTAATCGCCGGACGCGATCACGGCCGCGCGAGCGGCGGGAGCGAGCAGGAGCAGGAGCAGGAGCCTCGCGATCATTGGGTGTAGCGCAGCGCGGCCTGGATCTTGTCCTTCAAGGTCTTTGCCGCCTCGGATGAAGGATCGATCTTCAAGAGCTCGTCGGCGAGCGCGTCGGCCGGCTTGTAGGCGCCCTTGAGGTACTGCTCGACCGCGCGATAGTAGAGCTGCTCGAAGTCCTTGCGCTTCTCGGGCGTGAGCGCCTTCTGCACCTGCGCGCGCAGGGACGCGGCCTTCTCGGCTAGGCCCGGCTCCTCGGGGACCTCGCGCAGCGCCGCCTCGACCGCGCGGAGCGCGTCCGGGAAGTTCTGAGCCTTGGAGAACACGTCGGCCTCGGCGAGCTTCGTCTTCACGAGGTCGCGCTGCTGCGCGCGGACCTGCTCGAGGAAGCCCGTGACCTGCGCGTTGCCGGGGAAGCGCTTGCGCGCCTTCTCGGCCTCGGCCGCGGCCTGGCGCAGCTGGCCGCGGCTGAGGAACGTGGACGCCTGCGCGAGCACGAGCGCGATCTCGCCGGCCGACTGCGCCTGGCGCAGTCCTTCGAGCCGCGTGCGCTCCTCGACGGAGAGGTCGCGGTCGATGCGCGCGAGCTCGCGCGCGGCCTCCGCGTGATTGCGGTCGAGCTCGAGCACGCTGCGCCAATACTGCCGGCTCGCGAGCAGGTTGCCCTGCCGGTCCTGCTCGCGCGCGAGCGCCGCGCTGCGCTCGATCATCTGGGTCTTGAGCGTCTCGTCCCACTTCGCGGTCGTGTTGTTGATCCTCGCGCGGATCTCCCCGTTGCTCGGGTCGAGCAGCGAGGCGGCCTCCAGGTCGCGCAGCGCCTCCTGAATCCGGTCGCGGCGCAGCGCCTCCTCGGCCTTCAAAATATAAGCGCGCGACAAGCGCGCTCCTTCGCCGTACGAGAGCTTCCGGATGCCCTTGCGGATCGTTTCCTCCAGCTCCTCGGGCGTCTGGCCGAAGCGCTGCGTGAACGTGAACAGGCTTCCGAGCCCCAGCTCGCCGAGCTGCGCCGCGTAGTCGAAGCTCGTGTTGCCGAACCGCACGCCGACGCCCGTCGAGATCACCTCGTCGCGCACGCCGAGGCGCAGCGCGAGCAGCTTCTGGTACTGCAGCTCGACGCCGCCGGAGACGCTCAGGCTCTCGTTCTGCGTCTTCGAGAACTTCACCGCGGTCAGCGCGCCCAGCGCGGGCGACAGCTTCCACATGTACGCCGGCGACACGTCGATCACGCGCGGATAGCTCACGGGACGGGACGTGAAGGTGAGCTTCGGCGCGACCAGGTTCGAGACCATCAGGCCGAGCGAGAAGCGGTCGTCGGGCTGGAGGATCATGCCCGCGTCCGCGGCGCGCCCGGACGCCGAGGCGGCGCCGAGAGACTCGCTCACGGACCGGACCGTCGCGCCGATGGACAACGGCTTCGGCCGCCGGGTGAGCCACGGGAGCGCGAAGGCCTTGCCCCAGCCTCCCGAGAGGGCGGTCTGCGTGATCGAGAAGTTCACGGGCGCGTCGTTGGGCCCCGCGCGCGCCTCGAAGCCGCCCGACGACTGGCGCGTGTACCCGGCGGCGAAGCCGCCCCAGCGCGCGGTCGCGAAGCCGCCGGAGATGAAGTCGAAGGTCGTATCCTCGAACAACACGACGTGCGTCGCGCCCGCCTCGGGCTTCACGAGCCTCGAGAGGCCCGCCGGGTTCCAGGAGAGCGCGCTCGAGTCGTCGGCGACCGCCGTCATCGCGCCGCCCAGGGCCGCGCCACGAGCCGATACGTCCTGGCGGAGGAAGGAGCCGGGCTGCCCCTGCGCCCGGGCGGAGGGGCACGCGGACAGCGCGTACATAAGGAAGACGGCGAGCCGCGACATTTTCACAATGCTGCGAAAAGGGTAACAGCCACGTCGCGGTTGGTCAAGCTCCCCGATGTTTTCTACAGTCTTCCCATGGCCAAGCTCCTGATCATCGAGGACGACGGCGACCTGCAGCAGGTGCTCTCGCTGGTCTTCAACCGCGACGGCTACGAGCTGCACTACGCCTTCAACGGCAAGGAAGGCTACGACAAGATGCTCGCGACGCAGCCCGACGTCGTGCTGCTCGACCTCATGCTTCCGATCCTCAACGGCGTCGAGGTGATCAAGCTCGTGGCGACCAACACCTCGCTCGCGGACATCCCGATCATCGTGATGACCGCGCACAGCGACAAGGCGGACATGCTCGAGCATTCGATCAAGGCGCAGGGCGTACGAGCCTACCTGAAGAAGCCCTTCGAGCTCGGCGACGCCCGCGCGCTCGTGAGGCGCATGCTGTCGCAGTACCCGCGAAATCCCGTGAGCGTCGCCGAGGTCGCCAAAGGCGAGATCCGGCTCGACATCAAGTTCCGCACCGTCTGGATCAAGGACAAGATGACGGCCACGCTGTCTCCGATGAAGGCCGCCCTGCTGCAGACGCTCCTCCAGGCGAAGGGCCCGGTCAAGCGCGAGAAGCTTTTGCACGCGGTTTGGGGCTCCGAAGGCAGCATTCCGGCGCTTGAGAAGACGATCCAGCGCCTGCGCGAGGATTTGGGCGGCGAGGGGCGCCGCCTGCAGACCACGCCCGAGGGCTACGAAATCGTCGGCTGACCGCCTCTGACAAGACCTGACAAGGGTGGCCTTGCCCTTATTCGGGGGCCTGTTATCCTTTAGGATCAGCCGCTCCAGCCCCCTCGCCGGATCCGTTCTCACCGTTGCCTTCATCGGGGCGCTCTGCGCTCGCGCGGACGCCGCCTCCTGGACCGCGACGACCCCGCTTCCCGACGCCTACAACGGCCACACGATGGTCTATTCGACGGGCCGGCTCTATCTTGCCGGAGGCATCAGCTTCAACGGCGGCATCGTCGACGCCGCCAAGGTCTACTCGGCGCCCGTGTCGGCCGGCGGGACGGTCGGGGCCTGGAGCGCGGGTCCGGCCCTGCCTGAAGCGGTGTTCTACCATGCGAGCGCGGCGGCGAACGGCTTCGTCTACGTGCTCGGCGGCTATCATTACTCGGACGCGGAGGGTATGGTCGTCTCCGACGCGGTCTCCTACGCGAAGGTCGAGTCCGGCGGCCTCGGCGCGTGGCACGCCGCGATCCGCCTGCCCCAGCCGATGTTCTTCCCGAGCGTCGCGGTCTGGAACGGCCGGCTCTACGTGACGGGCGGCTGGAACGGGACCGACCTGCTTCGCGCCGTCTACTCCGCCGTCGTCAACGCGGACGGCAGCCTCGGGCCCTGGATCGCGCAGAAGCCGCTGCCGGACGCCGTCTACACGCACGCCGAGGTCTCGAACGGCACGCTGTACGTCCTGGGCGGGATCGTCAACGGCGGCAACGACATCCAGAACTCGGTCTACTTCGCGAAGATCCACGAGGACGGCACGCTCGCCGATTGGGCGACGACGTCGCCGCTGCCGCGGCCGGTCGCCAACCACGGGGCGATCCTCGCCAACGGCCGCGTGTTCGTGACGGGCGGCTGGGTCGGCAACGGCCCGACCGATGCGGTGAACTCAGCGGCGATCGCGGCCGACGGAAGCCTCGGCGGCTGGACCCTGGAAGCTCCGCTGCCGACCGTTCTCTACCTTCATGGCTCGGCGACCGACGGCTCCTATATGTATGTGAGCGGCGGCAACGACGCCGAGAACATGCGCGCCGACGTCTACTCGATGCCCTTGCCCGCGGCCGCGGCTCCGCCGCCCCCGCCCGTCGCGTCCGACTCCCTTCCTCCGCGCACCACGCTCGCGTTCGGAAGCCCGTTTTACGCGGGTGCCCCTTTCATTTCTCCTGATACCCCGGTCTCGCTGGCGGCCGTCGACGACGCGAGCGTCGTGGGCGACGGGGCCGGCGCCGGCGTGGCCGTCACGCATTGGGCGATCGACGACGCGGACTTCTCAGCGTACGCCGCGCCGTTCACGATCTCCGGCGACGGAAGCCGCTGGATCCGCTACCGCAGCGTCGACGCGTCGGGCCGCGCCGAGGAGACGCGCCTCTCCTCGGCCGCCGTCGACGGCACGGCGCCCGTCTCCGCTCTCTCGATCGGCGCGCCGCAGGCCGTGCTCGCGGGCGGCGAGATCGTCGTCGGCCCCGCCACCTCGCTCGCCGTCTCCGCCCATGATCCGGTCGTCAACGGCGCCGCCTCCGGCGTGGCGGCGGCGCTGGCCGGCGTCGACGGCGCCGCGCTGTCCGACGCCGCGTCCTTCGTCCTGCCGGCCGCGGACGGGGCGCACGTCGTGCGCACGCGGGCGATCGACAACGTCGGCAACGAGGAGGCGCCGCGCGCCTCGACCGTTTGGCGCGACGGCGCCGCGCCCGCGACCGAGCTCGCGCTGTCCGCCGCCGCGCTGGCCGCGGCCGACGGCGGCGCGCCGTTCCTGGGCGTGTCGGCGCTCATCTCTTTCACGGCGGCGGACCCGGCGTCCGGCGGGATCGCGGCGGGCGTGGAGCGCACCGAGTACTCGCTCGACGGCGGCGCGGCCGCCTCCTACGCCGGTCCGTTCGGCCTCGAGGAAGGCGCCCGCGTCCTGGCCTACCGCAGCGTCGACAACGTCGGCAACGCCGAGGCCTGGCGCTCCGTCTCATACCGGGTGGACGCCACGGCTCCGCGCACGACGCTCGCGTCGAGCGGCGGCACGACGCTGTTCGGCACGGACGTGCTCACCGCGGATTCGTCGTTCTCGCTCTCCGCGCAGGACCTCGTCTCGGGCGTGGACCGCATCCTTTACAGCGTGGACGGCGGCGCCGATCAAGTCTACTCCGCGCCCTTCTCGCTCGGCGGCGGCGAGCACACGCTGACCTTCGGCGCGGTCGACCGCGCGGGCAACGTCGAGCCGCGCGCGTTGGTGAAGGTGTCCGCGGGCTCGTTCCTCGCCGACGCGCTCGCGGGGCTCGAGTCGGTGACCTTGTCGGGTGGGGCCTCCGTGACGGGAGCCGTGCGCACCAACGGAGCGTTCACCGCCAACGGCAAGTCGAAGGTGAACGGCGCCGTGACGCAGGGTCCGGGCAGCCTGACCGCTTCCTATGATCTCGAAGCCGCTTCCGCCGTTGCCGAGGAGTATAGCGACAACGCGGCGATCGCGTCGCGCCTCGATGGCGGCGCGCTGCACCTGAGCTCGAACGAATCCTACACCTTGCCGGCGGGCGACTACTATCTGACGGGCCTGAGCCTGTCGGGCCAGTCGCGCCTATCGGTCTCCGGACGCGTCAACATCTTCCTGCACGGATCCCTGTCGGTGACGGGCGGCGCGGAGCTCAACGCCTCGGGCGAGGCCAACGACCTCTGGATCGTGGCGGACGCGGGCGCGGTGGGCCTCGCCGGACAGTCGCGCTCGGCGTTCAACCTCTACGCCCCGCTCTCGAACGTCTCGATCTCCGGCGGCGGCGAGTTCGCCGGACGCGTCCTCGGCCGCGCCGTCGCGCTCGCGGGCAAGGCGCTGCAGCCCTCGACCTCATCCCTTACCGCCCCGAGCCACAAGAACGCGGCCGCGCCCCGCGTCGCGGCGAAGGCGGGCTCAGGCGCCGGCACGGCGGGCGGCGGGCGCGTGAACGGGCGCGACGCGTCGGTCGTCTCGCGCGAGCTCGCGCCGCGCGCGCCGAAGGCCGAGCGCTCGGAAGCGGCGCTTCCCCCCGCCCCCGCGGCTCCGGCGCCCGCGGCCGCCGCCCGGAGCAAGCGCGTCCCTTCCTCGATGCCGCCGTTCGCGCTGTCCGCGCGCGCCGCGTTCGCGCCCGTGGGCGCAGAGGGCCGCTCCGTCCGCTCTAAGGACCGCTCCGCGGTCGTCATCCCCGCGGGAGCCGCGACCGCCGGCCTCGGCGTGACGGTGTCGCCGCCGAAAAAGAGCGACGCGCTCGAGAACCGGCGCCAGGCCGACGTCGAGTCGCGCAAGCGTCTGCTCAAGGCGAGCGAGGGCGTGCAGTACGGTCCCGAGGGCACGCATTTCGCCAAGCCCGTCACCCTCGAGCTCCCTTACGACCGCGCGGCGCTGCCGAACGGCGTGCTCGAAAAGGACCTCTCCGTCCATTACTGGAACCCGGTCACGGGCGACTGGGAGAAGCTCGAGTCGAGCGTCGATGCGCAGAATCAGATCGTCCGCGCGCAGACCTCGCACTTTTCCCTGTATCAGATCTTCGGCGGAGGCTCCGCCGCGTCGACGCCCGTCGGCCCCAACGATCCGACCTTCGCGGTCCACGCGGCCTACGCGTTCCCCAATCCCTCGCGCCGCGCGGAGCCCGCCGTCATCCGCATCCAGCCCGGCCAGGCCGACTCCGTCTCGGTGCGCGTCTACGATCTCTCGGGCCGCATGGTGCACGAGTCCGGGGACTTCCGCGGCCGCAGCTTCGACGACGGCAACGGCTTCGGCAACCAATTCACCTTCGACCACACGTGGGACGTCTCGGGCGTGGCCTCGGGCGTCTATCACTTCATCGTCACGGCGCATAAGGCCGGCGCCTCCGACATCCGCGCGAGCGGAAAGATCGGGGTGATTAAGTGAAGCTGCTCTTGGCCGCGCTGCTTCTCGCTCCGGCCCTGCACGCGGCCGAGACCGCGTCTTTTCTCGACATCGGCGTCGGCGCGCGCGCGATCGGCATGGGCGGCGCCTTCACCGCGCTCGCGGACGACTCGACCGCGGTCTACTGGAACCCGGCCGGCCTGGCCCGGCTCGAGAAGCGCGAGGTGTCCGGCAGCCACGCGGAGCTCGGCCTCGGCACGCGCGAGGATTTCGTCGCGTACGCGCATCCGACCGCGCGCGGCACGTTCGGCGCGGCCGCGACCTACCTGAGCCAGGGAGCGATCGCCGGCCGGGACGCGGCCGGGCGCCCGACGGGCGACTACCAGGCCTCCGACGCGGCGTTCACGGGCTCGTACGCGCTGAAGACGGACTTCGCCGATCTCGGCGGGAGCCTGAAGTACGTGCGCAGCCACATCGCGTCCTCGGAGGCGCAGGGCGTCGCGGCCGACGTCGGCGCGCGCCGCGCGTTCGACGGCGCCGGCCCCGGCAGGCTCGTGATCGGCGCGGCGCTGCGCAACATGGGACCCGGCCTCAAGTACGAGAGCCAGCGCAACGATCTTCCCCTCCGGCTCGCGGGCGGCGCGGCCTACTCGTTCGCGTCGGGCCGCACCGTCGCGATCGAGGCGCAGAGCGCACCGCGCGGCGGCGGAGCCGACTTCGGATTCGGCGGCGAGATGAGGATCGTCGAGGGCGCGCGGCTGCGCCTCGGCTGGTCCACGAAGACCGCGGCGCCCGCCGGCTCGGGCTTCGACGCGGCGCGCGGGCTCACCGTCGGCTTGGGCCTGGAGCGCTCGGGCTTCCGCTTCGACTACGCGGCGCAGGCCGCGGGCGAGCTCGGCGCGGCGCACCGGTTCACGCTCGCGAAGAGGTTCTAGTCGGCCAAAAGGCCGTTGATCTTCGCTTCAAGCACGTCGAATTTCAACGGCTTGTGGTAGAACGCGACCACGTTCGGCTCCTCGTTGATGAGGCTCTCATTGGCTTGATCGCTGTAGCCCGTGATCACGATCACGGGGATTTTCTGTAAACCGAGGATTTGCAGCTTGCGTATGACCTCGAAGCCGCTGAGGTTCGGCATCATCAGGTCGAGCACGATCAAATGGGGCTTGAACGCGGGAACCTTGGCCAAACCCTTCACGCCGTCTTCGGCGACCGCGACGTTGAATTTCTTCCCCATCGCGAGCTGGAACAGCTCGCGCATGGATTCGTCGTCATCGATGAGAAGGAGGCGCTTGCCGACCCAGGGGTTCGCCATGCGGGGATTATAGCTTACCCGATCCGCTTGACCTTGTAGCCGTCGGCGAGCAGGAGCTTCTCGAGCTTGTCGCGGTGGTCGCCCTGGAACTCGAAGCTCCCGTCCTTGAGCGTGCCGCCGCAGCCCAGCGCCTTCTTGAGCTTGCCGAGCATCGCGTCCTTATGGCTCGGATGCATCACGAGCCGCTCGAGCCTGGTCACGCCGGATCCTTTCGCGCCGCGCTGAAAGGCGAGGCGAACGGGCTCGGGCTGACGCGGAGTCCCGGCCTTTCCCCAGTCAGGGTCGCTCGAGTAGACGACCTGGTCGCTCACGACTTGAAGAACTCCAGCAGGCGCGCGTTCGTGGGCTCGGGCAGGTCTTCCTGCGGCGCGTGGCCGGCGCCGGCGAGCTGGAAGAATATCGCGTTGGGCATGGCCTTGGCCAGGCGCTCGCCGCCCGCGCGTCCGACCATCCGGTCGTGCTCGCCGACGAGCACGAGCGTGGAGTGCTTCACGTCGCGATAGCGCTCGACGCGCTCGCGATGGTCGGGCGGCACGGCGCGGCGCACGAACTCCGCGACGGCGCGCCGGCCCTCGGCGCTCTTCAGCGCGTGGCCGTACTCGGCCATCATGCGAGCGTCGATCAAGCTCTTATCGACATACGTCGCGTTCGCGATGAAGCGCAGCGCGACGTCGCCCAAGGCCCACTCGTAGACTCGGCCGATCACGGGCCACGACAGCGGCCACAGCATCTTCGGGCGGTTCTCCACGTACGCGGGCGTGCCGATCAGCGCCAAGCGCTCGACGCGCGAAGGCGCCTCCATCGCGGTCCAGAGCGACAGCACGCCGCCCATCGAGTTGCCCGCGAAGCGCGCCTTCTTGAGGCCGAAGTGATCCATGAACGCCAGGATCCAGGTGTGGATGCCGTGGATCGAGTAGTCGAAGTCCCAGGGCTTGTCCGTGCGGCCGAAGCCGGGAAGATCGGGCGCGAACACCTCGTAATGCTTGGCCAGCTCCGGGATCGAGTAGCGCCACGAGTAGTTCGACGCCCCCAGGCCGTGCAGCAGGATCAGGGGTTCGCCCTTGCCGGCGCGTATGAGGCTGGTCTTGAGGCCGGCGATCGTGAGAGTCTCGGTCACCCGTACATTATACATATAAAATAGAGATAATTCATGACCCTAAGGGCCTAGATTTCGAGGGGCCGGGGGGCCCTCCCCCCTCTCCCCGCTTACCCTTATCCTTTAAGCATGACCCGCCGCATCGTGTCCGCGACGCTGGCCGCGCTCCTGGTCCTCGCGCCGTTCCCCGCGTGGGCGCAGGTCGGACGCATCACGCTCGAGGCTCCCGCTTCGCCCGCTCCGTCCGCGGCGCCCGGCGGCATAAACGGCGCGGCCTTCGCGCCTCCGATCTTCACGCCCGGCCTCGCGACGCTCGCTCCCGCGCTGATCCCCGTCCTCGCGGCCCCCGCGGCGCCGCAGGTCCGGCAGGCCGCCGCGCAGGCGGCCTCCTACGCGCCGGCGGCGCCGGCGGCCGTCGTCGCGCGGATCGACCCCGTCCCGCGCGCCTCGAACGAGAATCATTTCACGCCGCTCCAGGTCCTCGGCCAGGCGGCCGCCTCGCCCGAGACGATCGGCCGCCTCTTCGACGAGGCGCCATCTGCGCCCGACCTCGACAAGCTCGCGACGGTGAAGACTCCCGAGGCGCCCGCCCCGTGGCGCCCCGGCTCGGTCCTCCTCAAGCCCGCGGCCCTCGTCGTGAACGCCGTCCGGCTCTCGCGCCACGGGAAGCGTCTGAACGCGCGCATGCCCGGCGAGCGCGTCACGACCGAGGAGATGGGCATGCAGGAGACGCTCATGACCGCCCACGCGGCGATCGCGGCGGGCTTCCTGCAGGAAGCGCTCGAGGGGCTCACGAGCCTGTTCAACGGCCGCGGCGTCGCCGGCTGGTACCGCGCCAATCCGGTCTTCCAACCCTATCAGGCGCAGGGGCATTCCTACCTCCGCTTCGTCGAGCGCGCGGTCAAGCTCGCCTACGAGCGCGCGCACGCGCGAGCCGGGGACGCCGTCCTCATCGCCGAGGCGCGGGCCGCGCAGCGCATGGGCGGCCTGCTGGGCCACGCTTACCGCGCGACCGCGATCCAGGAGCGCGATACGGCGCACTGCGCGCATCACGCGCTGTTCAACGCGATCTCTGCGTCGGTCGGCTTCGCTTCCTCCGTTTCCGTGACGCTCTTCATCGAGCGCGCGCGGCAGCTTCTGAACACGAGCGCCGAGACGCTCAGCCCCGGCGCCGATCTGACCGCCCTCGAGAGCAAGCTCGGCATCAAGTTCGGCGTCGACGTCGGGCACGGCATGGGGCCCGAGACGATCGGAAAATGGGCGCAGCTTCTCGGCATGGGCTTCGAGGCGCGAGGCCCTCCGCGCGACGACGCCGGCTGGAGCGCGCTGCTGCGCGGCGGCCGCACCGAGGTCCTCGTGGGCCTGCGCATGTTCCACGAGCGCTTCAAGCACGACGAGGGCGAGCGGGCGCTGCGGGGCCACGACTACCGCGTGCTTCACCATGAGGTCTACCTGCTGGGGTCGTTCCACAGCCCTTCGCGCGGCGCGCGCCTGTACATGGTGCAGGACTCGGGCTCCGGCGCCACCGACTTCTACACCGCCGAGGAGCTCTCGGCCGTCGCGTCCGACGTCCAGCTCGTGACGCCCGTCAAGCCGGTCGCGCTTCCGTGACCGCGCTCGACGCCTTCGCCGCGGCGCTGCCGAAGGCCGAGCTCCATCTCCACGTCGAGGGCACGCTCGAGCCCGAGCTCATGTTCGAGCTCGCGACCCGGAATAATGTAAAGCTGCGCTATCGATCGATCGAGGACGTGCGCGCGGCGTACGCCTTCGACGGGCTTCAGAGCTTCCTGGACCTCTACTACGAGGGCGCCGCCGTGCTCAAGACCGAGCGGGATTTTCACGACCTGGCCTGGGCGTACTTCACGCGCGTGACCCCGATGAACGTCAAGCACGCGGAGATCTTCTTCGATCCTCAGACGCACACGGCTCGCGGCGTCCCGTACGCGGCCGTGCTGTCCGGCCTGACGAAGGCGTGCCGCCGCGCCGAAAGAGAATTGGGCATCACGTCGCGGCTGATCCTCTGCTTCCTTCGCCACCTCGACGAGGAGTCCGCGCTGAAGACCTTGGCCGAGGCGCTGCCGCACGGCGGCATCGCGGGCGTCGGCCTCGATTCCTCCGAGCGCGAGCGGCCGCCGTCGCTGTTCAAGGACGTTTTCGGCAAGGCGCGGGCCGCCGGCCTGCGCGCAGTCGCCCACGCGGGCGAGGAGGGGCCGCCGTCGTACGTCGTCGAAGCGCTCGACCTGCTGGCCGTCGAGCGCGTCGACCACGGCATCCGCTGCCTCGAGGACCCGGAGCTGGTCAAGCGCCTCGCCGAGGAGAACATGCCGCTGACCGTGTGCCCGCTCTCGAACGTGAAGCTGAAGGTCGTCGACGGGCTCGAGCGCCACCCGCTCAAGACGATGCTGTCGAGACGTCTACGCGTCAGCGTAAACTCCGACGACCCCGCCTATTTCGGCGGCTACGCGGACGCGAACTATCGCGATGCCGCGCGCGCCATCTCGCTCACGAAAGCCGAGCTCGCGGCCTTGGCGCGGAACTCCTTCCTGTCCTCGTGGCTGCCGGACGACGAGAAGGCGAAGCACGCCGCCGCGATCGACCGGCTCGCGGCCCCCTAAAAACGGACGCCCCCCGCGGCCGCGGAGGGCGTCTTACTTGCTCATCGCGACGGCGAACCGCGCCAGCACGGTCGCGCGCCGCAGGTCAGGCTTGGGCCGGAGTTCGGTCGGGATCAACGCCCGGCACGCCTCCAGCGCCACGTCGAAGGCGGACACCGCCTTCTGCTTTCGATGCTGCTTTCTCACTGTCGGATCACCTCCCTGCGAACTATACGGCCAAAACGAAGAGCCCCGGCCTTGCTGGCCCGGGGCTCTGTCGAGCGCGATGATGGGATCGCGTTAGACGGATGCCTCCGAGCCGCTGGACGGACCTAAATCGGTCCATCCGCGAGCCGGCGATTGGTTCAATCTGTTTTTTATCATCGTGTTAAAAAGAGCGGCCCAAAGAAAGAGGCGCGCAGCGCGCGCCCGTCGTGACTATTGAAGTATAGCCGGATTCCGGATTTCGTCAAGACCCGCCGATCCATGAGCAGATAATCGCTCGCACCGGAACTAGTGAATATCTACGACGATAGATATCGCCGGCCAGCATCGAACTACGCCGTCGATCAGCCGACGCGTCGCGCGCGCGAGGCGAGCAGCGGCAGCGAGCGGTCGAGGCGGTCGGCCATGTCGTAGTGGCCGAACCCGTGCTCCTCGTGCGTGTGGCGGATCTTCAGCGCCTTCAGCGCGTCGGAGAAGCGGCGCGCGCCCAGGTGCAGCGCGTACTCGTCGCGCGTGCCCGCGTCGAACCACAAGGTCTTCATCCGCCGAAGGACGCCCGCGTGCTTGACGGCGGCGTGGATCGGATCGAGCGCCTGCCAGCGCTTCCAGACCGCGGGGATCAGCTCGCCCGTGCGGGGATCGCACGGAAGGTCGAAGCCGGTCGGGCTCTTCGGGTTCGGCGAATAGCACGCCGACATCGCGACGAGGTTGATCGCCGCGTGGTCGAAGCCGTCCTTCGTGCGCGACTTCAGGAACTCATCGACGAAGCGCTTCGTCGAGCGGCCGTGCTTCTCGAGCGCCGTCACGAACTTGGGGATGTCCTGCCCGTAGCCGTGCTCGAAGCCCATGTCGCCGGAGTGGCTGACGCAGTGGCCGAACACCTCGGGGTGGCGCATCGCGAGCGTCAGCGCGCCGAAGCCGCCGGAGGACTTGCCCATGATCGCGCGTCCCTCGGAATGGCGGACCGTCGCGTGCTTGTCGTCGATGTAGCCGACGACCTCGTAGACGGTGAAGTCCTCGTAGCGGCCCGTCGCGGTCGAGTTCAGGTACTGC
>Ga0163144_10012981_pt1 | contig 17425 bp, 13 predicted proteins | sample OliLak19BULKMAT1_FD_123175 | JGI IMG/M metagenome (GOLD analysis project Ga0163144, IMG submission 123175) | Freshwater microbial mat bacterial communities from Lake Vanda, McMurdo Dry Valleys, Antarctica - Oligotrophic Lake LV.19.BULKMAT1 | ecosystem: Environmental > Aquatic > Freshwater >...
GAGATGTAGCCAGCGGTGAGCTGCTCGGCGAGCCCGATGAGCAGGCCACCGAGCACGGCGCCCGGGATGTTGCCGATGCCGCCGAGCACCGCCGCGACGAAAGCCTTCAGACCGATGAGCACGCCCATCAGCGGCTCGATCTTCGTCTGATCGAGGCCAAACAACACGCCGCCCGCCGCCGCGAGAGCGGAGCCGATCGCGAAGGTGAGCGAGATGGTGCGATCGACCGGGATGCCCATCAGCCGCGCGGCCGCCGGGTTCACCGAGACCGCACGCATCGCCTTGCCGGTCCACGTCTTTTTCACGAAGCGGTCGAGCGCGATCATCAGCACGATCGACACCGCGAAGATGACGAGCTTCACGTTGGTGATGACCACGCCGCCGATCTCGTAGCGCGACTCGGCGATGATCGACGGGAAGCTGCGCGGCGTCGCGCTGAAGAAGAAGATGCCGAGGTTCTGCAGCAGCAGCGAGACGCCGATCGCGGTGATGAGCGGCGTCAATCTCGGCGCGTTGCGCACCGGTCGGTACGCGAGCCGCTCGATCGTCACGCCGAGCGTCGCCGCGGCGACCATCGCGAACACCAGCACGGCGAGCGCTGCGGCGAGCGGGAACGGCAGGCCCTGTTTGTAGCCGAGCCAGCCGGCGCAATAGAAGCCCGCGAACGCGCTCATCATGAACACTTCGCTGTGCGCGAAATTGATCAGGCCGAGCACGCCGTAGACCATCGTGTAGCCGAGCGCGATCAGCGCGTAGATGCTGCCCGCGCTCAGCCCGTTGACGAGCTGCTGAAAGAAGACGCTGATTCCACTGCCGCGCGGGCGATTGGGCGCGTCGACCTCGGCGTGCTCGGGCGCTGCGGCGTTGGCGGCGGCGAGCTCGTCGAGCGAGACCGGCTCGACCATCGTCTCAAAGACGTCACCGGCGGCCGTGACGCGCAGCACGACGGCGGGCTTGATGGGATTGCGCTGCGCGTCCATCGTGATGATGCCGGTGACGCCAGCGAAGTCGCGGGTCGCGGCGAGCGCGTTGCGGATCGAGGCGGGGCGCAGATCGGGCGCGCGGCGCATCGCGTCGAACAACATCATCGCGGCGTCGTAGCCCTGCGCGGCGAGCGAGGTCGGCAGCTCGCCGTGGCGGCGCCGATAGCGCTCGATGAAGCTGCGCGCGCGCGGCGACGGATTGTCGGGCGCGAAGTGGTTCGAGTAATACGCGCCGAGGATGTCCGGCCCGCCGATCTCGCGCAGCTGCGGCGAGTCCCAGCCATCGCCGCCGAGCAGCGTCGCGTTCACGCCGAGCCGCCGTGCCTGCCGCGCGATGTTGCCGACGTCGCCGTAGTAGCCAGGGATGAAGATCGCCTCGGGCTGCGCGGCCTTGATCGAGGTCAGCTGCGCGCCGAAGTCGGTGTCGCCCGCGCTGTAGCTCTGGTCGGTGACGATCTGCCCACCGGCGCGGCGGAACTCTTCGATGAACGAGCGCGCGAGCCCGACTGAATAGTCGTTGCGCACGTCGCGGAACACGGCGACGCGCGTGTAGTGCATGTGATCGCTCGCGAAGCGCGCCATCACGTAGCCCTGAAACGGATCGATGAAGCAGACGCGAAAGACCTGATCGCCGATCTGCGTGACCGCCGCGTTGGTCGACGACGGCGAGATCATCGGCACGCCCTTGCGCTGGCAGATGCGCCCACCGACGAGCGACAGCGACGACGCCACCTCGCCGAGGATCGCCACCGAGCCCTCGACGTCGATGAGCCGCGCGACCGCGTTGCCGGCCTCGTCCGCCTTGCCCTGCGTGTCGAGCACCACCAGCGACACCGGCTTGCCGCGCACGCCGCCCGCGCGGTTCACGTCCTCGAACGCCATGTCGAAGCCGCGCTTTGACTGAATGCCGAAGTCCGCCGTCGCGCCAGTCATCGAGAGATACGCGCCGACGGTCAGCCCCTCGCGCGACTTGCAGCCGACGCCGCCCCAAGGCGCGAGCACCAGCAGCGCCGCGAGCAGCGCGACGACCGCAGGCGCGCGCTGGAGCCGCGACTGAGCGGCCGTGTCGTAGAAGCGGCGGAGTACGAGGAGCAGAGCGGTCACGGCTGCCACGTATCCCACAGCGTGCGCGCCCGAAGCAATGGTCAGCGTAGGTGCGGATGCTCAGCGTGGGTGCTCGACCTCTGCTATACGCGCGCCGTGGCTTTCTTCGAATGGGTCCTACACAACCTCCGCGACCCGGGCGAGCTCATCCGCTGGGGTGGCTATCCGGCGCTGACCGCCATCATCTTCCTCGAGACCGGGGCGATGATCTTCTTCTTGCCCGGCGACTCGCTGTTGTTCGTCGCGGGCCTCTTCGCGGGCCGCGGCGTCCTCAACATCTTCTTGCTGCAGGCGCTGCTGATCCCCGCCGCGATCCTCGGCGACGCGACCTCGTATTACATCGGCAAGCGCCTCGGCCCGGCGATCTTCCGCAAGCAGGAGTCGCGCTTCTTCAAGCCGTCCCACGTAGAAGCCGCGCGCGCGTTCTACGAGAAGCACGGCGGCAAGGCGATCATCATCGCGCGCTTCATGCCCCTCGTGCGCACCTTCGTCCCCGTCGTCGCCGGCGTCGCCAAGATGCGCTACCGCGACTTCTTCGTTTACAACGTGGTCGGCGCAGCCGCGTGGATCCTCTCGATGACGCTGATGGGGTATTTCCTCGGCCAGTTCGAGTGGGTCGGCAAACACGTAGAGAAGATCATCATCGCCATCGTCGTGATCTCCGTCCTCCCCGGCGCGCTCGAGTGGTGGAAGCACCGCAACGCGAAGTCGGCAGGGTTGAAGGCGGATGCGGCGAAGGCGGATGAGGCGAAGGCGGTTGAGGCGAAGGCGGATGAGGCGAAGGCGGTTGACGGCGGGTCTTGAGCGAGACTGTGTCGGGGACGCGTCGCAGATCGGCACGCCGCGCTGGTTCGTCGTGCGCGACACGCATGCACAAGAGGACACTCAGCTGGTCCGCCCGCGCACCGCGCTCACCTGGATGCGCGGCCCAATGACGCCCAGCGAGCTCGTACGGGCGCGGCGGGCGGTGGGGTAGGCGCGGCGGGGGCGTGGGTGGGCTTACCTTAGCGCCAAACTCCCGGGCGCGGAGGCGCCGTGGTACCGGCGGTTCGGACAGCGTTGACATGCTCGCCGCAGAGTGCCGTAATCTCGCCCAGGCAAGGGGGCTAACGGATGAATGAGACTGCGCGCGCGCTGGTTCTGACGATCGTCTTCGTGGTTGCAGGCTGCTCGGACGATGGGAAGGCCGACGCCGATCTCGGCCCCGCGGATGCTGGGCGCGCGGACCTCGGGGCAGAAGCGGGAGAGTCGTGCACCGCGGACTCGGACTGCGACGACGGTCGGTTCTGCAACGGTGTCGCTGCGTGTTCGCCGGGCGCTGCTGACGTCGACGCACGTGGCTGTGTCGCGTCGACAGGTTCGTCCTGTCTGCCAAGCCAGACCTGCATCGAGGCGACCCGCGTCTGCGAGACGGCGTGCGGAACCGATCGCGACGCGGACGGCGATGGCGTCGATGCAAGCTCTTGCGGTGGCGAAGACTGCGACGATAGCGATGCCGACACTTTTCCTGGCAATGCGGAGGTCTGCGACGACCACGACGAGGACTGCAATCCGAGCACACTTGGCCCCGACGGCGACGGCGATGGATTCGCGAGTATCTCGTGCTGCAATCCGGGCGCTGGCGGCGTGCGTGCGTGCGGTGCTGACTGCGACGACACGCGCGACACCGTCAGCCCAAGCGGAGCGGAGTCGTGCAACTTGATCGATGATGATTGTGATGGTGTGGCGGACGAGGGCGTGCAGACTATCTGCTACCTCGACACCGATGTGGACGGGTATGCCGCACTCGGGGCGGCGCCGGCGATGCTCTGCACTTGCGGTGATGGGTTCACGGCGACGTCGCCAGCCAGCGCCGCCGACTGCAATGACGCCCTGCCGAGCGTTCACCCGGGGCAGCCGGACGCGTGCGACGGAATCGATACAGACTGCAACGGCGTTCTGAGCAGCGCCGAAGACGCGGACTCCGATGGCTATCCGACAGCGGCCTGCCGCGCGCTGTCGCCGGTAGGTAGTGCACCTGCGGCTGCTGACTGCAACGACGGCAATCCAGCGATACACCCTGGCGTAGGCGACCCGTGCGACGGCGTGGATGGCGACTGCGACGGGTCCGTCGAGGACATGGACGGCGACTCCTATTCCTCTCCAACGGCGACGTGCATTGGCGGCCCCTTCCCGAAAACCGACTGCAACGATGCGGTGGGTACCGTGCGACCAGGCGGCGTGGAGACGTGCAACGGCGTGGACGACGATTGCGATTCGGCGGTGGACGGTGCGCTCGCGACGACCTGGTGCGATGCGGCGCCCCGCGGCGATGCGCGGTCCACGTACGCGTGCATCGGCGGCGTCTGCCAGGTGGCAGCGTGCACGGCCCTCTACGGGGACTGTACGGCCGCCGCTGGCTGCGAGAGCTATTTGCCTGGCAACGCGGCGTACTGCGGTTCGTGCACGAACCGATGCAAGCTCTACTGCTCCGCGACGACCTGTGACGAGGCCACGAGCATCGTTGCTGGCGCGGGCGCGCTGACCACATGCGCGATCCGTTCCTCCGGCCAGGCGGTGTGCTGGGGTCGTGGAGATCTGAGTCAGATCGGCAATGGCATTAGTTCGTCGACGGTGAGAACCCCTACGCAGGTCTTGTCGCTGCCGAATGCCGTGCAGATCGACGTCGGGCGACAGCACGCTTGCGCGCGCCGCACGTCCGGGCAGGTGTCGTGTTGGGGCACTGGGACGTCGGGCGAGATCGGGAACGGATCGGCGGCGACGGTTTTCGCGCCGGCAGACGTGAGCGGGCTGACCGATGCGATCGACCTCAGCGCCGGCGGTGCGTTCTCCTGCGCGATCCGCGCGGGCGGGCGCGTCGTTTGCTGGGGATACAACTCCTCGAGCGGCGAGCTCGGCAGCTTGGGCACGTCCGTCGGAACACACTCGACATTCGTAATCGGCGGCGTGGTAGATGCCACGCAGGTTACGGCAGGGGCGAATCACGCCTGCGCAGTTCGCGTCGGGGGGCAGGCGGTATGTTGGGGCGCGAACAGTGCTGGACAGCTTGGTGACGATGCCGCCGAGCCCTCGACGCCAACCGCGGTGAGCGTCATGGGTATCGCGAACGCGGTGGAGCTGCGAGCAGGCGCCAGTCATACCTGTGCGCGCCGAGTGGGGGGCAGCGTCTCTTGCTGGGGCTTCAACGATCGCGGGCAGCTCGGAGACACGACGACGACCACTGCGTTCGTGCCGGTGAGCACGGGAATCGCTGACGCGACGGCCCTCGCCGCTGGTTCTCGTCATACGTGCGCGATCGTCTCGGCAGTTCGTGGCAGTGGCGCCGCCGCATCCAATGTCCTTTGCTGGGGCGGGAACGCTGTCGGAAATCTGGGCGACGGCACGACCACTGACCGCAGGGCGCCGACGCCCGTCGCCGGTCTGTCCGACGCCATTGCCATCGCGGCAGGCGGTGGCGACGTGAGCGGTGCGCAGGACTACAGCTGTGCGCTACGCGCCACTGGTCAGCTCGTTTGCTGGGGCGCAAACGTAGTCTGGGGACAGCTCGGCGATGGCACCGCGAGCGCGCGCCTGACGCCGAGCAACGTCACCTCGATGTGAGCGCTCAGGTGAAGTGACCGGTAATGCTGAGCGAGAGCTGATTGCCGGCGCCGACGGCTGCGACTTGCCCGTTCGTGGCCGGATCCCACACCGCGATCGCCCACCGGAACGTGCTACCGACGAACTGAGTCGGTCCGGCGTATGCCATGAACGGCCTGACGGGCGCCTCTGTCGCCGTGACCTCGGCAGCGCTCAGAGAGATCCTCACGCGACCAATGTTCGCTGCGTTCACCGTGAGGCCGATCTGAGCGAGCCGCGCGGCCAGGCGTGGCATCGACGCAAGAGTGACAAGCGCGATAGGTGGCGGCGAAAGGTGGACGTCGAGACTCACCGTCACATAGCGCAGGTCGGGCGTGGCCCACTGCACTGGGCTGAGACAGGTGAAGTTGGGGCTCAGATAGCTCGCGTCGTGGAACACCTCCAGGGCGTTCGCCTCGCTCTGCGTGACAGTTACCGGTCGGTAGGCCTTGCCGCCGTATCTGGCGTCGAACACCGCAGTGAGGCCATCGAGGAACGACTGGTACTCTCCCGGTTTGACGTAGAGATCATCGTGAGCATGGAAGAACGCCGCGGAGCGCTCGTCGAAGGGAAGTGGCGGCGGACTCTCACGCGGGAAGTCCAGCTGCGTCGCAGCGGGATCGCTGCGTGGCGGTACGCGCACCGAGCGTCTGGCCGCCCCGGCCGCCGCGAGCATATCGAGCAGCTGATTGTCCTTCGGCGCCCAATCCGGCCACACCGATGCATCAAGGAGGAAGATCTGCGGCCAACCGACGGTCTGAGGCGTGGCGCCCACGGAGGCAAACCCCCAGCGAACCTTCTTTGCGCCCGGTGCGGAGAGGTTGCCCGCGCTGACAGACCAGACGTAGTTCCCGTTGACAGACGCCTGGTCCGGAGGCTGCGAGTGCACCGTGACGAAGCTCTGCGTAGCATCGACCTCCAGATGCCAGCGATATGCGCGCGTTAGAAGCCGTGCTTCCGCGCTATTGGTCGGGAAGACGAGCACGCTCGTCGATGTGGATACCCCCCCTACGTAATAGATTGAGAACCCCGAGAACGCCCCAGTGGACAAGACACGCATGTCGTTGCTCCTAACCTGCCGCCTGGTCGAGCGCAGCGACGAGGGTGGGAATTACCTGGGCGAGAACGCGAGCATCACCGGACACGCGAATCGCACCGCGGGCCAAGAGCTCGACAGCGTGGGTGAATCCGACCTCGTTCGCCGCGGCCATCGCGTCCTCGTCGATCTCGAGCAGCAGGAGCGGCGGGGTTTGCTTCGTCACCTTGCCGCCGAAGCTCTCTTTGCGCGCGAGCTTACCAGGGAGCGCGAAGACGACCGACCCCGCTCGAGGCAACTCCATCGTACTGAGCTTGCGGAGTGTGAGCTCTGTAACCTGCGCCCAGCCCTTCTGGGCAAGTCGTCGCTGCGTTGGCGGCGACGCAGCCACCGCCTTCTTCGAACTCTTCTTGATCGTCGCCATAGTTCCCACCTCCGTGCCTGCCAACACCGGCAGGCTGACGCCGGGGGAAGACGCTACCAGGTGCCAAGGTGGTTGAATACAGCGTTTCGCATGCTGTCAAAGCCGCCCTCACCATCCTGAGACTACCACGCCTCGCGCCACAGCAACGCCCCGCTTCGCCGCGCTGCGTGAGAGCGTCCGCCTCGGCCAATACCTTGCGAAGCGGATGTGACGCTCACACCAACTCCGCCCGGCGCTCCTCTTGGTAAAGCCGCTCGAGCCGCGCCTTCGCCGACGCGAGCCTTCGTGTCATGTCGCGCTCGAAGTACCCCGCGAGTAAGCGGTCGCCGAGCGAGCCGAGCCAGCGCGGTCGGAGCTCGAGCGCGTAGCGGAACGTGAGCTCCGTCCGCGTGTCACCAAGCGCGCGATAGACCCACGAGCCCGCGAACGACGACACCATCCACGGCCCCTTCGTCATCTTCACCGCGACGCGCCCGGGCGGACGGAATGCGACGTACACGGTCTCCATGCCGCGGCCCGCGCGATCCACGCACCACGCCCGCGCGCCGAGGCCGGCCTCGGTCGCGTCGCCGACGAGCTCCGCCTTCGACAAGAACTCATCCCACGCGAGGCGCCGCGGGTAGTCCTGCATGATCGCGAAGAGCCACGCCTGTGGCGCCGCGATCTCGACGGAGCGCGCGAATGTCGTCATTGCGCGGTCACGGTAGACCAAATCGCCGATGGATGCTCTACGCTCTGCCGCATGAAACGTCTGCCGCTACTCGCGCTGATCGTGCTCACCTCGTGTGGTAGCTCGGACGCTGCGCCGACTCCCGCGCAGCGCTTCTCCCTGCACGAGTGGGGCCTGATCGCCGTGGCGTCTGCCGACAGCCTGGACGCGGTCGCGATGACGGGCGGCGTCGAAGTGACGTCGGACCCGGTTAGAACTGACATGCTCAATCGCCTAACACCGCACGGCAGCGCCCTCGACGACGCGGTCGGTTTGAAGCCAGTCGTCTACGTCCACGTCGAGGGAGCGGGCGACGTGAACCTATCGGTGCGCGTCACTGCGCCCGCCGGCAAGATGCTCGAGGTGGCGCCGGCGCCGGCGAGGGGGCCAGAGAACGAGGCGCGCTGGATCGGCTTGCGGGCCAGCGGCGCGTCGTGCCCTACGCCACCGGTGTCACGCACGGCGTGCGACGCAGAGGATCACTATTGCGAGGCGCTCGAAGATCCGTTTTACGACACGACGACAGCCTCGTGCCTGCACCTGCGCGACGGGTCGACGCGCAATCACCTCTTCTATCGTGCGCGCGTCGACGCTGCGCAGCTGCCCTTCGCTGTGACCTGGTCGGACGATGGCACCGTACGCGTGCACAACAACGGTGACGTCGCGGTGCCCGGACCAGCCTTCCGCATCCGTCGCGGGTATCGAGGACTCGCTATCACGCGCTTCAATCCGCCGGCGCCGGGCGCCGACGTCGATGTCCCGCCGCCGACTTCCGGCGACGCCGCTTCCACGCGCGCGGCGATCATCGCGGCGCTCCTCGGGCGCGGCCTCGACGACGCCGAAGCGCGCGCGTTCGACACCGCATGGGCGCACATCCTCTTCGGCGAACCCATTCCGCCGGCGGTCGCTGCCCTCGACGTCGGTCGCGCCCCAGCGGCGCTAGCCGCGTCGGAGGAGGTCATCCTGTACTTGCTGCCTGACGCGCTCGTCTCACGCATCCTGCCAATCGACGTCGACCCACCGCCAACAGCCATCCACCGCGCGCTCTACGTACGAATGGCCATCAGCCCAACCATCCTACCGAGTGTGCAGGAGCCAGACTTTCGGCATGGAGTCCTCTCCGGATCCTGACGAGCGCGCAGCGCCTCACAGCGTCGCCACGACGAGTGATGCCGAGGAGGCGATCGCGTGTCACCTCACCGCCGTCGATCGCATCAGCGGCACAGGGTCGAACGAGACCTCTTGATCGCCGACGTTGAACCTGAAGACGAGTCCCAGCGCACGCTCGCGCATCAGTAGGGCAGGCGGTAAGCCTTCGAGCACCGGCGCGTCGAAGCCGGTAGGATGGAACACGTCTCCGAAGCGCTTGAATCGACGCGCGTTTGCCGGACGTCGGTAGAACGCAACGGTGTAGTTGTGACGCCCCAGATCGAAGGCGAACGCACCGATCCGTGCGTCGCGCGCCTGCAGTTCAAACCCCATTTCCGCACCGATGGCGATCCGCGCAGCTTCGACTGTGTCGATGTCGATCTCTCGAGGAAGAATCGGCTCAGCGGGAGAGTCCGTTTCGGCGACGGCGCGTGGCTCTCTTCGCGACAGGCTCGCCGATGTCGGTGCGCCAGCCGTGTGATGCATTGCCGCAAGTACAAGCCCCGCAGCCGAGACGAGCGCCACGCCGACGAGTGCGCGCCAGTTGACGTTCAGGGCCGGACGACCAGGCGGCGCACCGTTCGCGTTCATGTGGGCCCAAGCATATCGCACGCGCTGTCTCGCCAGTCCTCATCGGCAGAGAGGCCGCGCACCTCGGTCCCGCGGCCGCGGTGGTGGCGCGGTCGGAGCGATGTCCGCGAAGCGATCTCGGCGCGTTGCTGGTCGAGCCAATGGACGCGCAGCTCGTGGTGTGAGCGCGAGGCGAACGTCCAGAGACTGGTCAAGGCTGCTCGGAGGCTGGTCACGGTGGTGGCCGGACAGGTATCCTCCGCCGCATGCGCGACGACCGTTCACATCAGGCACGCTCCTTCGCGCCGCTCGACCGCGCGCGGCTCGGCGACTGGTGAGCGACATGGGCGAGCCGAGCGACGACGAGACTGCAGCGACGATCGCGGAGTCCGATCCTGCGTTGGCCGCGACGGTCACCCCGACACTGGCGCCAAGCGGAGTCGCGCGCGGCGCAGCGGGCGGAATCAGCCACGAAGAGCCGAAGCGCTACCGCCGCGGGGCCGAGATCGGGCGCGGTGGTATGGGGCGAGTCGTGGTCGCGCACGACTCACATCTTGGTCGCGACATCGCGATGAAGGAGCTACTCACGGGTGGCGCGGCGGACGGGATGTCGATCGGCGCAGTCTCGCGTTTCTTGAGCGAAGCGCGCGTCACCGGGCAGCTCGAGCATCCGTCGATCGTGCCGGTCCACGAGCTCGGGCGCGCTGCCGACGGGTCGCTCTACTACACGATGAAGCGCATCCGCGGTCGCTCGCTCGCGAGTCTGCTGTCAGACGCGCAGACGCTCGAGGCGCGGCTCCACCTGCTCGGAGCGTTCCGCGATGTCTGTCAGGCGCTCGCGTATGCGCACTCGCGCGGAGTCGTGCATCGCGACCTCAAGCCCGACAACGTCATGGTCGGCGAGTTTGGCGAGACGCTCGTCGTCGACTGGGGCATCGCGAAGGTGCGCGGGCAGGACGACCCGCGGGCGAGCGAGATCGAGCGGCGCATCGAGACGACCAGCGCAGCCCAGACGATGGACGGATCGGCGATTGGGACGCCAGCATACATGTCGCCCGAGCAGGCGCGCGGCGACCTCGCGGCGGTCGACGAACGCAGCGATGTGTGGGGCCTCGGCGCGATTCTCTTCGAGATCCTCACGGGCCGGCCGCCCTTCGTGGGGCGGACTGCGCTGGCGGTGCTCGCGCAGGTGCTCACGGAGCCGCCACCGCGCGTTCGTGCGCTCGCGCCGGACGCGCCCGCGGAGCTCGCGGCCATCGTCGAGCGCGCGCTTCGTCCCGAGCGTGATCAGCGCTACGCCACCGCACAAGAGCTCGAGCGCGACGTCTCGGCTTGGCAAGACGGCCGTGTGGTTGGCGCCTACAGCTACTCGTCGTGGGAGCTGTTGCGTCGCTTCGCGCGCAAGAACCGCGCCGCGACGATCGCTGCGACGTCGGTCCTCGCTGCTGCGCTGATCGCGTCGGTGCTCGTATATCGAAGCTACCTCGACGCGAAGGCGGCGCGTGCGATCGCCGAGCGACGCGCGACCGAGGCGACGTCCGAGCGCGAGCACGCGGTCGCGAGTGAGCGCGCCGCACAGATCACGCTCGCCGAAGCGCTGCTCGAACGGGCGGAGCGTGCGATCGAGGACGGCGACCCGCTCGGTGCAGCGGTGTTCGCCGCGGGCTCGATGGTCCGCGACCCGGTCGCTGCGTTCGATTCGGGAACTACCACTTTGATTGTCGACGACGAGACGAGCGCCGCGCGTGAGCGCTCCGACCGCGCGTTCTCGCTCTTCCTCGACGCCGAGGCCGCGCGCGGGTGGACCTTCGAGAGACGCCTTCGGCTTGAAGCCGCTGGGCCTCCGATCATCTCACCCTCCGGCCGGCTCGCGGCGGGGAGCCACGATTCCGTCGTGACGATCTACGACCTCGAGACGGGGACGAGTCGTGAGATCGTCGTCAACCACCCAGACGAGCTCCTCGCGTTCACGGACGAGGATCACATCGCGGTGCGCTGCGAGCGGAGCGGCGTATACGAGCTCGCAACGGGCCGACTCGCGTTCGAGACGGTCGCGGGCGTGGCGGCGTCCGCGGTCGGGAATGCGCTTGTGCTGGTGACTCGCGAGGGTCTCGTCGCGCGGTACGACCTAGCGCGCGGCGTCGAGATCGGACGCTTCCAGAGCAGGGCGCGCGGCGGACTGGCGGGCATTCGCATCTCGCCAGACGCGCACACGCTCGCGACGTGGGACTTCGCGAGCGCGTTCGTCGAAGTCCGTACGCTCGACGCTTCGCAGCCAACCAGCGTGGTCGACAGCGGCGGGTGGACGCGCTCGGTGTGCTTCTCGCCGGACGGGCTATCAATCGCGGTCGGAGTGGGCGCCGCGGACGTTCGCTTCGCGTCCCTCGTCCCGGGAGTGCCCTCGCCGCCGCGGATCCGTACGCGGGGCTTCGCCGGCGACCTGGCGTGGCCAACCGCTGGTCAGTTCTTCGCAATCGAGGAAGACATGGCGGGGTTCCATCGCCTCTCCGACGGCCGTCGCACGGAGACACTCCGCAGCACGGGCTCGATCACCAGCTACGGGCTCGCCGCAGGAGATCGCGTCGCCATCGCGCCGACCGAGTCGGACCGCGACACCATTGTCTACCGAAGGCTGCGGACACCGCCGAAACACGACACCACGCTCGAGACGCTCGTCGCCAGCGTCGTGTGGGACTCCGCTCGTTCGCGTGTCGTCGCGATCGGCCTCCGCGCCGTGTACGCCCTGGAGCTACGCAACGGGGTGCTCGGCGCTCCGGTCTTGCTCGGAGCGCTCCCACCCGACGTCGGCCTCGCGCTCGACGGTGCGGTCGCACCCGATGGCGCGATCGGACTGACCACGACAATCGGCGCGGTGATCCTCTTGGAGCCCGGCCGCCCCGCGCGCGCAGTGATACCGCCGAGCGAGGGAGGCGAGCCCGCTCTCGCGTTCGCCTTTGATCCGAGTGGACGGTTGCTCCTCGCCGGTGGAATGAACCTCGATCCCCCGGTCGTGCGGCGCTTCGACCGCGACCTCGGCGAGGAAATCTCGCCGCTCTCGGACGGCGGCACCGTCGTCGTCGGCATCTCGTTCTCGGCCGACGGGCGGCACATGGCCACTGCCGCCTTGGACGGCGTGGTGCGACTGTGGGAGTACGGCCCAGCGCCCCGCCTTCTCCGCGAGCTGAGCGGGCACGAAGGCCTGGCGTCGGACGCCGCGTTCGCGCCCGACGGCGTGGAGGTGGCGACCGTGGATGGGCACGGGAGCGTGCGTGTCTTCGCCGTCGAGAGCGGCACACTCTTGCGCTCGGCACGACCGCACTCGGACTGGATCAACCGGATTGTGTGGTCCGACGATGGACGTTTCCTGTCGACGGCCTCCGACGACGGCACCGCGCGCCTCCTCAGCGCCGAGACGCTCATGTCGCTCCGCATCGTGCGGAACACGGCCTCGACCATTCGAGCGTCGTTGACCGACCGCAGCGAATATCTCGTGACGAACGATCAGGAGCGCATCGTCTTCATCGACACTGCGTCAGCGCTCGAGCGCCCCGACGCCGCGAGCCTGCTCGCGCGCGCAGAAGAGGCCGCTGGGATGCGCCTCGAAGGGCTCACGCTCGTCGTTCGGTGACGCCCGGGCGAGATGATGGTGCCACTCGCTCCCTTGCTCGTAAGTCAACGCGCGTGCGCTCAGCGCACGCCCACGATGTTCGCGCCGACCGCCGTAAATGGCAGGCCCGCGGACCAGGCGTCCGCCATGCGGATGTCACGGGTGCAGTCGTGACCTGAAATCAGCGTTCCGTCGCCATCGACGCACGAGACGATGACGGGTTGGCACCCACCCGGTCCAGTGTCGTCGACGACGTAAGACTCGAGCCCATCTCCGTCGAGGTCGACGTCGGGCTGCGAGGGTCCGACGCGGATCGGACCGAGTCGCGCTCCGGCGATCAGCGCGTCGCTCAAGTTCGACACGACCACGCTCGCGTCGCATGGCGGAGGTGGGGTACCGCCACCGAACGTCGCGAAAAGATTGGACATGGATGCGAGCGACGCGACTGGGATCGCGCCACACAGCAGACCGCTCGAGAGGCCGGTGACGTCACTGGCGACGGCGCTGACCATGCCGCTGATACGGGCGCGACGCAGGTCGAGGGGGAAGAGTCCGGCCATGGGAAGCGTGATGTCTTCGAGTCCTCCGGAGAGGAGGTTCGTGGCGATGGATGAACCGAAAGACTCAAACGCGCTGACTCGCACAACGGCCGGAGGGCGGCGCGCGGCGCCGATCGTGCGCTCGTGGGGCCGCGCCGACTTCAGTATTCCAACACGAGAAATACGCCGACGCCGAGGAGCACGAGCGCGACGGACATCACGAGACCGATGGCGCCGAAGACGATCGCGCCGAGCGCCATGCCGCGACCGCCATGGGGCGACTCGCCGGCGTCGATCTTGGAGAGCTCGATCTGTCCGAGCATGACTCCCACCAGTCCGAGCGGAAAGCACAGCAGTCCGCCGAGGATGCCGAAGCCGAGCGCCACGGCCGCTTGGCGCGAATAGGGTGCCGCGTGCGGGAGCCGCGCGTAGCAGGCTTGGCAGAAGGGCAGATAGTCGTAGCTCGTCGCGCAGGCCGCGCAGGCGAACGCGCCACAGCGGCTGCACGTCACGGCAGCCTCGTCAGTGGGATGGACCGCACAGCGCGCACCGCGGAGCGACAAATTCACCGCGACAAGCTATCACGACTGCGGGTACGTTCGTGGTATGGAAAACGAGGAATGGCTCGCCGCCGGAGACACCGCGCAACCGCCGCCACCAGAAGCGCCGGAGCCGGAGCCGATGGAGTTCTCCGACTCCTTCAACCTGAGTCGCGGCCTCTCGAGCGGATGGTCTGGCGTGAGGAAGGCGTGGTTCGCCCTGTGGCTCGGGGGCGCCATCCTGTCCATCACCGACGGGACGTGCGGCAACCAGACGGGCAACAGCAGGTCATCGTCGGATCGGCAGGACCACGTCAGACTCGCGCCCCCAATCGCATCCGATCCGCTGTCCGCTGCTTGGCAGCAGCCGGGGCCCAGCTTTCCGGACAGCCCGTTTCCCGGCGGACTCGGCAGCATGGAGTTCGTCGCGGCGGTCATCGGCGTCATGCTCTGCTTCGGTACCATCAAGTTCCTGCTGTTCTTGGCGAGCAGCTGGATTACGACAGGCTGGTTCCGGCTCCACCACCATATCTTGCAGACTGGCGAGCAGGCGTTTCAGCCACTCTTCTCTGGCGGTGACCGCTTCTTCGACATGGTCCTGCACCGGCTCCTCTGCGGGCTTGCGATGCTGGTGGCGGCGACGCCGCTGATCGTTGGAGTCGCAGCGATGTACGCCTCCGCCTTCGCCTTCGGCGCTTTTGGAAGCGCAGGGTCGGACGCGGCCTCCATCGGGACCGTAGCGGCGATGGTCGTGAGCGGCGTTCTGATGGTGATCGGCCTGATCACGCTGCTCTACGTGTATCTCGGCACGTGGTTGGGTCCGCACGCGCTGGTGCTCGAGAACCTCAAGCCCGTCGACGCGTTGAAGCGGAGCTGGCAGCTGACGGCAGGCAATCGCTGGTGGATCCTCTGGTGGTCATTCGTCGTGACCCTGTGCACGGTCGGGGCGACGATCCTCGGACTCTTCATGCTCTGCGTCGGAGTGTTGGTGACCGTGCCGCTCATGCACGCCATCGCCGAGTTCGGCAAGACGGAGTCGTTCCTTCTGCTGACGCGCGGTCGCACCATCAGTCACCACTGGCGTCTGTGGGAGCTGCGCGCCAGCGGCGCCGCGTGAGGCATACGAGGTTTCAAAGCGCACCGCTCTGCCAGCTTGTCACTGGTCCACGCAAACGACGTCGATATCCGTGCCCGACACCTCGATCGGGCCGAAGCCGCCGGCGTGGCCCATGGACTCGCAGAAGGACCAGCTCGCGACAGAGCAGGTAACCGGGTCGGGGACGCAGCGCGTTGCGAAGGCGCTGACGGCGGCGACGGTGGTGCGCACGAGGATAGCTGTTGGTAGGCAGGTGACGGTGAGGTCGTCGCCTGCGGCGTCGACCGGCCCAAAGCCGGTGACGGCGCCAGTCGAGATGCAGTAGCGGCTGATGGCGGTGGCGCAGACCTGGCCATCGCGCTCGGTGATTCCGTCGCAGGCGGGCACGAAGGCGGCGAGTGCGGTGTAGGTCGTCGCGCGGACATCGCCGCTCACGCACATCACGGACGGGATGCGCGGCGAATGGCCGGAGGGCGGGCCGAAGCCGCTGTCGAAGCAGTCGAGTGCGGCGCAGTGCGTGTGTGCGGCTTGGTTGCAGGCGAGGCTGCCGGCGGCGTCCCAGCTGTTGCACGCGGGGCGCAGGGCGGTGAGCTGCTCGATGGTGATGGGTTGTGCGGAGACGCGCGGACAGGCGCACTCTCCGGCGACGCAGACACCGCCGACGGAACATGCGTTGGTGCAAGTACCGCACTGCGCCGGGCTGGTCTGCAGATCGACGCAGCGCTCGGAGCAACCAGTGAACCCCGCGTCACAGCCGCACACGCTGGAGCGGCACGGGTCTTCGCCGGCACAGGCGATGTCGCAAGCGCCGCAGTGATCAGCGTTCCACGTCACATCGACGCACACATCGCCGCAGAGCGACGACCCGGCGAGGCAGCGCACGCGCGGGGCGATGGCGCAGAGCGCTGCGGCAGTCTCGGCGGCGAGGCCGAGCGGCGCAGGCTCCGGCACGCGCGGCACCCGACCGGTGAGCGCTTGTGCGATGACGCAGGCGGAGAGCAGCGTGCCTGCAGCGGTGGGATGGCTGCCATCGGCATCGTGCAGCTCGATCTCGGGGAGCTCCGCGCGTGCGATCTGCCACGCAGCACCGACCCGCGCGACGACGTCGTCATCGACCGCTGCGGCGGCCGCATAGGCACGCTCGATCGTACTGGTCATAGACTCGGGAGTTCCAAGACCGAAGTCGACATAGGATGGATCGCCTGCGCGGCGTGCCCAGGTCGCATACCAGACTCCGTCTGCGCCAGACGCGCTCACTGCGCCAGAGAGCAGCGCTGCAAATCCAGCGAAACTCTTGCCGTTGACCATCGGTTCGAGGCTCTGTCCTTGAAGGACGACGGCGTCGAACGCGCCAGTCTCGATGCGCGCGCGTGCGCCCGTCGTCATCCAGTGGTCGCTGAGCGCCGCGCCGGCGACGGTGACGGACTCGACCTCGACAGCGCCACCAGGTGTTGCCTCGCCGAGCGCGCGAACCACAGCGGGCAGATCATTGAAGTACGTGTAGCTGTTGCCGACGAACAGCACGCGCAGGGGCACCACCGGCCCGCCATCGGGCAGCGTCGCAGCATCGACGCCTGCGTCGATCTCTGCGTCCGACTCGGGCGGCGCGGCGTCGCGCGTGGACGCATCGACGACCGCAGTGCGTGGAGGATCAGCGCACGCCGCGGCCGTCGCGACGAGCAGAATGACGGTCGCGAATCCGCGCGCTCGAACCAGTAGACCATTCATCGTCGCCTCCGCAGAAAGAAAGAATGAAAGACGGAGAAGATGACCGCGGAGCGGACCAGCGCAACATGCCGAGACGATACGGGGTTGGCGGCGGTCCGGCCGGCAAACGCGATCGCACGACACAGCGTTTGCACACCGACGTAGGCCGAGCGTAGTCTCCGCTGCCATGGCTTTGCGTTGCGCTCGATGTCTGACGAACCAGATGGTGCTCGAGACGTTCGGCGTGTTCCGCTGCGCGAGCTGTGGGCCCGTCGATGCGGACGGCACGCGGCTCGACACCGCTGCACTGCCGGTCCCGGTGCTGCGGGTGATCGCGGATCTGC
>Ga0163144_10012982_pt1 | contig 17424 bp, 12 predicted proteins | sample OliLak19BULKMAT1_FD_123175 | JGI IMG/M metagenome (GOLD analysis project Ga0163144, IMG submission 123175) | Freshwater microbial mat bacterial communities from Lake Vanda, McMurdo Dry Valleys, Antarctica - Oligotrophic Lake LV.19.BULKMAT1 | ecosystem: Environmental > Aquatic > Freshwater >...
TGGATACGATGGAACGAGATCATCTCGAGCTCATTGCAGCATATCAGAACTTAGAGAAAACCCATCATCAGCTTGTTGATACGTATCAGACGCTTGAGCACGACTATCATGCGCTTCGTGTAACCTTTCAACGGCTGACGCGCCCTGCACTCCAATCCAATCGTCAAGATATTGCTACGGAAGCCCCCACCGCACTCGACATGCCCATTCCGCCATCGCTGCTGCGCTACTGGGTTGCTGGCAGCGATGATCTTGGTTGGTTTCTTGAAAGTGGGCAACTTGGCATCAAAGCACTACACGATATTCTGACGCCATATGGCATACAACTGGCGAATTTCACCCGAATCCTCGATTTCGGCTGTGGTTGTGCGCGTGTGTTACGGCATTTGCCTGCTGCTACGACAGCCAAGATTGATGGAACCGATAGTAATGCTGATGCTATTCATTGGTGTGCGGATAACCTCACCATTGCACAGTTCGCCGTTAATGCGTTAGAACCGCCATTGGCCTATCCCGATCAGACCTTCGATCTGATCTATGCATTCTCGGTGTTTACCCATTTAACCGGCGATCTACAGCAAGCTTGGATCGAGGAACTGCACCGATGCCTGAAACTGGGTGGCTTTCTGGTGATGAGCACGCATGGAAATTACTATCTTCCGCATCTCAATCCCCAAGAACAAATCGCTTATCATGGCGGCGCACTGGTTGTACACCATCAAGAACACTTTGGCGAGAATGTGTGTAGCGCATTTCAAGCGCAAGCGCATGTTCGCCGCCTCGTGCAACCGAAATTCACAGCCGTATCGTTCATCCCCGAAGGCGCATTGGGAAACCGCTACCAGGATCTGTACCTCCTTCAAGCACAATGATTATTATGCTATTCCCCAAATTGCTATCGCCACAGGCAAAATAGCTGCCCAAACCAGGCCATCGCGCATAATCAATTCATTCTGCTGATGCTTCAGCCTGAATGAGCGGCAGGGCAACCATAAAGGAACTCCCCTGCCCCTCGGTGCTTTCCACAAAGATATTGCCATCGTGCAGCGTCACAATTTCCCGCACAACATACAGCCCAACACCAATACCGCTCATATGTTGTGTTGCACCACTATGCACACGATAGAAGCGCTGGAACAGGCTTGGAATGGCTTCCTTAGGAATGCCAATGCCTTTGTCGCTCACAGTGATCAATGCCTGGGCTCCTCGCGATTCAAGGGTAACGCTGATTGTACCGCCCTGGGGGCTATACTTGAGTGCATTCTGAAGTAAATTCTGTAGCACCTGTTCGAGCCGCACGACATCCCCATTCACGAGCAATTGCTGATCCAACTCCTGGTAGGCGATGGTATGCTGAACAAGCAGCGGCTGGAAATCGCCAACGACCCGTTGAATAAGCTGATTGAGATTGACAGGTTCGCGAATGATCTGGAGTTGCCCCTGGGAAAGGCGAGATACATCAAGAAGTGTGCTGATGAGCTTATTGAGCCGGTGGGACTGTTCCACAATCACGCGAATAGCCCGCAGATCGCGCTCGGTTGATGTGTTGGAACGCTCAAACCGTTGTTGAAGTAACTGTGCTTGCCCAAGTACCGCCGTCAGTGGTGTCTTGAGTTCGTGCGATGCAATCAGCAGAAAGGCATCGCGTACGTTCACGGCTTCCTGTTGGTTCTGGTACAGGCGGGCGTTATCGATCATCAACGCAGCACGGCTGGCAAGGATCTCTGCCGTGGCAATATCTTCAGGGCTGAACTCGCGATTCGATGCATCCATCCCAAAGGCGATTGCACCAATCACATGTTGCCGTGCGACAAGCGGAACGATCACCTGATCGCGTGGTATCAGTTTTGGGGCCATGGATGAAACACCCATCTGCATCGCAAGGATCTGCCCGAGCGAGGCGCTGACATCAGGATTAATGCTTGTTTGTCCGGTGCGGATCACATCGGCAGCGGGATGTGGGCCTTGGGGATCGATTGGATCTAGCTTCTGAAGCTGCACCAACCAGGTCTCTTTTTCCTTATCTGCATGGGCCGCAGCAGCACGGGAGATCGATCCATCCGCGGTACACAGAAAAACGACGCATATATCGCAGAACCGTGGAACCGTGAAATGGACGAGATTGTTGAGCCGCTCGGTATAATCCAGTGATGTTGAGAGCATCCCGCCCGTTTCATTGATGAATGCGGCGCGGGCAGCCGCCTGCTCCGCTGCGGCGCGGGCAATGCGTTCCGCTTTATACAGGCGCGCATTTTCAATAGCAATCGTTATTCGACGCGCCACAAGTTCGACGAGGCCAAGATCATCGAGTGAGTATGAACGCCGAGCGCCACTCAACATCATCGTACATGTGCCAATCACCCTGCTCTGCCAAATCAACGGAACAATCATCAACGAATGGTACCCGATGGCTTTCCAGAGCGCAAGCTCGTGTGCATCCATTCGTTCGGTTTGTAACATCGCATCGGTGATGATCGGATACCATTGGGACTCGCCGGTTCGCAAAACAAGTGCTGTTCCATCGGCTTCTGCACGGTTGATTGGGTATTGATCACACAGTTCGCGCAGTAGTTGCTCTTTTTCGGGATCACGGTGGGCCAGTGCAGCAGTATAGATCTGATCAGCATCGTTGATCATATTGATCACGCACCAATCGGCCATTGATGTTAACGTCAGGCGGGCGACATCGGTGAGGCGGGTCTCGTATTCAATCGAGTCGGCAAGAATTTTACTGACGTTTGTCAGATAGCGCTGGCGTTCTTCTGCTTGTTTGCGCTCGGTGATGTTGATCGTTGTGCCAATCAGGCGCATGGGATTGCCAGAAGAATCACGAATGAGAATCGCCCGATCCCACACATAGATATACTGACCATCCTGGTGGCGAACACGATACTCATAGCTGTAACTATCGTTCGCCGCTTGGCCAAGGCTGCTTGCGAGCTGAAAAACCGCCAGATCATCAGGGTGAGTCAGGCTCGACCACCATTCGGCAGCAGTCGGAATGGTTTCTCGCTCATACCCAAGCAGGCGGGTCAGCCCCTCACTACGCTCAACATGGTTCGTGTTCATATCATAATCATAGATGAAGCCATCTAATGCGCTCAGCGCGAGTTGGAGTTGCTCGACAGTTCGCTGCAGTTGGGCTTCAGTCTGCTGTTGATTCGGGAGGGAATTGGTCATGGGGTCTCCGAATATATACATGGACAGAACAAGCCCATCGTAGCCGCTTGTTTACTTGTTCTGCTCCAAAGCAACAAGCCACCAACGAGCGCATTGTTTATCGGGCAACAATCTGTTCAACAACGGTGAGTAAATCAAGCAGATCAAATGGCTTTGCCAGTGTGTGAGCCGCACCGATCTCCTGCCCCCAACGCATATCCTGTGCAGCAGTCATCACGACCAGCGGCACCGTGACGCCCCGATCCCGTAATGCACGGGCGACACCCCAGCCATCCAACACAGGCATACGCATATCCAACAGAATCAGCGCTGGACGATGATCATCGATGGCTGCCAATCCTTCCATGCCACCGGCAGCCGTTCGCACCGCATAGCCCTCGTCACGAAGGATATCGGCAACAGTCATGAGAATAGCTGGATCATCATCAATCACAAGAATATCAGGAGTCATAGGTCACAACTTCATTTGGCACGAACGGGAGGCTCACCTGAAATGTGCTGCCCTGCCCAGGTTGGCTATGGATCATAATCTGGCCGCCGTGCTGTTCCACAATCCCTTTACAAATAAATAACCCCAAGCCCATGCCTGGGAAACGCCGATCATCAACATTCGTTCCTCTATGAAAACGAGTAAACAGGTGCGGAATATCATCTGCTGGGATGCCGATCCCATGATCGGTAACACTCATATTGATACCTGAGTCCTCATGGCGCACAGATATCCGAATGGGGCCACCATCCGGACTATATTTAATCGCATTCTCAACCAAATTATCCAGGAGTTGCGCAATCCGTTGCTGATCATAGTAGCCCACCACCTCCGTCTCACCATCAATTGTGCAGGGGTGGCGCGGCGTTGCCAAGCGGGCACAGATATCGTGGACCAGGACAACCAGATCAACCTTCTCTCGGCGGCTTACCAACTGGCCTTGCTCCACCCTGGTTGCATCGAGCAGATCCAACACCAGCCGTTTTAATCGCTGTGCCTCGGTGATCAGCACCTGGATCGATGCCTGATCGGCTGGTGCCGTTGGATCGCGTTGCGCTCGGCGCTCCATCAACTGCGCCCGTGCAACCAGGGTTGTCAATGGTGTTTTAAGATCATGAGCTGCAGCCGAAAGAAAATCTTCCTTGAGGCGAGCGGCTTCTTCGCGTCCATGGACACGGGCCGCTTGATCAATCAGTACACGACTTTCAAGGATCACTGCTGCTTGATCGGCCAATAGCTGAATCAGTGCCAGATCATCATCGGCAAAAATTGGTGCGCGTGGCGCATAGGCAATTAGTACCCCAAGCCGGCGAGTTCCAGCCGTAATTGGTGCCGCAAGAAGTGCCGAGGCGCTGTTAAAATGCGCCGAACGTGCGCGGATCTGCTCGCTATAGTGTGTATTTGGTGAAAAGATTGGCTTTTGCATACGAAAGGCGTGTGCTGTGGGGATATCTTCATCAATCGAGAGGGCCGCTTGTTGACCCGCCTGCTCAAACAAGAGCACCTGATTGGCCTCATCCCATAGGCCAATTCGGGCATTTTCGATACCAATCGAGTCGGCAGCACCCTGCTGAAGAGCCTGCACAATGGCGTTGGTAGTTGGAAGGCGTGGTAGCGTTGCCGCACGGCCAAGAAATGCGCGTAGTTCTGGTTCCTGCCAGGCCCGACGCAACCAGCGCGGTGGGGCGAACCCCACAAGATAACTCACTCCAGCCGCTAACCCAAGCAATTCGGCCATTGCACGCCACAGCGCAATCTGTTCTGGAAGCCATAGCCCTAAACTGCCCACGGCAATATTCATCACCAAGAACAGCGATCCCAGGCTCATGGCCGCCAACCGCCTGTGGGTCACACCCCGAGCTTTCAGGGTTGCCTTGACACTGGCGAAGATGACATAGATGAGAACAGCAATCACATACAGCTCTAACAGGATGTTGATCCATGCAGGGCGCTCAACCGGCAGCACCCACAGGCAGATCAGGGCAATAACAAGCAATACCTCAATACTGCGGCGAACCCATAGCGCAGCAACAATAATATCGTCGACAAGCCGTACAAGCAGGTATGGCAGTGATAGTAGAGCACTGCTCGCAAGATAGGCAGCAACACCAGTCGACGAAAACACACCAAGCAGTGTTCCGATCGCGATAGCAATGATCAGTACTGGCGCAGCAAATAGGAGCGCAATATCGAGATGAGCGCGGCTTGGCCGCCGAATTGCCTGTACTGTTACAACCACAAAAATAATGGTGAACATCAGCCAGGAGAGGTACGTCAGCAGTTGATCTGCACTCAAAATTGACACCCTCCCTATCATTCAGCAACATCTCGTGAGAGCACATGCGTGTGCCACGAACACCTGCCTGATGTAGCAAGAATCGTGCCAGGAGACCTGCCTCACCATCCGCAGGCTGAAGCCTGCGGCAAAGGGACGATCCACTCATAGCCGCGTGGCTTTAACCTGCGGTGGGTAGGGATAACAATGCCCGATCAATGTGTAAATGATCATCAGCCTGCGGATGGAGTGACTCAGGGGGAGATCGATGGTGAACGTGTTCCGATATACTGTTTTACATGGTCGAACAGATCGGTAAGATCAAATGGCTTCACCAGAAAGCCGGAAACACCAAGAAGTTCTAGCGCTGGCACACGAGAAGATGCCGTAATCAGGATAATTGGCACGCCATGGGCCGAAGAGCTGCGCCAATACGCAAGAAACGCATTACTCTCATGTGTCGTCGGGATATTGAGATCCAACAGGATCAACTGCGGAATAGAATTCTCAATTGCGGCAATGGCTGTGGAAACAGTATGTGCGACGTGTGGATTGTAGCCTTCATCGCGCAGCGCTTCGGCAATAAAGTCTGCAATTGGAGGGTCATCTTCAAGCACCAGAATATCCATCGTATCCCCGCAGATTTGTTTCATTATTTGATTCAGCGACCCCCAGTGTATAACGAGTATACCATATTTTGATAAAGGCTAATTATGGTACTATAGCGCCTATTACCATGCCTCATTGGTTGATTGGTATTACGACAGTAGAGCAGTTTGCAAACGCCCCTATGGCATTGTAGGCACCGCTATGTTCTGAGAAAAGTGTGAGGAAATCTGCAATGCGAAGTTGGCAAACCACTATTGGAACAAGCCCACCGGCGTGGATGCGCTATGCTGTCAGTGTTGGAAGCGTTGTTCTGGCCGTGATTATCTCACTCGTGCTCTATCCATATATAGAACCGAATCCATTTGCGCTGTTTATTACCGCTGTTGCGATCAGTTCGTGGTATGGTGGGCTACGGCCTGGGCTGCTCGCCATCCTGCTCTCACTCGTTACGATAAATTATTTCTTTATCGCTCCGCTATTTACCTTCAGCACGGCGGTATCTGATGTTATTCGCCTTACCATTTTTCTTATTGTCGCACTGCTGATCAGTTCTTTGTCCGAGGCACGCCGTATCTCCGAAACCCGCTATGCTGTCACGCTTGCGAGCCTTGGTGATGCGGTGATCACAACCGATACGGCAGCCCGAGTTGTGTTTATGAATGCCGTCGCAGAAGCATTGACGGGCTGGACACTGATTGAGGCTCGTGGCAAGATGATCAACGAGATCGTGCAGCTTGTGCATATGGATACGCGGCAAAAAGTTGAGAATCCCGTCGATCAGGTGCTGCGCGATGGCAGGGTTGTGGAGCTCGCCAATCATACGATTCTGATCGCCCGTGATGGAACTGAACGTGCCCTGGACGATAGCGGTGCGCCGATTCGTAATGAAGCAGGTAAGCTACTGGGGGTGGTTCTGGTATTCCGTGATGTCACGGCGCGTGTCCAAGCAGAAGTAGAGCGTGAACGGCTGTTACAGGAAGCCCAGGCAGCGGTTCGTATGCGCGAGCAGTTCCTTTCGATCGCCGCCCACGAATTACGCACCCCACTTACCTCACTTCTGGGAAATGCCCAGCTTATGCAACGCCGTGCAGCGCGTGATGGGAATATGGCCGAGCGTGAGCGGCGCGTTATCAATGTCATAGTTAATCAAGCACGGCGATTGGACAATATGATTGTGGCGCTGCTTGATGTTTCACGATTGGAAACAGGGCAGCTTTCAATCAAATGCGAACATATTGATATTGGCCAGCTCGTGCAGCGCATCGTGGATGAGATTCAGCCAACGCTCGATCAGCGCCTCCTGGAACTGATTAGCCCCGATACACCACTGCTTATTGATGGTGATGCCCTGCGCCTAGAACAGGTCTTTCAGAACCTCATTCAGAACGCCATCAAATATAGTGATCCACTAGCCCCAGTCGTGATTCGAACCAGCGAGCAAGCGACAACAATTTGTATTCATATTGAAGATCAGGGCATTGGTATCGACCCAAACGAGCTTCCGCATTTGTTTCAACGCTTCTATCGTAGCGATACTTCCACAGTTCAGCAGACGGCTGGCCTTGGTATTGGGCTGTTTGTTGTTCAGGAGATCGTGAAACTCCATGGTGGCAGCGTGCGTGTCGAAAGTACCCTTGGAGTCGGCAGTACCTTTAGTGTTTGCCTCCCACGCCTCCCTTGAATCCATTATAGCAATTTGAATGCTTGCGCATGTCATATTGATGTTCCTCCCCAAATCCATGCAGGCTGGCATATATCTTGCTATGTATAGGCCACGTAAGCAAATCGATCAGCGCAGATGTGCAATGGTCGGATTATCACAATCAGGAGCCTCACATGATTAACTTCATTATCTGGTTGGTACTGGGCGCGTTGGTTGGTTGGGTGGCAAGCATGGTCATGCGAACCGATGCTCAACAGGGTACACTGATGAATATCGTTATCGGTATTGTTGGTGCATTCCTGGCCGGCCTGATCTTCAATACCATGGGCTGGGGTGGTAGCACGATCAATGATGGTAACTTTAGCCTGAACGCACTGTTTGTCTCATTCATCGGCGCAGTCGTTCTGCTTGGTATCATTAACCTGTTCCGCCGTGGTAACGTTCGCTAAAGCCATACAGATCTGACTCAATCCCCTCTCCCGCAAGGGAGAGGGGATTGATTCGTATAGAATGGCACACTTCTTGCTATAGTAAGGTTGCTCTATGAAGCGAACCTGACTTTGGGGTTGATCAGTGCTATCATGGCAGTACCAGATATAGAAGGGGGATGATAGATGGCCATCTCGCTTGTGGATAGCCTGATTCTGATTGCCGATGATGAAGCACCAATTCGTGACCTATTAGTGGATATTCTTGAGCCCGAGGGCGCGAAGGTTCGTGCTGTTGGATCTGGACAGGCTGCACTGGCAGCGATTGAAGCCGAGCAACCTGATCTGGCTATTCTTGATCTGCGCATGCCAGCCCCAGATGGCATGGCGGTACTGCAGCAATTGCGTGCCAAGGGCATCGATCTGCCAGTGTTGATTATTACAGCGCAGGATTCATCGAGCGTGACAATCAATGCCATGCAACAGGGTGCCTATGATTTCATTGCCAAGCCATTTGATATCGATCAGGTGTTGATGGTGATTCGCCGTGCGATTGAGCATCGGCGGCTGACGCATCGTGTGCATGTTCTGGAACAGCAGAGCGGTAGGGAAAAAGATCCGCGTGATCTGATCATTGGGCGTAGCGCCCCTATGCAGGAAGTATATAAACTGATTGGCCGAGTGGCGGCTGCGGCTGCGACGGTGCTGATCACGGGTGAGAGTGGTACTGGCAAGGAGCTGGTAGCACAGGTGCTGGCTCGCAACTCACCACGGCATGACGCACCGTTTGTTGCGGTTAACTGTGCGGCGCTCTCCGAGACGCTGCTTGAAAGCGAGCTGTTCGGCCACGAGAAGGGTTCGTTCACTGGTGCAATGGCACAACGCAAAGGGCGGTTTGAGCAGGCCAATAAGGGCACACTGTTCCTGGATGAGATCGGTGAGATCAGCGCCACAACCCAGAAGAAGCTGTTACGGGTGCTGCAAGAGCGAACCTTTGAACGGGTTGGTGGCAATACATCGCTCAAGGTGGATGTGCGCGTGATTGCCGCAACCAACCGCGATTTGTTACAGGAGGCACGCGTCGGCAACTTCCGCGAAGATCTCTACTATCGCCTGAATGTCATCAATATTCACATGCCACCATTACGCGACCGCAAGGACGATATTCCGTTATTAGTCAATCATTTCCTCGATAAACATCGCTCAAACCGTGATGAACAGATCCATATCACTGAGACAGCTCTAGCCGTGCTTGTAGATTATGCATGGCCTGGTAATGTGCGCCAACTCGAAAACACGATCGAACGAGCAATTGTGCTGGCCCAAGGGCGGCTAATTGGCGATGAACACCTGTTGCTCACCGATACCTCGACTCCGCACGAGCAGGCGCTTATGGCGGCACTCGAGCGGCTCATGCGCCAGGAACATGGCTTGGAAGCAATTATGGCTGATCTGCGCCAGCGTATGGTTGCATTAGCGATTGATATAAGCAGTGGGGATCGCGCAATGGCGGCACGGATGCTGCGTGTGAATGAGAGCGATTTACGCTAGGTGATACCTTTTACTCTATCAAATCCATCGGTAGGCGCAACAGAAGGAGGGATACCAGATGTTTGAAATGAGTATGATGCCGAATATGGGCATGCGTGTGACGCCAGCGCTCCTGCAACAGGCACAACTGCTGGCAATGCCAAGCCTAGAACTGCATCAAGCGGTACAAATCGAACTGAACGAAAACCCAGCGCTGGAGGAGGTCGAGGCGCAGGATTTCCCCTGCGATCGTTGCGGTGGGCCGGTTCTGGATGGATTGTGCCTGCGGTGTGCGCTGAGTACCAGTGGAAACGATGCATCTGCGCCGCAGAATGATGAACAGCTCGACCCGCTCTTGTTTGTTGCTGCCCCACAAAGTTTAGTTGAATCGCTGCTGCATGATCTGTATGCCAGCCTGCCGGAATATGATCATCCAATTGCGCTAGAATTGGTTGGCAATCTCGATGATCATGGCTTCCTGATCGATGATCCAGCCGATCTGGCGGTACAATTGCGGGTTGATGAAGCGCATCTATTATCAGTATTGCAGCATCTGCGTGAGCTTGGCCCACCAGGCATTGCCACCCGTGATACCCGTGAATGTATGCTGGCACAGATCGATATGCTTGCGGCGCAGGGTGTGATCTGCCCGCATGCGCGAACGATTGTTGCCGATCATCTGGAGGATCTTGGTGCGCGGCGTACAACGCATATTTCGCGCCATTTGCATATTAGCACCGCGGAAATTGAGGCTGTACGGGCATTTGTACGAATGCATCTCTGGCCGTATCCAGCCCAGGCATTGCAATCGGATTCGGCACCATCACAGCGCACGCGCTACCGCATGGCCGATCTTGCGATCATCGAGAGCGATAGCCATTTTAGTGTCGAAGTTCTGCACTCGCCCCGCCGCCTCCTGCGCCTCAACCCGCTCTATCAGGATCTGGCCCGCCAGGCGGCAAGCCTGGATGAAAACGAGCGCCAGCATGTCCAAGAATATGTTGCGCGCGCACGTGTCTTTCTTGCGAGCCTACTCCAGCGTGAATCTGTTCTGGAGCGGATCGGTGATGTCATTGTTGAACGGCAGGAAGCCTTTCTACGCCATGGCATTCGCCATCTTGCGCCATTAACCCGTTCGGAGATCGCGACGACGCTGGGGTTGCATGAATCGACGATCAGCCGCACAACGGCTGACAAAACGGTATTGTTGCCAAACAAGCAATTGTTGCCAATGAGCGAATTCTTTGTAGCGGCGCGTGGAGTGCAGGATGTGCTGCGTGAACTGATCAGCAATGAGCAAAGCCCACTGAGTGATGAGGAATTAGCCAACCAGCTACGCACACGTGGCTACCAAATTGCGCGCCGCACCGTCGCAAAATATCGTGATGTTATGAACATCCCGCCATCACACCAGCGCTGAGGTTGTATATTCTTCGTAGCTGCGTGTTGGACGGTACCGCAATGATCCGCAGATGGCGCAGATGACGCAGATTGATAATAGTTCTGATGAGCAGATGCTTACTTGTTCTCTGTATAAGAGGCTATAACCATGCCTGAGACCAAGAATCCGCCGCAAGAACGCAGTTATTTTCACGATGCAGCACTCGAATCGGCAGGCCGCACATACCGTTTCAGCATCGAAGATGGGCGCGTGATTCAGAATAGAGGCAACTATTGGCACGCGCCTGGCGATCCATCGACATGGCTGGCGGTTGCGGTCTTTCTCGAAGCGCGGCAGCGGGTCGGTGCGGCTGGCGATGACATCGCGCTTGCACTGGCAGCACAGGCACTTGGCACAACGGTGGATCGGTTGCGGGGTAATATCGAATGGCACGAGAACTATATGCGCTGGCATGATGACGATCCTGATTATAGGGTGTTATAGCAGATGAACGATGAACAGCTTGAGCGTGTGCGGCGCATGTGTTTGGCATTGCCCGAGGCCAGTGAGCGGCTCTCGCATGGCGAGCCAACATTCTTCGTACGTAAAAAAGTCTTTGTCATGTTTGCCAATAATCACCATAATGATGGGCATATTGCGGTGTGGCTGCCGGTGCCACCTGGTTTCCAGGAAGGGCTTCTGGAGAGTTCGCCACAGGTGTTCTTCAAGCCGCCCTTTGTCGGAATACGTGGTTGGATTGGCATTGAACTGAATCAAATCAACGATGCTGATCTGGCAATGTATATCCGCATTGCCTGGGAATTGATCGCACCGAAACGTCTGCGTGCCCAACATGCAACCCCATTCAGTAAGAACTAGGGGTGATATGCAGCATGACACACGAACCCAACAGCGCAATCGCAGCAATACCGGTACTTGAACAGCCAGTGCAATGGCTGGTATCGCGCTTGGAATCCGATACGCCACGCTGGATGATCGGGATGGCGGGCATGCCTGGCTCTGGCAAGAGCACACTGGCGGCCCAATTGGCCAAAGCAGTCAATGCGCGCAGCGCGCCCAACACGATGGTTGCACTTGGCATGGATGGCTTTCATTTGAGCAAAGCCGAATTGCGGCGATTACCAAACCCGGATGAAGCATTTGCACGGCGTGGTGCGCCATGGACATTTGATGCGCCTGGCTTTGCACAACGCCTGCACGATCTGCGTTCTGCCGCAGGCCATGCAGAACTCACCTGGCCTGGTTTCGAACACGCAATCGGAGATCCAGTGGAGGGCGCGTATACGATTCCGGCTTCCACACGGCTTGTGATCGTTGAAGGGCTGTACCTGCTGCATAACGCCGATGGCTGGAATGCGATCAGCAAGGCTTTTGATCAGCGTTGGTATCTCGATACGCCATTTGATATATCGATGGAACGGCTTGCGCTTCGGCATATGCAGGCATGGGGCATATCACGCAGCGCAGCGGAGCAGCGCATCGCAGCCAGTGATCAGCTCAATGCGCTGCTGGTTCTGAAGAGCGCACAGTATGCAGATTGGCGGGTCGTGCCCTCGGATGGATAACTAGGCGTTCGCAATGCGGACCAGTAATGCCTCTGCGGCTGCCTGTTCGCGCTTCATTCCAAGGCGGCGGAAGAGGCTGAGTGCTTGTTGGGTTTGTTTTTCGGCGGAGGCTATTCGATTGAGGGCCAGATCGATGCTCGCCAGGCCAAGCGCTGCCTCGCCTTGCCCCTGTGCCCAGCCGCATTCCTGCGAAAATTGAAGGCTTTCATTAAAATACTGGCGTGCCAGATTCAGATCTGCCAATCTGAGGAACAGTTGCCCAATCGAAAGCAACAGCAGCGCAAGCTTCGGCAGATCATTGCGTTGTCGTTCGATCTGGATTGCCTGCTGATACAGATCCATGGCAGCTGCCATATTGCCGCGTTGTACTGCTATTTGTGCCTGGCCAGCCAGAATAAGCGAATAGCCATTCGATTTCCCGGATCGTGTTGCCGATTCCCATGCCTGCATCAATAATCTGTTTGCTTGATCGAGCTGTGCTTGATTTAGTGCAACTAGCCCAAGCCATAACTGTGCGCGACATAACTTATTCTCGTCGCCATATAGTTCGGCAATGATCAGCATCTCCTGTGCCTGGGTTTTCGCTCGTTCGATATCGCCACGAAAGAAACTGATTCTGGCCATGAGATAATACAGCCAGCCACTGACTGGACTATTAATTGTCCGAGAAATCCGCAGTGCTGTTTCGACTTCGGTTTCGATCAGCGTCCAATGACCACGTAGGCGGCAGGTTCTGCCGACTCGATCAAAGATACGTAGGAGTTTTTTGGCCTGTGGGATGCTTTCCTGAGCAATTGCTTGTTCACGCTCACCAACACGCACATAGGTGAGCGTTGCAACAAGATGGTGGAACACCCCAAAGATATTGGCGAGTTCACGCTCAACCTGTTCGTGGCCACGCCAATTCACCGACCAACCACTGAGTTCGTTCACGAATTGATCATAGTAATCGATCCAACGCTGGATCGCAGCATCGTTCCATGCTGGATCATGGAGCGTTTCTGCTTGAATATACCCCTGCGTGAGTGGCAATATACTAAATCGCTCCCCATCCTTGTTGATCAACGAGAGTGTTAGCAGTTCTTCTAGACCGCGATCTCGCCCGAACTCATCCTCGCCAAGCCCGGCCACAACGCCAAGCGCAGCGCGGTTGGCGTCATCCGTGAACAATGAAAGAGCCAACAGCAGTGTATGGGCATCTCGACCTCGGATTTGCGTGATGCTTGCTTCAAAACAGAAGCGTGCAATATCGCTTTGCCCCTGGCTGAGCCTGCGTAGCACACTCTCAACCGAGCCGCCCAAGCCCATCAGGCCAATACTCCAGACAATAGCGAGTGGGACGCCACCTGTGCGCTGCCAGAGTTGCTCCTGTTCCTCCGCACTTAGTGCCACCTGTTTGCGTGCTGCTTCCTGCTGGCAGAGCAATAGTGCGTCGGCATGCGGCATGCCACTCAAGCGGATGGGATAGGCAACATCGATACGATGGCGCGTTGTGACAATTGCCTTGGTTGGGTTGGGCAGTTCACGTAGGAAGACCATCAGAGCATCATCGTCCACCGTTTCCAAATTATCGAGAATTAGCAGCGTGCGCTGCTCACCAAGAACTTGCTCAACAATCGCATGCTGATCTTCTATACGAGCTCGCGTGATGGCCTGGTAATCGAGCACCTGTGCAATTGTGGCATACAGATCATCGAGCGCACGGAAGGATTGCCGCCGCTCCAGAATGCCATCGGTGGTGAGGTAACTGCGCTTGGCGGAAACCCACACAATCGCGGCGAAGCGCTCGTGCTCGGGTAGCGAATCATAGGTCTCACAGAGTATATGGGCAACCTCCAATGCCAGGGCACTCTTGCCAATTCCACCAATACCATCGATCGTGACAACAAATGCACGGCTGCGTGGATTCAGCAGCCGTTGTAGATCGGCCAGTTCATGTTGGCGGCCAACAAAACGATCATAATCACGCGGTGGCAGATTATTATGGGGCAGCCGTGGTTTCATCTGGTCTTCGATCTCAGCAATTTTATGCTGATATTCAGCAATCTGGAGCAGAATATGGGTTGGCGCGTACAGATCACCGAATTTGGCGGCCTGTAGCTCCAATTCACGTAGGTGAGCGCGATGCAGTTCCAGCAATCGTCGCAGATGGGCGCGCTGTTCGCGGTTCATGGATGCTGCTCCAGGCGGGCAAGCAGCGTTTCGGCCTGCCCTTGCTCATAGACCAATTCAAGTTTGCTGGTTAATTCTAATGCTTCCCGCGCATATTCGATGGCGATTATATGATTGCCACGCTGTTCTTCGAGTAGCGCGAGGCGCACCAGCAGCGTGGCAATATCGCCCTTGCCGCCTGTCTGCCGATAGGCCGCAAGGCATTGCTGGTAGTATTGCATGGCTTTCTCGAACTGACCATGCTGTGCGGCTACCACGCCGAGGTTGCTCAATAGGCCCCAAGCAAATTCAGCATTGAAAACCTGTTTGTCATCATCATAGCGAAAGACACTCTGGGCCTCAAGAAAGTGGGTTCGCGCTACATCCCAGTTGCCACAATCGCGCTCGATCTTGCCAAGCTCATAGGCAATATCCGCACGAACAAATGGGCGCTGTTGTTCAATCACATTATCGAGCAACACGAGCGCTTCCGCACACGCCAGGCGGGCTTGATCGATTGCGCCCATTCGGCGTAGGATCTGGGAGAGGCTTTGATATGTTGAGCAGATCCATAATGGATCACCGAGCTGCTGTGCAAGGCTCAGCGATTCGCGCACATACTGTTCGGCTTCCTGATGATGCCCCTGGTGGCTGAGAATCCAGGCGCTGAAGTGTTCGATAAACACGAGTGCTTCAATATCGCCGGTGACACGCGCATACTCGATGCCCAGCTTGCCAATTGTTACCGCATCTGCCCACTGGCCGATCAGATCGAAGTAGTAGCACAGCGCTGGCAGAACCTCCAGCAGCACATCCGGCCGAGCAACGCGCTGCGCCCATTCTGCAAGGGTGAGAACATGCTGCCCTTCTTGCTGCAGCCAGTGCCTATCGCGCCAGCGCCAATGGATGCCGCCATAATTCTGGGCCACGCTGGATAGGTAGGAAACCCACTGTTCACGCAGCTCACGTTCGAGCTCGGGATGGCGCGATAGCTCATCCAGTGCGAAACTATGCGTCAGTGGCAGCAGCTTGAAACGGTCGCCCTTCTGATCAACAAACGAAAGCCGCAGCAGTTCGGCCAGGCCATCATCACGGCCAATGATATCGTCCTGCAATCCTGCCACCTCGCCAAGCATCTGGCGGTTGACGCTACGCTCAAACAGGGCCAGTGCCAGCAGCAGCCGTTGTGCATCGCGGCCATGAATGGTTGCCATACTCTCGGCAAAACAGAAGCGCGTGATATCGTTATGGCCGCTACCGAGCCGCCGTAGCACCGAATCAATACTATGGCCGACGCTGATCAGGCCAATGCTCCAGACGATAGCGAGCGGTATGCCACCAGTGCGATGGAACAGTTGATCGTATGTAGTGGCTGGTAGCGCAACATCTTTGGCGGAAGCCTCAAGCTCCATCAGATCGTGTGCATCAGCGCGCGGCATGCCAGTCAGGCGAATCGTGTAGGCAATATCGATACGATGGCGTGTCGTAATAATTGCCTTGGTTGGATCGGGGAGTTCGCGCAAGAAGCTGAGTAGTTCTTCGTCATCAACCGTTTCCAGATTATCGATGATCAGCAGCGTTCGTTGGGCGCTGAGTGCCCGTTCGGCCATCGCTCGGCGCTGATCGGCAGTTGATTGCAGCAGGCCAGGTTGTTCTAGCACGGCGGCGATCTCGCGATAGAGATCATCAAGGGTGTTGAAGGTCGGACGGCGCTGCTGAATGCCGCCAGCGGTGAGTAGTGTGCGCTTGGCCGAGGCCCAGATGATCGCCTCAAAGCGTTCCTGTGCTGGCAGTGTTTCGTACTCGCTACGATAGCGGTGGGCCAGTTCAAGGGCCAGCGCACTCTTGCCAACGCCACCAATGCCATCGAGTGTGACGACAAAATGGCGGCTACGCGGATGCGGGAGCATCAACTGGGTCAGCTTCTCGATCTCTGCCAGACGCCCGATAAATTGGGTATAATTGCGTTGTGGCAGATTATGCCGAGGGCGCGGGCGTTCCGCAGTGGGAGCGCCATCCGCAAGCAACCCAACAGGTGGCGTCGTCGTCAACTGGCGCATATCGGCGCGCAGGCCACGGATAGTATCAACCAACACACCAGTCTGATCGGCAGTACGGCGGGTGCTCTCGGCGCTGGTTTTTTGGAAGAACAGCATATAGCGCTTATGCAGCAGTGGGATGGCAAGTGTTTCCTCGCCAAGGATATGCAGAAAGGCCTGCACCGCAGCATCAACCCGGCTACGATCTACTTGCTCTGGCAGCACATCGGTGAATGAGCGGCGAACAATTGAGATCGATGCGGATGAATCGCGGAATGGATTGGTCAGCATCTCGCGCAGTGCCGCTCGCACACTTGGCAAATCGGCAAAGCGGGTGTGTTGCGTGAGTGTATCGGCCAGTTCGGCATCCTGGGTGCGGAATTCCTTGGCGAAACGTGTCTCGGCGCGGGAAACTGCCACTGCAAGTTCGCGCTGGAGTTTACGGCGATCAAGTGAATCTTCAATCGATTCGCCAAGCACCTCGCCAAGCGCCTGCCCAAGCACCTGTGAGAGCAAATCTGCAAAGCCGAACATACGCATCCCTTCTACCAACATAGGTGCCGATTGTATCGATATTCTAGCATGACCAAGAA
>Ga0163144_10012983_pt1 | contig 17423 bp, 13 predicted proteins | sample OliLak19BULKMAT1_FD_123175 | JGI IMG/M metagenome (GOLD analysis project Ga0163144, IMG submission 123175) | Freshwater microbial mat bacterial communities from Lake Vanda, McMurdo Dry Valleys, Antarctica - Oligotrophic Lake LV.19.BULKMAT1 | ecosystem: Environmental > Aquatic > Freshwater >...
ACGCCCCTCGCGGCGTCACACCTCCTCGGAATATTCCCGATATTCCTCCGTCGGCGTTCCTTGCGAGGGACGCCGATGAACGACAATCTGATTGACGCCCTCTCAACGGCGGTGCACTAGTCGGGCAGCGCGCCATCGCCGACCGCGCCTTTGCGCGGGCGAACGCGCTACACCGCTCTCACCCGGCGAGCACGACCTCATTTTCCGGGCCGACGTCGCCCTGCCCCGCCTCGATCGTCGGCGCGAGACCGTCCTCGATCCGATCAAAAAATCCTGGCAAATCGGCCTGCTGCCATGCTAACCGTCGCGAGCGGAACGGACGGCCCCCGGTGAACACCACTCTCCACTATCTGACGCCGTCGAGCGACGAACGCGGGCGTGCCCCCGTCCGGGGCGCCTCGATCCGGAACATCAATCTCCGGGTCGCGTTGGTCCGCGGTCCGGCCCGACTGCCGTGGCGCAGCGGGGCGTCGGGAGACGCCGATGCGCTTCCAGCGAGCGACGTCCTGCAGGCCGCGCGCGCCCTCACCGGGCGACCCGGCGCCTTCCTGATCGGTGGCGGAGATCCGCTCCGCCGTGCCGACCTCCCGACCCTGCTCCACGATCTCGTCGCGCTGCGCGCCGAGAAGCTCGGCCTCTGCACCCCCGGTGCCGGCATCACGAGCGCGGTGGTCGAGCAGCTGCGATCGGTGGGCGTGCAGCGGATGAGCGTGCCGTTTCATTGTGCGCGCCGCGACGCGCACGACTGGCTGGTCGGACAACCCGGCGCGCTCAGGATGGCGCTGCGCGCGATCCGCACCTGTGTCGACGGTGGGATGCCGGTCGAAGCCGAGGTCGTCGTCACGCGGCCGACGATGCCGCATCTCGCAGAGACGATCGACGTCCTCACGCGCGTCGGGGTGCGCACGATCTCGCTCCGGCGTCTCACCGCGGTCGACGTCGAGGCGGCCGAGCTCGTCCTCCTCTCCCCGCGCCTTTCGCTGCTCGCCGACGATCTCGAACGCGCGGCGACGATCGCACTCCAGCGCCGCGCCCGCTTGGTGATTCGCGATTTCCCGCTTTGCGTCGCACCCCGCCTCCAACGGCTCTTCGCCCGCACCGACGCCGAAGTATGGGTGACGCCGGGCGCCACGCTCGCGCCGATCGAGGCGCGCTCAGGTGACGCGCGCACCGAAACTGGTCCCGGCTGTCCCGGCTGTCCGGGTGCGCCACTCTGCGCGGGAGCGCCGGCGGACTACGTTGCGCGCTTCGGGTGGGAAGAGTTCGCCGACGCGGCACCGATCGCGGAGCGTGTGCAGGAGAACGTCGCCGCGCAGCGGAGCGGGCGATCATCCGGGACGATGGTGTTCGCGTGGCGCGGGCCGCGCCGCGTCCGATGCGAAGGATGTGCCGACACGCATCCGAGTGCCGGTAGCCATCCGACCGCAGGTGAGCACCTCATGGCAGGACCCGAGCCGACGCGCGTCGTACGCGCGCGCCTGGTCGAGGCCGCACGCTTCCGCCCGGCGGTGTTGCGTCTCGTCGGCGCCGAGTTGCTCGCCCACCCGAACGCCGCGGCGCTGCTCTACGATGCGGTCCGGCTCTTTCCGCGCGTGGAATGCGCCGGCGAGGGCAGCGCCATCGCCAAGTGGAGCGACCTCGATTTGCGCCGGTTGAAAGATCTGCGTCGCATCGACGTGGCGTTCTACGGACCGGACGCGACGAGCCACGATGCCCATTGTGGGATCGCCGGCTCCTTCGCGGCGACCCTGCGTGGCGTCGAGCGCTTGCGCGAGCACACGACGATCGTGATCGGCGGGTACGCGATCATCCACGACGCCCGCTTGATCCCTCGCTTCGTCGAGGCCTGGAGCCGGGGCGAGCTGCCGGGACAGCCGCAATTTCGCCTGGCCACCGAAGGGTCCGCGATCGAGGACGTCGTCGAATGCGCGCGCCGCATGCCGGCAGGCAACGCTCGAACCGCGTTGTCGGCGGTCCTGCCGCACTGCTTGTGCGATGAAGCGGGCCTCGCAACGGACGATCGTGCTTCTGCCGCGTCGTCGGAGAGCGCGGAGCCGGCGTTCGGCGTCGCCTTCGGCCGCCGCGTCGAGTACATCCCGCGGGGCTCGGACCCGGTCGGCCCATTTGCGAGCTGTGGCGACGACGGAAACGCGTGTACCGTGATCGGCTGCCCCGGCACGGCAATCGGATGGCAACGAAATGCGAGGTCGGAACGATGGATGCAGGACAGCTGACGGAACGGATGTTGGCCCGCGAGAGCGTGGCCAACGTGCGCAAGCACTGGGTACGGCTCGTCACGGCCTGCAACAGCCGCTGCGTGTTCTGCCTCGACACGGACACGCCCCGAAACATGTATCTCCTGGAGCCCGACGTCCGGAAAGAGCTCGACCGCGGGCGCAACGAGCTGAAGGCCGACAAGGTGATCCTGTCCGGCGGCGAGGGCTCGATCCATCCGAAGTTCCTCGACTTCGTCCGCTATGCGCGCGACATCGGCTACGACCGCGTCCAGACCGTCACCAACGGCTACATGTTCGCGAAGCGGGACTTCTACCTAGCAGCCGTCGAGGCCGGTCTCGGCGAGATCACGTTCAGCCTGCACGGCCACACGGCCGAGCTGCACGACCGCCTCACGGGCGTCGAGGGCGCCTTCGACCGGCTGATGAAGGGCATGATCCGCGCCCGCCGCGACGGACGCATCATCGTGAACGTGGACGTCTGCATCTGTAAGCAGAACGTCGCGTACATCGACAAGATCGTCGCGCTTTGCCTCTCGGTGGGCGTCAACGAGTTCGACCTCCTGCACGTCATCCCGCAAGGCGCGGCGTTCGAGAATCGCGACGAGCTCTTCTACGACCCGATCGAGCACCTGCCCCGCCTGCAGAAGGTCTTCCGCCTGAACCGTCATCCGAACGTCGTGGTGTGGACGAATCGCTTCCCGGTCGAGTTCCTCGAGGGCCTGGAAGACCTGATCCAGGATCCCCACAAGATGCTCGACGAGGTGAACGGTCGGCGCTTCCAGGTGCGGAAGTATCTCGACGAAGGGACGCCACTCGAGTGCCGGCAGCAGGAACGCTGCGTGCACTGCTTCATCGAACCGTTCTGCACGACGGCCGACCGCGTGATCGAGCGCCAGAACCAGGCGAGCTGGAACGTCTGGTGGATCGGCGCCGTCGAGGGCGTGGCGCCGACGGCGAGCGCGCTGCCCTTCGGGTGTCGGTCCATCGGCGTCGAGGTCGACGATCTGACGGATGTGGAAGGTCTCGGCGTGCAGTCGGACGTCGGCATCTACGTCCGGCCGAAGCGCGTCTCGCGACCCATCGATCGGGAGACGGTGCCCAACCAACTCCTGCTCGCTCTCCGCGAGCCGGAACAGCTCGACGTCGTGTTGAGCGGGACGCCGCTGCCGGCGGGTGTCGCGGTCGAGATCGAGCTGAACCAACGCACGGCCCCCTGGCTGCTGTCGCAGCGCGAGCGCGTGCGGACGCACCTCGACGTCGTCCGTCTGCATCAGCCGACCTACGAGTTCCTGAAAGACGCCGTCGCGCACGATGTGCGCGACCTCAAGAGCTTCTTCACCGAGCTCGCACTCCCCATCCGGACGAGCGGCCTGACGGCATGCCTCGCCCCGGGCACGCAGCTGGTCGACGCGCCCAAGATCCTCGAGCGGAAGATGTTCGACCCGGAGACGGGTCGGATCGCCATCCGCGAGCTGGCGCGCACGCACGTCGTGCACGGATACCAAGCCAAGTCGCTCCGCTGCCGCGATTGCGTCGTGAACGCCCGCTGCGAAGGCGCGCACATCAACTTCATCCGCGATCAGGGATTCGCGGAGCTCGAGCCGCTGCGCGAAGGCGCGTGGGCAGAGAACGCGGCGGCACAGCTACTCGCCCTCCGGCCGACACCGCTCCCGCGCGTTCGCGACGGCCAGCCCCTGCAGCCGGTCGGACCGAGCCTGCCGGGATACGCACCGGCGCAGGCCGCCCCCGTCGAACCGTTGATCGAGTTCGCACAAAAGACGCGCGAGGCCCGCGAGCGCGCCCGCCAAGAAGCGCCGCAGCGGCGTCAGGTTTCCCTCGAAGGGTGATGAGCGACGATGGCAAACCTCGGCTACCTGCAACTCACGCGCAACTGCTACCAAAAGTGCCACTTCTGCAGTAACCCGCCGACCGGCGTGCATCTCGACGAGGCCGAGATGCGCAACAACATCGATAAGCTCGTCGAGTTCGGCTACGACGGCGTGATCTTGACCGGCGGGGAGCCGAGCACCTCGGAGCTCCTGCTCCCGGCGCTCGAGTACGCCCGCGAGCGGAAGCTCTTCAGCCGTATGATCACCAACGGGCAGAAGCTCGCCGACAAGGATTTCTTCAAGCGCTGCGTCGACGCCGGCCTCACCCACATCCACGTGTCGCTCCACAGCTACCGGCGCGAGGTCCACGACTACATCACGCAGTATCGCGGGGCGTGGGACGTGTTGATCCAGTGTCTCGAGAACGTGCCGGAGATGGGCATCACGTCCGACATCAACACCGTCATCAATGTCTGGAACAGCGACCATCTCCACGAGAACGTCCGCTGGATCTGCGAGAACTTCCCATTCATCCGCCACTTCGTGTGGAACAACATGGACCCGGACGGCAATCGCGCCGAGGAGAATCCCGACTGCATCCCGCGCCACTACGAGTTCCAGGTGTCGCTGGAGAAGGCGATGGACTACCTCGTGAGCACGGGACGGAGCTTCCGCGCCGAGCGCGTACCGCTCTGCTACATGCGACGCTACGCGTGGGCCTCGACGGAAGCGCGGAAGATCATCAAGGAGGAAGAGCGCTGCATCCGCTTCCTCGATTTCAAGGGCTTCATTCACCAGAAGGAGTTCCTGCACGGTAAGGGTGACGCCTGTCAGGCGTGCCGCTTCGACCCGATTTGCGCCGGCATGTTCTCGATGGCGAAGAGCTACGACGAGCGCGAAATCTCGCCGATCTTCGACGACCCCACCCAGGTGATCGCGACGGTGCTGCGACGCGAACCGTCGCCGGAGCTCATGGCGCGGCTGATGGCACGGCGCGGTCGACGCTCGTCGACCGAGCAGCCCTCGCTCGAGCGCCGGCAGCAGGCGATGGAGCGCCCCCTGTAGCGATGTCCCGTTTTCTCTTCATCAATCCGCCCCTCGTCCTCGAGGACGATTTCATCGACTACCCGTTCTTTGCCAATCACGGGTTGCTCGCGTGTGCGGGGCTGGCGGCGCGATCGGGCGCGGACGTGATGGTGCACGACGCGTTCGCGTTGCCGAGCTCGGGACGTCACCGCCGCAGCGACGGCGGATGGGTGCTCGGCGTCCGCCACGACGACTTCGTCGCGTCGCTCCCGCGCGGCCGGTTCGACGTCGTCGTGCTCGGCGGTCCCGTCTTCCTTCGCATCGAAAACGCGCACGCGGAGACGCGGGCGCTCATCGCGGCGCTCCGCGCGCACTTTCCGCGCTCGGTGCTCCTGCTCGCCGACGGCTACATCGGCGGCCAGCACTACGCCGACTACGACGCCGAGCGAGCGCTGGCCGAATATCCGGAGTTCGACGCCATCCTGAAATACCCCGGCGAGCGCTTCTTCGCCGATCCCGAATATCTCGCCACCCTCGGCGACGCGCGCGTCGTGCTGCGCGAGGCCCATGACCGCGGTGGCGATCCGCTCGAGCCGTTCTATTTTCTCGACGGCATCGACGTCCGCAACTTCGACGGGTTTCTCGAGCGCTGTTTCGGCGACGGGACCTGGCAGAACACGTTCGGCGTCGGCGCGGGGACGCGCTCGTTCGTCACCAGCATGGGCTGCCCGCATCGCTGCATTTTCTGCACGAGCAACCCGGGCTGGCGACAGACCGGCCGCAAGCTCTACCGGCCGATCCCCCTGCCCCGCCTGACGCACTGGGCGTACCTCCTGCGCAACGTGTTCGGGGCGCGCAAGCTGATCGTGCTGGACGAGATGGTGAACGTCCGGACGGATTTCGAAGCGATGCTCCGCATGCTGAACGCGCTCGACTTCACCTACGATTTCCCGAACGGCATGCGCGCCGATCATCTCAGCCGCGAAGCCATCGCGCTGATGAAAGGCCGCGTCGGGATGCTCAGCATCTCGGCCGAGAGCTCGACGCAGGAAGATCTGAACGGTCCCATCGGGAAGGGGCAGCCGCTGGAGGCGATTCATCGCGTCGCCGCGTGGTGTCACGAGCTCGATGTCCCGCTCATGAGCCACTACATCATCGGCTTTCCGTGGGAGACGCCGGCCCACGTGACCGGCACGCTCGACATGGCGTGGGAGCTCTACGACCGTTATCGGGCGTGGCCGTCGATGCAGTTCGCGACGCCGATTCTCGGTACGGCGCTCCACGAGCAGTGCGTCGCGATGGGTCTGATTCCGCCGGAAGGCATCGACCTCAAGGACGGCGCGCTCTTCCAGCACCGCCCCTGCTTCGTTCCGCCCGGCTGTCCCCCGGGATACCTCGAGAAGGCGCGTGCCGCGTTCGACATGAAGATCGCCGCCCGCGAGGCGCACAAGCTCATCATGAACATCACCTACAAGTGCGCCAACCGCTGCGTCTTCTGCGCGACCGGTGACCGCGTATCGGCCGCGCTCGGGTGGGACAAGATCGAGGAGATTCTCCGGCAACACCGCGAGCAGGGCACGGATCAGCTCGACATCGACGGCGGCGAGCCGACGACGCACCCCCGGCTGGTCGACGCCATCAGCCTCGCGCGCGAGATCGGCTACCGCTCGATCAACCTGACGAGCAACGGACGACTGCTGCGCGACCGCGCGCTCGCCGAGCGCGTCGTGAACAGCGGCATCACGCACCTCCTGATCTCGCTGCACGGGGCCAGCGCCGAGGTGCACGAGGCCGCCACCGACTCACCGGGCAGCTTCGTGGAGACGGTCGCCGGCATCGACAACGTCATGGCGCTTCGGCCACCGCACGTCGACACCGGCATCAACGTCACGATCGTCAATGCCAACGTCGACCACCTCATGCCGCTCACCGCGCTCGCGGTGTCGAAGGGCGTCTCCAAGATCAACTTCCAGTTCACGACGCCGTTCGGCCGTGCCTGGGAGGATGTGGTGCCCCCGCTGCAGGAAGCCGCGAACGCGGTGATGCGCGTCATCGATCGCTACGCGGACGAAATCCAGATCCACGTCATCAATGCCCAGTTCTGCGCCTTCCCCGGCTACGAACGCTGGGTCACCGGCGATCTGCAGAAGATGGGTCGCACGATGGTCTTCGCCGCGGATCCGCGCTTTCCGGAGCAGGTCAATCTCTACGAATGGCTCGGGGCCAAGCGGGAAAAGCAGGCCGTCTGCGCAGCATGCCCGTGGACCACCGTCTGCGAGGGCTTCCAGGTGTTCGTCCAGGAGAAGCCCGACATGCGCGTCGAGCGCGCCCGCCCCGTCGTGGCGATGGCATGAGCGCGACCCTCGTCAAGCTCCGCGACGAGTGGTTCGAGTACGCCGACGTGCTGGTCGACGTGATGATCGGCTACGCCTGTAACGTGCAGTGCGACTACTGCTCGATCACCGACGAGATGCGGAAGGAGAACATGGCGACAGCGCCCGTCATGGCGTCGCTCGCCGCTGCACGCCGCCGTGGCGCCACGAAGGTCGCCTTCGGCGGCGGTGAGCCGACCATCCGGCAGAGCCTCCTGCCGCTCGTCCGCTGGTGCCGCGACCGCGGCTACGGCTCCATCAAGATCCCCTCGAATGGCTTGATGTACTCGTATGAATCGTACGCGCAGGAAGCGTGTGATGCGGGCATCACGGATTTTCACATCTCGTTCATGGCGCACACCGAGGAGCTCTACGCGCGCATCATGGGGAGACCGGACGCGCTGGCGTTGGTGACTCGTGGTGTGCGCAATTTGAAGGCACTGGGCCATACGCCGATCGGCGATCTCATCATCAAGCACGACACCTGGATGCACCTCGGCGACATCGTCGAGCACTGGGCCGGTCACGGCATCGACACCTTCAACCTCTGGCTCGTGTCGCTCAGCGACCGCAACCGCGAGAATCTCGAGTCGCTGCCGATGGTGTCGGACATGCGTGCTGGCATCGAGGCCGCGTTCGAACGCGGGAAACGCCTCGGTGTCACCGTGCGTTCCCGGCACATCCCGCGCTGCATGCTGCCCGGCTACGAGGACCACGTCGTCGACCTGCGCGAAGACAAGGTGCTCGTCGTGACGCCGCGTGCGACCTTCGCGCTCTGGGAATCGAAGATCTCGCCGAACACCTACGCCGAGAAGTGCAACGGCTGTCGCTACCAACATGGCAGCTGCCTCGGCCTCCGTCGCGACTACCTGGATCGCTGGGGCGACGAAGAGCTGCGGCCCACCTATGACTCCGCAGCGGCCCCGGCGGCATGACTGCCGATCACGCGCGCGCAGCGTGATCGCCACCGCGAGGCCATCGCTTCACCACCGCGAACGCGCTCACTGGGCCGCAGATTGATCGCCTAGCTAAGGAGTGCTAGCTAATAAAAATGCGTCAAACGGTCGCCAACATGCACGAGGCCAAGACCAAGCTCTCGCAACTCGTCGAACGAGCCCAACGCGGCGAAACGGTCTACATCGCTCGCGACGGCAAGCCGGCCGTTCGGCTGGTGCCGGTACATCCCCGGCGCCGCCCGGCCTGGGGTGCCTTCGCGGGCGCGATCACGCTCGCCCCGGATTTCAACGCACCCGTGGACGAGATCGAGCGGGATTTCGAGGGCCGCTGAGTCGTGCGCGTCCTCCTGGATACCTGCACGTTCATTTGGCTGGTCAGTGCCCCCGAGCTCGTGCCGAAGGATACGCGGGCGTTCCTGGAGCGCGAGCCCGACGCGATCCTGGTCTCGGCGGCAAGCGTGTGGGAGCTCGCCATCAAGCGCCAGCTCGGGAAGCTCAGCGAGATCTCGTCCTTGGCCAGCGACCTCGGCACGTTCATCCGTGAGGCGATCGACACCTACCTGTTCGAGGAGCTCCCGATCAGTGGGCGTCATGCCGTCCTGGCCGGCGAGCTGCCGCTTCATCACCGGGATCCCTTCGACCGCATGCTGGTTGCCCAAGCACGCGTCGAGGAATTGACCATCGCGTCGCCGGATCGGGCGTTCGACGCCTACGACGCCACGCGACGGTGGGACTGACCCGACTCGCGTGCCCGGCCGGTACGTAGAGCAGGGCATCGACTTCGATCGATCCCTCGGCAAGCCGGACGGCACCACGCTGCCGCTCTCCGAAGCGCTGGAGTCCGGAACATCGTGAAGCTGGGACATCGCGTGAGGCGCCTCCCGGCCCGGCACGCCGAGCAGTCGAGCGGTGCCGCCCGAGCCGCGCTCGGCTGACCTCCTGAGTCGACTCGGCTGGGGCGCATCTCGATGAGGGCGACGTTCTCGATGGGCTCGGTCCGCTCGTCGTGAAGCGGGGCCTGCTCACGACGTCCGCACCGGCGTCGTCCAAATCCGCTGCGGCCGCGGAAGACGACAGAAGTGGATGTCCGCTACCGTCTTGCCCTACGGAGGCGCCCGGGCTGCACCGTTGCCAGGCGTCGCGACCACCGTGAGCTCCGAGACCGACCGACACATCGAGATCCGGCGGAGGCTCGTGACCGCGCTGGCTGCGGCAGCGCTCTTCGGTCTGTGGATGCCCTTCTTCCTGCTTTCCGCCTATGCCACCCCGGCGCTCGACGACTTTTTCGAGGCCCAGTGGGGCGATCGCGACCGTGTTGCGCGCGCGCTACCTGGGCTAACGACCGCGTGCTCGTCGTGCCGCGCATCCGCGGCATCCCACGAGCTACCCGGACGATCTCCTCTCCGACGCGTACCGCGACGTCTACACGAACCTGCACATCTTCGACGCCGCCCTCATGCCATATGCGAAGGTCGCGTTCGTCGATGCGGATCTCCTCCCGCTGCGCTGCTTCCATCATCTCTTCACGGTGCCGGCGCCCGCCGCCGTCATCGAGAGCGTGCACCCGACGAGCCAGTATGCGTACGTCCGTCACATGCACGGCGTGCGGCACGGCGCGCCCGTCCCGTCGGCGATCCTCGAAGTCGAGTCGAGCGACGACGTGACGGGAGGCATCAATGCCGGGCTCCTCGTCATCGCCCCCGACCGCGCCCGCTTCACGGACATGGTGGCGCGGCTCGCGCGGCCGATGGCCGAATGGGGACCGCACCATCGCGCGCTCCACGACGCGGGTATCCGTTACGGCTTTCCGGAGCAGCACTTCCTCCAGGTCGAGCTCCAGCACCAGTGGATCGCGCTCGATCCGCGCTTCAACTGCATGCGCATCGACGTGCCGCACGCCTTCGGCGTGCACCGGACGATCGGCCGGAAACCCCTGGCGGAATCTCGGCAATCCCGGGAGGAGCCTCAGCCAGGGGCTGTGGTCGATCGCGTGGGAGACGCTGCGGCTCCATGCGCCCGACCTCTGCGCGGTGCTCGAGGCGCGGGGTGCCGTGGGCGACGCCCCCCGCTGAGCGCGCATGCTCATGCACCGCATGGTGGCGCTCCTCGGTGACGACGACGACCGGTGTCTCCGCCGCATCCGTGACACTCCCGGCGTCACCCTCGACGCGATCGAGTGACGGCTCGGCGCGCGACCGGGCACCCCGCCGTTCTCGCCTGCATCGGCGTTCGGTACTGCTCACCCGACGAGTCGCGTGGGCCTAGCCGAGTCCCGGTTGCCTGGAGTGGACGCTCGGCCTCGACGAGCTCCGGCCGCGTGCCGCGGAGGTGGAGCGAGCCAACCGGCGGAATCCGGCTCGGCACCGCCGGTCCTGACGGTGTAGGATCGGCGATCTCCTCGGCGATCCTGCGTGAGGTCGGTGCTCGGACATTGCGCGAAGTTGCTTGCCGGCCCAATCGGAGCTGCGCTACAGTCCGGCCCCTACCTGTGAGCCGGCGTGGCGTCCCGGCCGAGGCGTGAAAGGAAATCGGTGCCAGCTCCCCCCTTCAGCTCGCATCACCGACCAGTCGCCCTCAGCGCACACTCGCGTCGCGTACTGAAATCTCCCCGACACGCTCGGGCGTACGCGGCACTGACATCCGCCCATGACCCGGCGGCGGCTCCGGCCGCGTGAGGACCATGACCACCCTGAAAATCGAAACCCTGGATGCAGCAACGGCGACCCTGACGCTCTCGCTCGACGTCGGCCTCTACCCCCGCGACGTGCTGTATGCCGCCGCCTACGTCTTCCTGGACCGCGCGTACGTGCTGCTCGACAGACAGGACTCCAGGTTCATCGTGCGCTTCCGCGGCAAGCGCGCCCTCGAAGAGGCGACGTTCCGCGCCATGGCGGGTGAGTTCGAGAACGAGCTCCTCGCGCAGGCGCTGCGGCACCAGGTGTTCGACGCGAACCAGCGCATCATCGAAGACGTGGTCGCGGTCGCGATCGCCGGCGCGTCGGCTGGCGCCGAACCCTACGTGGGATCCGACGCCGAGCATCCTCATCTCGTCGATCCCGGAGATCCGGCGGACGGATTCGTCGCCGACGCGGCCGGTATCGGCCGCCCGTGGGAACCGGAAAAGCAGGGCACCGAATGACGGCGAGCGCTCCCGACGCGGTGACGGTCCGCTTCCACCGATCGCTGTACACGGAACCAGCGATCAAGGAAGCGGCGGAGACCTTCGCGGAACTGGCCTCGTTCGCCATCAGTACCGACGCCGAGCACTACGTCGTGGAGCTGAGCGCGATCTCGCGCGACGTCGACGGCGACGTCGTCGCCGAGTTCTGCAATTTCGCGCTCGCGAACTCCGCGCGCGGCCAGCGGAGCAGTCATGCTTGAAGGCGAGCTCCTCCCGCGCGGCCGTCAGGTCGACTTCACGACGCTCACCCCCTCGAGCTGGAAACCCGGCTTCGCGACCCCGTTCAACCAGCGGATGATCGGGGCGAAGGTCCTCATCACCAACGATTTCGGCGACTGGCTGTTGCTCACGACCGACGAGTTCCGCTCCTTCATCGAGGGACGACCGCAACCCGGCGAGCCGCTCCACCACAAGCTCCGGGAGAAGAACTTCATCGCGGACGCCGTAAACGTTCAGGCGCAAGCGGAACGCTGGCGACGGAAGAAGCAGTACCTCTTCCACGGCCCGACCCTCCACGGGATGGTGCTGACGCACCGGTGCAACCACGGGTGCCAGTACTGCCACAGCTCGGTCGTCGGCATGGAGCGCTACGACACCGACATGTCGTTCGAGGTGGCCGAGCGCGCCGTCGACGTCGCGTTCCAGTCGACTGCGTGGGGCATCACGATCGAGTTCCAGGGCGGTGAGCCCACCGCCAACTGGGACGTGCTGAAGCACATCGTCGAGTACGCGACGCGGAAGAACGTCGCAGTCGGGAAGGTCCTGTCCTTTGCGTTGGTCACGAACCTCTCGCTCATGGACGACGACCGGCTCACGTTCCTGCTCGACAACAAAGTCCAGATCTGCACGAGCCTCGACGGACCCGAGGACCTCCACAACAAGATCCGGATCTTCAAGGGCGGCAACAGCCACGAGCTGCTCGTCGCGTGGATGAAGAAGATCAACGCGCGCTACCGCGAGATGGGCCTCGACACGAACCACTACCGGGTCGAAGCGCTCCCCACTCTGACGCGGCCGAGCCTCACGCGTTGGAAGGAGATCGTCGACGAGTTCGTATCCCACGGTTGCCGCGCGATCTTCCTCCGCAAGCTCGATCCATTTGGCTTCGCCGCGAAGAGCGCGAAGACGCTCGGCTACTCGATGGACGAGTATCTCGAGTTCTACGCCAATGCCGTCGACTACATCATCGAGCTGAACCGTCAGGGCGTGCAGGTGATGGAGCGCCACGCGGCGATCATGTTGAACAAGATCCTGATCGACGAAGAGCCGAATTATCTCGATCTTCGTACGCCCGGCGGGGCTTGCGTCGGTCAGCTCGGCTACGCGCCCGACGGCGGCGTCTACTCGTCGGACGAGGGCCGCTTCGTCGCGTCGATGGGCGACGACATGTTCAAGATCGGCACCGTGCACGACAGCTACCATCATCTGATGACGAACGCCGCGACGCGCGCGCTGGTGATGGCGGGGCTGAACGATGCGCAGCCCGACTGCGTGTCCTGCGTCTACAAGCCGTGGTGCGGCCAGCAGGTGGAGTACAACTACAAGGCGCAAGGGAGCCTGCACGGGCACATGCGCGACTCCAACTGGTGCAAGAAGCACAAGTCGATCTTCGACTACCTCATGCACAAGCTCGAATCGTCCGACGACCGGGATCTGGAGATGTTCCGGCGGTGGACGACCAATCGCACGCTCGATCACTTCATCGTGCAATGACCGGTCAGCACCTCGTGCTCTGCGACGGCCCTGGCGGCGATGCCCGCGCGTTCCGGGCCGCCTATGCGCGGTATCTCGCGAGCTGCTGCCGTGAGCTCGTCGCGCTGGGCCCGCAGCTGCCACCGGCGCTGCGTGGCGCCCATGGCCGCATCGCCGACCTGGTGCAGCACGCCCTCGCCATCGACCAGGGCCAGCTCCTGCACTGCTTCGCGTCGCCCACGGTCGGAACGCCGCTCCGCTGCCTCGGACTGCGGAACGATCTGCCGGAATTCCAGACGCGGATCGACGCCGCCGCCGCCACCCTGTTGCCGCACCTGCTCTGCGAGATGACGCTTCGCGGCCTCATCGGCGAGGGGGAGGCCATCGCCTGGGAGCACGGCGCCCCGCGCCTCCCGTCGCTCGCGCTCGAGGGCGAGATCGTCCCGCCCACGTCCGCCACCGGCTTGGTGTTCGCCGCGACGTCCATCGCGGCCGTCGCGGACGGCGCCGAGATCGCCCGCCTCCCGCTGGATCCCGAGGGGATGCGCGCCGCCTGCGAGGCACCCGGCGGCTTCCGTTTCGAACGCCGCTATCACCCGGTCGGCGCGGTCACACTGTTCGCCACCATCGATCAGAACCCGATCGCCGCCTTCGAGGCGCATCCGGACAAGCGCGGCAATACCGTCGACCTCGCTGATCGGCCGGCGGCGGAGTGGGTCGACGTTCTCGATCAGGCGTTCGCGCTCGTCGAGACGTTCCTACCTCCGACGTTCGCCGAGATGCGCCTTGCGCTGCACGAGGTGGTCCCCGTGGGCTACGACGACACGCGCCATCTCTCGGCGTCGTACCGCGAGGCGGTCGGCACGATGTACCTGACGCTGCACCCGAACGTCATGACGATGACGGAAGCCGTCGTGCACGAGTTCCAGCACAACAAGATCAACGTCGCGTCGTACGACCTCGGCTTTCTCGAGAACGCGTTCCACCCGCTCTACCCGAGTCCCGTGCGTCCCGACCCCCGCCCGCTCTGGGGCATCCTCCTCGCGGTGCACGCCTTCCTCCCCGTAGCGGAGCTCTACCGTCGCATGCGCGACGCCAAGCACCCGCTGGCGCAGCAGTCCGGTTTCGAAACGCGCCTCGCCGCAATCGATCTCAAGAACCACGAGGGCATGGAGATGCTCCGGGGTCACGCGCACTTCACCCCGGCGGGCGCCGCCCTGTTCGGCGACCTCGAGACTCTCGAGACGCGCCACCTGGCAGAGCGGACCGCGCGTGGCCTCTCGAACGTCGCGACGGAAGTGCATCTGGCGTGAGGTGGAAACCCTCACCGTCCCACTGCCGTGCTTGGGCGACCGTGCTACGCGGGGATCGCTTCGCGAGTGTCGCGGGACGCCGGTGCGGCAGGCCGCTCGCGCAGGAGCTCGACCAGCGCCTCCATCACGACCTTGACGCCACCGTCCCCCGCCGGATCGGTGGGGACGAACTCGACCCCGACCGTCGACTTTCTGCCGCGTGCGCCGATGGCGAATCGCACCTCGACGCGCGCGCCATCGGACCCACACACCGCCAGCACGGCGCTGCTCTCGGTCGGCCAGCGCAGCGGCTCGGCGCGCCATCCGGGAACGGCGAGCTCGCCCGCCACCCGCTTGGTGAGGGCCGTGACGCGCTGACGGCCGCGCAGCAGCGTGGGATCGCTCGCGGCGTAGGCGGCGAGCACGGGGGCGGAGGCGCCCACCGACGTCTCCGCCAGGCGCGCATGCACCCATTTGAGCAAGGTCGCGAGATCCTCGTCCGGCACGCCAGCGTCGACCTCGATGTCGACCTCGTACGCGTCGCACGTGATGATGGGCGCACGCCCCCGGCCGGGTGCGACGAGCACGAAGCGCGTGCGCGCGCCGGCTTGGTGTACGAAGGCGATCTCGATCCGCCGCCGCCGGTCCTCGCTGCTCTCCTGCTCGATCCGCCACGAGGGAGGCAGGCTCCGAGCGGCGATGGCCGCGCGCAACGCGGCGAGGTGCGGCTCGACCAGCAACACGAAGTTCCGTCGCTCCGGATCCATGGCGAGGAGCGCCTCGCGGCTCACGGGCTGGAACTCATCCTCGCCGTGGAGCTTGAGATAGACGCGGAATATTCCCGTGCACCGCGACTTGAAAACACACGCGTCGCAGCCGGGAAGGTACGTGCGCAATGAGCCGTGCCACTCGTACTTGTTCATCGCCTCTTCGAGACCGGTGGCGTCGGCCGACTTGGTTACCGTCTCCTGCCCGCCGTGATGGATGCGCGAGCCCCACTTCGGCAGGATGCAGTAGGGAAGATTTCCGACGTTCACGTCGAAATCCTGATCCCAGCGATCGAAACCGGCGAGCATTTCGTCGTAGTACGGCGCCATGTCGGAGTACCGTGGCATGAGCTCGCGGAGGTATTCTTGATCGCGCTCACCCGTGCTCTCGGGCCGGACGATGTCGATGTGCAGCTGGCGGACGCCATACTGCGCCAGCAGCTCGGGATACGCCGGCAGCGACCGATAACTGCGCTCGTTGACGCACATGTTCGCGGTGACGAGCTGCCCGCGACGCTGGAGCTCACCCAGCCCGTAGAGGATGCGCTGGAACGAGTCGGCACGCTCGGTCGTCGCGACGTGCGCCTCGTCGGTCGCACCTTGGATCGAGATGCGCCACTCGAACCGTCCGAGCGCCACCACGGAATCGATGAATCCGGGGTGCGGAAACATCACGCCGTTGGTGAAGATCACGATGTGCTCGAAGCCGAGCTCCACCGCCTTGCTCACCGCTTCGAGGAAGCGCTTGTGGGTGGTCGGCTCGCCGCCGAGGAACGTCAGATGATAGGCGCCAGCGGCACGGGCGGCCTCGAGCGCCTCCAGGATGGGCTCGAGCGGCACTGCCCGGGCAATCTTCATCGCGGTCAGCTGACCGCTGGAGCAGAACACGCAGCGGTTGTTGCAGAGGTGGCCGAGCTGGATCTCGAACTTGTGCCCGGATCCCGAGGTCGTGACCGTGGTGGCCGCGCGGCGATCTTCCTCGGTGATATACGTGCCGGCGGCCATTTCGGTGGCGGATCGTAGTTGCCATGACTGCTGCTGGCAAGGAGTTTTCGCAGGTAGTCGCCCCGCGCCTCTTCAAAAAGAAGGTGCCGGACGCCGAGCCCGTCACGGCGCTCAGCGCTGCCCTCTTCCGCTTCGGGGAACAGTGCAACAACGACTGCCCTATGTGCAGCAACACGGGGGAAGCCGCACTCTTCTTCCATCCGACCGAGATCCTCCTCCAGCGCGCCGAGTTCCTGCGGCGCTCCGGCTTCAAGCGCGCGGTCGTCACCGGCGGTGAGCCGACGATTCATCCCGGCTTCTGGACGGTGGTGGAACGGCTCGCCGCTGATGGCTTCACCTGGGACATCAACACGCACGGCCGGACGTTTGCCAAAGAAGGGTTCGCGCTGAGGGCCGCCGGTCAGGGGCTGAAACGCGCGATCGTTTCGCTGCATTCCCACGTGCCGGCGACGAGCGCCATCATCTTCGGCACCCGCGAGCACGCGCATCACGAAACCGTCGCCGGCATCGACCGCCTGGTCGACGCGGGGGTCGGCATCACGCTCAACTGCGTGCTCACCCGCCTGAGCCTGGGCGAGCTCGACGAGTACCTGCGGACGGAATTCGCGCGCTACGGCACGCGCGCGTCGTTCAAGTTCGTCTTCCCGACGACGCTCGGCAAGGGCGGCGCCTGGACCGGCATCGCGCTCCGGTACGCCGACGTCGGCGCAACCGTCCGACGGCTGCGTGCGACCGCGCGCGAGCTCGGCGCCGCAGTCGTCTTCGAGTCGTTTCCGAACTGCATTCTCGGCGATCTCGGCGCGACCAACCTCGGGCGATCGGCCTTCGGCGAGACGCACTACCTCGACGACGCGAGCGGCGATCGCATCTACTCGATGCGCCACATCGAAGCCGAGCTGTCCGCGTTCGCCGAAGTGTGTCGGCAGTGCACGGCCCTCCGCGCCTGCCCCGGCATCTCGCGCCAGTACGTCAAGCGTCACGGCACGGGCGAGCTCGTCCCGTTCGGGGCCGCCCGCACCGCGGCCCCGACGCGGCCCGCGGAGCCATTGACGCGGCCCGCGCAGCC
>Ga0163144_10012984_pt1 | contig 17422 bp, 11 predicted proteins | sample OliLak19BULKMAT1_FD_123175 | JGI IMG/M metagenome (GOLD analysis project Ga0163144, IMG submission 123175) | Freshwater microbial mat bacterial communities from Lake Vanda, McMurdo Dry Valleys, Antarctica - Oligotrophic Lake LV.19.BULKMAT1 | ecosystem: Environmental > Aquatic > Freshwater >...
AATTTGGCGCGCCTTTGCCTGCTGCGACTTTCGAAGCTTGGCAACCAGAATCGCAGTGAAGACTATATTATCAATTCCAAGCACGATTTCCATCGCGGTCAGAGTAAGAAGAGCGGTCTATATTCACTGGGCGCTCCCTTTTAACCAAGCCGGAAAAAATACGACCGCACTAAAGAAACAACAGATTAGTCCCACCACTGCTACAAAACCCAGCGAAGCAACCCCCGTATGATTAGCGAAAAGCATTCCGCCGTAGCCCAAAATAGAGGTGCAGGTGCAAAGTAGGATTGTCGGACCCACAAAAAAAGCCGCGCTTGAAGAAGGATTCTTCATTCCAGAATCTCGATTCTCCAAATATCGGTGATAAAGATGAATGCTGTTATCAACAACCATAGAACCCAGCGACGCAAGCGCGATCATATTAAAGAAATTAATCTGCAAACGACTCAGAACCAAAACAATTCCGGTCATCAAAAAGCCCAAGATCACAGGAGATACTGTCCAAAGCGCATGTTTCAATTCTCTAAAATCGAGCCAACAAATCGCGAACACAAGAATCAGCATTCCGATTACAAGCCAAGGCCCTTCTCCGACAACTCGGCGTACGACGTCCGCAAAGATTATCTCTTGTCCAGAGAGCACTGGATCAAATCCGCTCTGTTTTTTGAGTCGATCGATAGCGGCAGAAAATTTCATGGCCTTCAAGCCATCGGTCTCTCCACCCTTGTCGTAGAGATAAATCAATCGATCTTGCGTTCCATCCGACGCAATAAATGGATCTCGCAGTTCAGCAGGCATTTCTTCGAGTTGTATCGCACTATACGAGGAAGCATTATCCTTGATGTCTCGAAGTGAATCCCTAATTTGTAGATCTTCCACTTTCTTTAGCCAAGAGTACTCCACATCTTCGCCAATCTCTTTCAAGGTTTCTATTCGTTTGTCCTGGTCTTCAGGTAAGAACGAACTCAGTCCACTCGCCAGCGGGATATCCTCGAAGTCTGCCTTATGATCGTCATAAAACTTAAGAAACTGGGCAGAGTCTTTTTGACTTGAAAACACAGCCACCGCCGAGGGTTTAAGGCGTTCAGTGAAAATAGCGCCAAGGGCTTCTCGAGACTTAGGAATACTACGCTTTGTGATGCTCTCTTCAAATTTATAGTCAAATCTCAAAAAGGCGATGCTGAGGGTTAAGCCGGCGAGTGCCAGAACGACCGAGCTGACTTTGAGGATTTTTGAGAAGCTAAATCTTGCAATCGCCGCTGGAGATTTCAGTTCCTGAAAGTGATTCATCAGGGTCTTGGGCCAAGGTTTTGAACTTCTAAAATACTCTGTCATAAAAATCCAACTCGGCATGAAAATTAAAAATCCGAGTGCGACAGCTGAGACCAAAATGATTGCAACTCTGCCAAACTGCGCAAATCCCTGAAATGAACTCAGAGTCAGGAGGCTATAACCCGCGATGAGCGCGGCAATCGACGTGATCGTGGCTCGTCCAGTTGACTGCCAAGTGATCAGCAGTGCCTGAAGACTCTTTTCTCCCTTTCGTCTTTCTTCGAGGAATCTCGCCCAGAGATGAATTCCAAATTCAATTCCCATTCCAAAGACAATGAGAACTAAAAAGATCGTGATGGAATTAAGCGTATGTTCATAGAGGAAGGTCAAAGCGGTGCCCACGGATAATCCGATAACGAGTGGAGGCACGAGAACCAGAACGGCCCAGACGCTTTGAAAATAGAAGGCAACGAGGATGACGATTAAAAGAATTCCCCATCCTCCAAACGCCACATCGCGCGAGATCGAGTCGTAACGTTCAATATGTTGAAGTATACTCCCGTAGATCGCTGTCTTTATCTCGGGATGATAGCGAGTAAAGTTAAAATCTTTCACTAAGTCTTCGAACTGCTTGAGCGTCTTTCGATTCTTGCTGATGTCTAGATTCTCAATCTCAGGAATGATGCGGATGGCCAAGTAGCGCTCATCTTTCGTTTGATAATACGGCAGCATTTCTTCGAGCTGAGTGATAAGTTGCTTCGCCTGTTTCAATTCTTCGTCAGAGCTCTTGTCGTTTATTCGATCTTCAGGGCGTCTCGCATTTGAGCTGTCATCACCCTCAAGTCCCAGGGGATCAATCTGGACCCGGCTTTGAATGGCCTCGAGGGATTTAAGTGGAACAAGATGGTATTTGTATTTTTCCAAAAATTCTTTTGGCGTTTTGTACCTCACTGAGCGAACCAAGCCAGGTTTAGAACTTAGAAAGTCACTAAATTCGGCTGCGGCTTTCAAGCGAATTTCCAGGGGTCCCCCTTCCAGCACGATGCGCAAGTCGTGACTTCCGCCCGCTTTGCTTTGGACGATTTTAAGCTGCTCTACACTGGCAGAATTCTGTGGAAGAAGCCGTGAAAGATCGGTATCGAGTTTAATATTCTTCGCCAAATACAGGCCGCCGCCTGTCAATATCATCGAGAGCAGAACGAAAAATGGCCAAAAGCGTTGATTCAATTGAATGATCTGCTTCAAGAGTTTTTCAATGGGCGAGACTTTTGGGGAAATCACTTTTTAATAATATGTCTAAATCTTAGAATAATAAAGATTTAGACTAGAGCCTTGAAGCTTCGCGGAATCCAATGCTTCAAGGCTGAGACACGAATTCCGCAAAGAAAATCGGCGTGCGTTCATCAGACATTTACGGCTACCAGAGCATTCCTTGGGCAGTCGAAACATCCCCGCTCCAGCACATTTGGTAGTCTACTCGCGTGGATTCACAAGCAGTTTGAATGTCTTGCAAAGCTGTGTTTGCCGCAAAATCCATATCCAGGACATAGTCAACCTCCTGGTCGCAGCTAAACCCAGTGGTATCTACCGCAGGGGCCGTCAATGTTCCTTCAAAGAAGCTGTCCGCGGAAAGATCATAACTTTGGATAAAGGTATATAAATCGCCTGTCGTGGTTGCTTTATAGTGGGTGGTATCGAAGGTCGTTGCACCCGAGTAATTGTGAGTCCAGTTATCTCCCTCGCTTGCGCCTTTGTATGCTCCATCGAGGAATCTAAGTTCAGAATAACTATCTCCCGACGTAGAGGCGCGCACATGAGATTTGTCATTGAACTGATCGCCTTGATTCCAAGACCATCCATTCACCGTTCCATCGGCGTCCACGAGAATTTTTCCCTTAAACATTCCCCAATCTCCTAAATAGGTTGAAGTTCCTTCTCGAGCGCGCGCTGGATCAATAATAAAAACGCCGTCCTGTTCCACTAGATACGCGGTCACGAGGCTCGTACCAGTTCCATTTTCTAAATTGTCTGAGGACGCGGTCAAAAGTGCAGAATCACGATCAACAAGAATGTTTTCTGATCCATTAACTGTACCTTCACTGCAGAAGTGAAGTTTAACCTGATACTTATTGCCCGTTAGATTATTGGATCCCATCACTCGTATGAAAGCATCCTGACTTCCACTGTCATCACCAGGCATATTTCGAATTTCCACTTTGACCCATCGATCTTCAGATTGTTGAGCAAAGAGATCATCCCCGATCGCGACTGGATTGCTTCCTTGGGGAGTGACTGCAGCGACGTTTGGAATCCGCTTCATATAACAGAGAGTTCCGGAATTGCCCGTGATCTGCTCCATCGCTTGGCCCACAGATTGAACCATCTGGCATGCGCCCATTCCGCCAGGGCCTGCATCAACACCTCCGTAGAACTGAGATCGAACGTTATCGTCGATTGAAATTTCAGAGTTCTTAATGTCGGCCACCAATCCATTCCAAAAGTATTGATCTGCAGCAGAACTCGAGCCAAGCGCAGACATGAGAGGCGGTGTTCCTGTGGCATTGAATCCGCGAGAGTATCTCGACAGTGCCGCTGCGCTCGCGCTACTTCCACCGACAAGTTGAGAAGTGGATGGAATGGATGAAAGTGAATTGATATTCAGTCCACCGCCGCCAGAGCTACATCCAGACATCATTGAAAATACGCTCAGGAGAGCTACTGTGGTGAGAACCACATAAGACTTTATTAATTTCATTAGTTTCCCCTCGATCAAGTTTGTCCCTAAAAACTACAGCTTCAATGGTGCCGCAAGACAATATAGCTGTAAAGTCCGTCAAAGTTTTGATCGACATTCTAACTGGGAAAAATAATCTAGTTCTAAAGATCGCGAATGAATTCGATCCCTTAATTAGTGAATTGAATTAGAGAGAATCTTTCAGTCTCTGAGGTTCAATATGAACAACTCTCTGGGGAAATGGAATTTCAATATTCTCAGCTTTATAGCGAGCTTGAACCCTCTTTATAAATTCGTGTTTCAAAATAAAATTATCAGCAAAGACAGACCCTCTTAATATTACTGTAAAATTGATACTCGAATCGGAAAATGTGTGAAAACGAATAAACGGTTCAAAGCTAGCGACACCACCGCTCACGGTCTTTAAAACTTCTCGAGCCACCTCGATCGTCACACGTTCGACCTTCAGCAAATCGCTTTCATAGGCCACGCCCATTTGAACCAATACGGCTAGTTCGTCGTCTGGAAGATTATAGTTTGTAATGATGCTCGATGAAACAGTCTTGTTGGGAATAATGACCATATTATTTTGAAGGAGTTGAACGGATGTACTTCGCCACCCAATTTTTTTGATATAGCCCTCGACCTCCTCTCCTACTTTAACATAGTCACCAACTCTAATGGGTCGATCTATTTGCAAATACACTCCACCAAAAAAATTGCTCAGTGTGTCTTGAAGAGCAAGAGCGACGGCAAGGGATCCAATTCCAAGTGATGCGAGGAGCGGAGTAATTGAAATTCCACTCGTGTCCAGAATAATTAAAATGCCTATAGAAAATAGAGCTACTCGACCGATGGTAATAGACAGAGCTCGAGAGGCAGCCGTAGAGAAAATGGGGATACCGCCAGACCCAATAAAAATTGTAAGTGTCGAATTCGCCATCCAGATGAACACCGCAATAAAAAGTATTTTCACTGCACTCATGACGAATGTAGTGTCTTCAAATCCAAGTGGGCGTATGCGCAGAGCCACAAGAAGTGAGATTGCCAAGATCAAAAGCTGGGTGGGTCGATTCAGTTTCGCAACGAGCGCATCGTCCCAGGCGCGACGAGTATGCGACGCCATTCTTCTTAGTTGATTCCAAATAAATTTTTGAGCGAGACCAAGAGCAAGGATTGACATTATAAATGTCAGAAGTGTGACAAATGCATCTCGATTCATGAATTCCGATAAAATGTTCTGAACATCCATTTGAGGAATCTAATCTCTTAAATAGTAAGATCCAAGCGCCGATTGCCATTTGAGTCGGCGTGATTTAGATTTTGCGGATGCACCGGCCCTGCATTCTGGGATTTCCCGATCATCATCAGCTTGATGCGCGGATTTCGGTCGTTGTTCCGACCTATAAAGAGGTTCTTAACCTCAGCCCACTCATCGGAAGATTAGAGCTCGTCAAAGGTCGATTTGCCGAATTTGAGGTGATCGTCGTAGACGACAATAGCGCGGATGGCACAATCGAGTTGATAGAGACACTTCGAAAGGACTGGGTAAAACTTTTGGTTCGGGAAAACGAACGGGGTCTTAGTACGGCCGTGATCAAAGGCTTAAACGCGGCCAAAAATGAAATTTTAGTCGTGATGGATGCCGACTTGAGTCATCCACCAGAAACTATTTTTCAAATGGTAAAACAACTTATTCATTGCGAAGCAGATTTTGTTATTGGATCTCGCTATACCGAGGGCGGAAAAATTCAAGAAGGTTGGGGGCTTTTTCGTTGGCTGAATAGCTTTGTATCTACAACGTTGGCCCGCCCCTTTACCTCAGCAAAAGATCCGATGTCTGGTTTTTTTTGCATTCGTGCTGAAAAATTTCGCCAAGCTAAAAGCCTTAATCCGATTGGTTATAAAATTGGTTTAGAACTCATCGTAAAATGTGGTTGCAGAAATATTCAGGAAGTTCCCATTTTCTTTTCCGATCGACATCTTGGCCAGAGTAAAATCGCGGGTAAGGTTGCGCACCTTCGAGAAGTGCGCAATTACCTGAAACATATTAAGCGTCTAGCTGATTTTAAATACGGATTGTTCTCTTATGCCGCTCAGTTCGGTTTTATTGGAGCGATAGGTACTCTCGTTAATATTATTGTTCTCAGTGTTTTGCTGAAATTTTATTTAGATGAAAGGTTGTCGATAATTTTGGCGATTCTTGCAGGAATGAATTCCAATTTTATTCTCAATCGAATAATTACTTTTAGCTCGAGTCAGAGCGGTCGTGGATTTGTTCAGCAGTATTTTTCATTTTTGATTTCATGCTCAATCGGAGCTTGCGTAAATTTTGCGGTTACATTTTGGATATTGAATAAAGCTCCGATTGCTCACGAAATTCCTGCTTTGGCGGTACTTGGGGGGGTTATTAGTGGGATGGCATTCAACTTCTTTTTAAGTCGTTATTGGGTTTTCAGAGATAAAAAATGAATTTAAGTGTGGGGCGTCTTTTTTTATTTGTTTTGCTCATTCTTATTTGTGGAAGACTTTCTCTTTTCACAGAGCCTTTGGGCATTTCTGTCGATGAGTCCACGTATCTGACAATGGCAGAACGAGTGAGTGCAGGGGGAACTTTGTACGTGGATGCGGTAGATCGAAAGCCGCCCGGCCTGATTTGGACTTATCAAGGAATCGCATCACTGTTTGGAACGTGGAATATTCATGCGATTCATTTTGTTTTTCTTTTGTTATCGGCCCTGATTTCGATGCTGGCATTTTGGGTTACTCGAAGGCACGAATCTGCGCTTCTTGCTGCCGCCTATTCAACCTGCTTAACGCGCGAAGTTTATTCGGCGAATGCTGAGATTCTCATGCTTTTACTTTTAGCCTTGAGTTTTTTGGTTTTTGTTAAAGCGATGGAATTTGAACGTCCTCATTTTCGACTTATATTCTTGGCGAGTCTCTTGGGAAGCGCTTCGATTCTTTTTAAGCAGTATGGCGGGATCGTCTATGCTTTGATTTATTTGGTGGGAATGACAATTTTTGCAAGGAAGCGAGGGCCAAGCTTAACTGAGAAAATTAAAGATCAGTTTGGGGCTCTTGGAATTGCCGCAGCGTCAGTTTTTATAATTCTGGGATCTGTCTCCTTTTATTTTAAAAGTCGAGGGGCCCTCGAAGAATTTTGGAATTGGTATTTGCTGGATGGCCTCAAATATATTCAGCAAGACGCCTCCCAATTTAATAATCAATTCAAAGTTGTCTGGATATTTTTGGGAATTCTCTTGGCTTGGTTCCCACTTTGGATTCTGGCTGTACGAATGTTTCGTCAGGAACGGAATAGGTTTTTGGCCTTGGCCACGGGGGGCTTAGTGGGATCTTTTATTACGGTGGTTTTATCGGGGCGTTACTACACCCATTATTTCATTCCCGTGATTTGGTTTTTAGTTATCTTGGCAACAATGCGTTCCCTTAACCGCCGATGGATGATGCTCGCTTTTTTGCCGTATTTAGTTTTTATTCCGCTGAATTATGCACGTGAACTTTTGCCTTGGTCGTGGGCTTTCGATAAATCAAAACAGTCGGCAATTTACGAATTAGGAGAGTGGATCGAGAGGCACTCTTTTCCTGAGGATCGAATTGTTGTCTGGGGAATGGCTTCGCAGATTTATGTTGCGAGTCATCGCGGAAGTGCCACAAGATTTATATTTTCAGATTTCGTATCAGGAAGGTTGCCTGGCTATAAGTCGGCCGCGTCTATTCCCATACCGGGATCAATGCAGATTTTTTTGAGAGAAATTCAAGAGAATAAACCAAAGTTTTTGATCGATACGAGTACCGCGAACATAAATGATTACGGAAATTTTCCGCTGAAAAGATTCCCGCCTCTGGAGGAGCTCGTTCACAGTAAATTTAGTTTAGTCGATCGAGTTGCGGGTTTCGACGTCTATAAGAGGAATTAAGCGTAATGAAAGATTTTATTTCATCTCTCTCTGGACGTCTAAATATATCGACTCGGAGATTATTATTTGCGGCGTTGAATTAGTTCAGGACCGAGATGTTGAGCCTTGGTTTTTTAGAGGAATGACTGCCCCTTCGAGATCCCCATAGCCCTCAGCTTCGAGGTCTTTCAGGGGAATGAATCTGAGGGAGGCAGAGTTAATACAGAAACGTCGACCTCCACTGCCTGATGGACCGTCATCAAAAACATGCCCCAAATGGCAACCGCTTTTAGCCACGACTTCGGTTCTCTGCATTCCAAAACTTCCGTCAGTCTTTTCGTCGACCTTTGTTTTATCTATGGGCTTTGTGAAGCTTGGCCATCCAGTTCCCGAATCAAATTTGTCTCGAGAACTAAAAAGAGGCTCACCTGAAATAATATCGACATAGATGCCAGCGTCTTTCAGGTCCCAGTATTTATTTTGAAATGCTCTCTCGGTCTTTCCCTCAACTGCGACTGAATATTCCTCAGCGGAAAGCCTGGCTTTCAATTCTTTGTCTCGGTCGGCTCTATCCATACCGAGCATAAAAGTTGAATTTTGAAGATAATCAAAGAATTATTATTAAGTATTTTCGATTAATTCAAGAATCCTTAGGCTAGAGAATCTAGAAGTTTTAGGACAAGACTCATCGACAAATTAGCCTGAGCGCGTACGGCCACTTGCGCTTGCTGAAGAATCTGCAGTCGAACCACTTCCGCTGTTTCAAGCGCCATATCTACTTCACTCATTCTTGATCTGGCCTCTTCAAGAACTTCGACTTGCAACAGGCTGTGGGTGCTCGCAAAATCTAATCGACTGTGGAGAGCTGTCACCTGACTCATTTTTGATTTTAGATTCGTGAGCGTTGTGTCCACAATTCTGAGGAGGTCCTGCGATTTCTGAGTTGTTGAAATATCCGTAGCATGAGCAGAAGCTGATTTTTGAATTGAATTTCCAATCAGGCTGATAAGATTTGTGGTGCTGAATCCGACGATATCGATGACCCCGTCATTCGTAAGATCAGCGAGGGCAAAGGAGGGCAACCCTGAAGAGAAATTGGCTCCTGTGAATGCGGATGTTATGCGACTGAATGTGCCATCTCCCCTTCCAAGATTGATCACTCGATTGGAGTGGACGATATCGAGATATCCATCATTATTTATGTCTGCGACCTCGACTTGCAGAGATAAATCGGAAATGGCAAGATCTGCTTTGAATGTAAAAGTTCCATCTCCGTCCCCTAGATACAAATATTGAGAGCTACCGCTTTCTGCCGGATGATAGAGATCAAGTATCCCGTCGTTGTTGAAATCGGCCAGGACCAGATCATTCGAGCGCCTGAAAATGGATCCTGCCCAACCCGAAGTAAAGGTTCCATCTTTAAGATTGAGATAAACTGTGGGGTCATAGAAGCCACCGGTCTGAGCTATATAGTCATTGTAGCCATCTCCGTTTAAATCCCCCACGACAAAACTGAAGCCATCACTTGCACCACCGGTTGGAGTCAACGCCCCAAACTGCCCATGGCCATCATTAAGGCTGAGATCGGTCTCATCTAAGATGTCGGCGATCCAATCCGCGTTGAAATCAGCGATGGCTAGCGCTCCCCCGCTGAAAGATGCTAATAGTGTCGACGACGACGCGTAAGTTCCATCTCCATAGCCCTTGAGATATTGAACCGAGAGATTGTCATAATCTCCGTAGGCAATGTCCTGATGACCGTCGCCGTCAATATCTGTCAGAAAAAGATTGCGAACACTACCGGTCAAAGCATAGGTGCGAGAGAGTGTAAAACTTCCATTGCCAGCACCAAGAGCAATATTGAGTGTCGTACCGCTCACCGTTAGAACGTCGACCTTTCCGTCGGCATTTACATCTTCAGCTTTGATGACAGACTGACTTGCAGCGAAACTTGAAATCGTCTTTCGGGACCCAAAAGTTCCAACGCCAACAGTTCGTTGAAAGTTTGCGGTATCCGACAAATCAATCTGTGGAATCAAAATTTGGCTTCCCGTATCCGATCCGAGTATGGATTTTTCAGATGTATCAACGGATTGACTGAGGCGTCTGTATTCACTGAGCAGAGTTTGCAGTTTATTGGTGAGGTTTGCTCGTTCGTTCGCGTCGATGAGCGAGCTCGAGGCTTGAAGAGCGATCTCTCTCATTTGCTGAACCACCTCAATTTGAGATTGGATAGCATTTTCTGTGAATCCCAGGCTGCCCTTAGCATCGTTCATTCCTCGAATAATTTGCTGGAGACCACGAGACTTCGCTTCCATGCGAACGCCCATAGAGTAAGCGGCGATATCATCAGCCGGACGCGCTACGCGATTACCCGATGCGAGTCGCTCGAGCGCGCTTGAAATCGCCTTAGATGTGCGAGACATCTGAGTCGAGAGGCCGTGAATTTTGGGTCCACCAATTCTCATTGATCAACGTTCTTTCTCTCTCTTGCTGCCCTGCAGCAGCAAAAAATCAAAGACTCCTTTCACGCTTAAAATCGACATCTGCTTCTGACTTATTGAGGGGTTTACTCAATTTGTGGATTAAGATTCGAGAAATTCAGCTCGATTGACGGAGATCCTTACCGCGTCAATCCGACTGGAACGAGGTATACGTTCAATCCCCTGTCCCTTGACAACAAAAGTTGCGTGAAGTTTCGAAGCATTACTCTCGATGATACAGAGAGTTAGAATGCGCTATAATGATTCAACTACTTTTGAGTTCAGGGGAGGCGTCACGATGGGTATTTTTGAATTCCTGACATTTGGTTTAGTTTCTGCCGCCGGTGGATCCGGTGGAGGTCAGGGAGATATTTACTCGTTGATTTCATTTCCCGGGCACATCAAACCCAAATTCGTTGAGAATGCTTTCAAAAGTCTTGAATCAAGTGCCATCACTTCCGACATATGCCCAATCGTTTCAAGTTTACTAGCAGGACCTACCGGCATGGGATCCGCCGATGAGCGATCTTGTGGAATTCTAAACACTTGGTTTTTGGAAACTGCCAACTCAGATGCAAAAGTTCTCTCTGTAATTTGGGCAATCAACAGCATCAAGCTAGATTTGGGTTCCAAGCTTATCGAATTAGTTTCTAAAAATAAGAATTTTCCGAAACACGCAAAAGGTCTGCATGGATTCTTAGCTGGGCTCGATGACTGTGATAAGCTCACAATTCTTTACCCAAAGAACTGGTTTACTCTTACGCACTCTGGTTATGCGAGAGTGGCCTATACATCGAGTGATTCCTACTTCACGGGAACTTCAAATTATGGATGTGCTTCGATTTCTCCTGGGGGAACTCTCAATTCTAATTTAATTCAAACCACAATCGAGTCAGACATTTCTGCCGGACCGATTGTCAATCCAGTTTCGAGTTCCAATAATTATATGTTGACCCTTCTTGAAGATGTCTTAAGTGGTGCTGATCAACGCACGGATGCACTTCAGAATGCGCAGCAGACGGCATTTCGTTTTGCAGATCATTTAGTCAGTAAGTACTTTAGTAGATCTTTGCTTCAGAGCATTGGCGTGGGCGAACCCTACCTCGCTCGAATTTCTCCTCTCCCTGGAGTGATCGCATCGAGGCGAGCGCTTATTACAATTGACGAGCAGCCAGACGGAGTTACAGCGTCCGGATTAATTAATTATGATACGGGTGCAATTACGATCGGCGTTTCACCCTATACATTTGGGGACTATATTCAGGGTGGCCCAAACTCAAATCCACTTTACAATTATTCGAGCGGGTTGGGTACGACATGTGGGGAGTTGGCCACGTGGCTTACTCAGAACTTATTGCCCACTTCAAATGGAGCTCCTGCTCGAATTCACGATGAAGCCGCAATTATGACTCAGTTTCGAACTACCATTTCCGGAATGTTTATAGGCGACGGAATCTCGCAAATTGCATCGGCACTTTGCGCGGGACTTTCAACTAAGAATCCAACGGCACTTCTGTCGCCTGTGATTGGAGCAGAAGGGTTTGGTCAGTTTATTTATGGAGACATTTATAGAGCGGCACGCATTTTAAACAATATTCCCACGAATGATGGGCTTGATAACTATGCGTGGCGGATGCATATGTATCAGTCAAGGGCTCCGCTTTATACGGCTCAAGTGATTTTGGAAGAGACAACACCGACGAATCTTCAAGGATTTGTTTATACGGGGCGAGACGGTGTGAGCCCACCCGGAATTAACGCAAATCTGTATGAGCAATTTTCGCCAATGGATTTTGGCGCTTCTGTATTCGTAAGTCTATTTATGAAGATTGCGAATGCATTTGGAGAAGAGAAAGCCCTGAAGATATTTCTTCGAGCCATCAATCGAATGGGACAAGTGACCGGTACCTATTATACAGCCTGCAACTTAAGATGCTTCTCGGCTGATATATTGGCAGCGGCTACCTCACTTTACGGCATCAAGGTTCGAGATTACGTGGAATTTGCACTCCTGCAGCGGGGGTTTCCAACCGTAGATGGCCTTTCGGTCAAAGCTCGAATGGATCAGAGATTTCCTCCCGCTCCTGGCACCACTCTGAGAGGCCAGTCTGGAATGTTTTCTTCCTTTGCTTCTGCTCAGCCCGGAATCGTCTTTGCCGATGCGAATGTCGATCAATGCAATTGGTATGCTGATGGCAGTATGACTCTTTCGACCTTGGGCGAAACTCCTCTCTATCAAACACTTCAGTTTTCTCCGTTTTCTGAAATTAGTGTGGCGGGAGATCGAATTGATTTCAGAATGGCCGGAAGCCTAGGCGCAGGAAATAATCCGAGTATGAATGGAGCCCTCATTTCCTCTTTGAAAGAGCAGCCTCTCGAAAATATGACTGTTTTTGTGAATACCACGACCAGAACTCATTTTGCCTACTACCGCTGTTTGGCAGCTGGGATCATTGATCCAATTTCGGGATTTGGACTGATGAACTTCGAAGTGAGACCTCCTGGTTTTTCAATCAGCAAGGCCATGATCAATGGATTCGGACTGACGATGACCAAAATTTCAGAAACTCCCACTCATATTAGTTTTCGTTCTGATATCGTCGATTATTCCTCGAATGAGAACGGCGGACCTTATGTTCGAGATTATTCTGCCAGCATTGAAGTATCAAATCTCAGCGCTCCTATCCTTCGCACGGGATCGTCTTTCACAGTGACGGCACCTAAAAACGAAGTGATGAAAATCGATGTGGCTCGAACTACTGGAGGCTTAGATCGAGGTACGATTAGTTACTATCAACCAACCAATGATATTGATACCACCGTTTTAACCGCTGGAAAATCACCAACGGGTCAACTCGTAACCGATCCACCATCGCGCGCTAGTTTTGTGCATGGATACCCCAGGGGGGCGTGGCAGGCGAACACTTCTCAGATGGTTTCGATTATTGATGATGGCGTGAGCGAAGGCAGCCCAGTGCGTGGCGGCGCTGCGGACGGCGGTGGTGATAGTGAACAGACTCCATTACTTTACGGTACCGCGGATCCCTAAGACTTCGTAGGCCGTAAAAACGCGGTCATCTCCCTTGATGCTAATTTTTTTTTGTCGGAATTCAAAGTCACTTTCACAGAGATCAAAAACTTTCTCGCTTACAAGGACTGAGCCTGGTGGACACGCCGCTTCAAGACGCTGTGTAAAATTCACGCATTCTCCAATCACGGTATAGTTGAAATGCCGCTCGCTTCCTGAGTTTCCAATGATCACTGGCCCACTATTGATTCCAATTCTAGTCGTAAGCATTTGATTTTTTAAGACTGAATCCGATTTCAAAATATTTTGAATTTCTAAGCCTGCAGCGACAGCGTGTCTAGTGAACACCTCCGTCTTCTCATTTCGGCTGATATCGTCACCAAATACTGCAATCAGACCATCCCCCATTTTCTTATCGATGAAGCCGTGGTGATCAAAAATGACGGGATCGATCTTCGAAAAAAAATCTCGCATTAATAAAAAGGATTCTTCGGGAGATAATTTATCCGAAATTTTTGAAAAACCCACGATATCCAAAATAAAAGTGCAGAGTTCAGCTCGCCTGCCTTCAAGTCGAAGACTTTCTCGGCCCGACAGTACATTTTGGAGTCGATCTGGACTCAAATATCCACTCAAAGCACGTTCGAGCTTCGATCGGTCCTCGGATTCTCGCACTGCGCGCAGACTCAGGGCTACGAGGCTTACGACTGCCAGACTCATCATTTCAGGGACGGATTGCGTATTCAAACGAAAGAATGCGGTCGCAATAAAGTCGGCCAATAGATATAGACCGAATCCGAGCATCGAAAGTGGAATGAGAGATTTTAATCGGAGTCTCGTTGAGGCCAAGAGCATGAAAGCGCAGAGTGCGAGCATTAAAATAACTTCCATCCAAGGGAGCCAGAGGGGCTCAAGCAGAAACTCACCCCGAATGACATTGCTTAAAGCAGTAGCAAAAATTTCAGCCCAAGAAACATTGGCTTTGTGCAGAGTGGAGTTGAGCCCCTCGCCGTCATAAATTTCAACTACTAAAATGGAATCTTTGTTTTTAATATCCTCGGCACGATAGGCTATGGGAGAAGACCAGGCGTAAAAAACCAACGGCATGGGATCTGGAATCTGCATCATCGAAGGCTCGCAGATTAGACTCCCCTTCTTTTCGAACGCGACTTGGCTACAAATTCCAGAACGCTTAAGAAAGTTCGTGAGCATGGTAGGGAGCTGTCTCGACGCTCCAGCAATACTGAGCGGATACTCATAGATGAAATGAGACCTCAAATCGGCTGCAAAGTTGGAACTTCCGAAGCTAAATTCTTGATTGAAGTAAGTTGAGTCCGCAGGCCGAACTTTTAAAAATCTGGCAGGCAACGCATCTGTTTGTCTTGAGATTTCATTTGATAGAAATTCCTGTGCGTCCGAATCAGATTCAGCCCCGTCTTGGATTCTGAAATCTCGGATATAATTGGGCAGATCAAAGACTTTTCGAAGCGTTGAATCTCGATACAGAGATTCTGGCTCTATATTCGAATAGATAGGGCCTCGATGGTTGGCGAGTGCGGCCGCTACAGAATCTTTAAGTCCTTGATCAACCCATAACTTAGAGCGTGTGGAAACTTTAAAGCGCAGAATTTCAATTTCTGAAGCGGGTCGACTTGGTGCTAAATTGAACTGAAGTAAGAGCTTTTGCTTAAGACTCAAATAATGTCGCTCAAAGAACGAAATGAAGGTAGGCAGCTCAAAGTATTTTGACGGCAGAACTTGTGGCCCAATATTGAGAGTCACGACGGTGATGATCGAAAGGAGCCAGAGTCCAATAAATTTCTTCTTAAAAATGCTAGATCCCTCCACATTAAAAGCGACAATTTTTAGTCTATAAAACGACGAATCTCGCCGTTTCCCCATCAACGAGCCCCCTAAGTACTTGAATTCATAGTGTAACTTTTGGGTATAGGCCTTGCAAGATTTCAGCAGTGGGTAATGGGAGGTTTCGTCGTGGGGAAAGTACTTACGAATTGTTTTGTGCAGGGTTCGAGAGGTTTTTCTCTTGTGGAGCTCATGGTTTCAACCGCAATTGTGGGCTTGCTTTCCTCCGTCGCAATCCCCAGCTATCAACGATTTATCTCGGAAGCGAAACTCTCAGAAGGCGTGCGTTATGTGGGTAATTTGAGACAAGAGCAACAAGGCTCTCACATTCGATCGCAAATGAACGGCGACTATACTGCCCGCTATGCCGATCGATTTGTGAGTCTACAACCGAATCGAATGGCCCTGGATTTTCGAGTTACAAGCGGGGCAAGGTTCGATGCCATTATAGGCTCAAAGTCCCCTTCCTCTCATCTTCCCGGCGAAGCGGTCTCTCAAACAGATTTAGCGGAATCGGTCTTTGACCCCTCTTTCGCCTTGGGCGTTTCGTTGAATTTGACGGCGGGATTTGGAACTTGGACAGATGCATCTGGAAATCCAGATTATGCCTTTGGAGTTGTGGGCGATGTAGATGGAGACCCAGGCTACACGATGTTCATTGCCACTCGCAGACTTCCATTGATTATGGCTTGTAACGACCTTGCCGATACTGGCCCAACGAGCGATTGGATTAGCCAAAGTAGTATGTCAGAGGCACCCCAATTCTTAGCAATCACACCCAACTGCACGGCCTATGATGGCACTGCCGCTCAGGGTGGAGATAGCGGAATCTAATTCCTTAAGAGCCCTTCATTGTCTCAATATACTTATTAAATGCCTTCGCTAAATCGTGAAAAGAATCCTTCTTTCTGAAAGAGATGGGCTTTGGCCATGCGCTATTTGCGGTCGCTTCCTCAAGCGTCTTTCTCAGTTTGTAAACTGGGCCAGTAAGTCGATGAGTATAAATCATAATATATCCGCCCATTAATATTAAAAACGCGAGGACAGTGGCGCCGAACATCGTGGCCATATGCTGCGCTTGTTCGATGAGGAGCATCTTTGCAAACAACTGCTCATGAACAGGCAGTGAATCGGCCTGAGTCGATGTATTGCTGTAGGTTACAAAGAAAAGTGCGACGACAGTGAGTATTAGAATAAAAGCCCAAAGAACGAAAATTCCAGCTAGCTTTGCCTGATCATGAAAGTACGTAAAAACTTTTTTGCGGCGAATCGACTTCATCTCAAGAGTATATCAAGCCGACTAAAAATATCTTCAATTATCGAGCAAGGCCGCTTAGATCTGTTTGACTGAGTGAGCTTAAGGTCAGTTTCATCTCATTCAAAATTCGCTCGGACTCTTCCGGTTGATTTAAGTCACGAAACGCCTGCGCCAGTCGCTCGGCTGCGGCCTGATAAAATTTCCAAAAGGACTTTGCTTTAGCCTTTTGAAGGGCTTGCGTTAAATAGGAAACTGCCAATTCTGGCTGATTGATCGAAAGCTTAATGACTCCGAGTTGAAGTAAATTATTAATCCTTTCCTGTTCGTTGCCCATTTCAGTGGCAACTTGAAAACAGGATTCGAATTCTTCAAAGGCTTGATCGAATTTCTTCCACTCAAGCAAAATTTCTCCTCTGTTGTGTCTCGCGAGTAGAAAGTTCTTCCGATCTCCGATCTCAAGACTCATCTTTGCAGATTTTTCAAACTCCTGAAGTGCTGCATCAAAATGCCTTTCGAAATAATAAATGACTCCTCGATTGATGGCTGCGCTCACTTGAGTCTCTTTTAATTCCCCAATTGCTCGGCATATCTCTTCACAACGATTGAGTGCGCTTCCGGCGTTTCCAAAATCCTGCATGTCTATATAGACAGTTGCCAAATCGTTTAAGAAGTCAGCCTCGAGCGAAGGGTCTTTAAACAGACTCACCTTCTCGAGTCCCTTTGTGAGATACTCAAGAGCTGCTTGATACTCCCCCTTCAATTTCAGCGTGTTGGCCAAACTTTTATAAGTTCTCACTTCATTGCGCCAGTCGTTAGACTCAAGTGCGATCTTCAATGATTGAGCTAGCCATGTTATCGCGGCAT
>Ga0163144_10012985_pt1 | contig 17422 bp, 18 predicted proteins | sample OliLak19BULKMAT1_FD_123175 | JGI IMG/M metagenome (GOLD analysis project Ga0163144, IMG submission 123175) | Freshwater microbial mat bacterial communities from Lake Vanda, McMurdo Dry Valleys, Antarctica - Oligotrophic Lake LV.19.BULKMAT1 | ecosystem: Environmental > Aquatic > Freshwater >...
CTTGACGCTCAGCGGGATGCGCTCGCCCGTGTCGGTGTTGAGTGCGCCGCTGCCCACGGCGTGGATGACGCCCGTCTTGGGCTTCTCCTTGCCGGATTCGGGGAGGAATATCCCGCTATCGGTCTTGGTCTGGGCCTCGTCACGCTTGACCAGGATTTTGTCGCCCAGCGGGCGGATGCCCGCGCTGGCCGAAGTCGTGGAGGACGTTTTGGAGGACGACTGGGGGGAGGACGACTTGGTCATGGTCTTGGACATTGAGAAACTCCATCTGTTGAAAGGCGGAAACAAAGGCGTGAAACATTTACCAGAGAGGCGTAGAGAAGAAACAACGGCGGGCTGGGAAAAGCGGCATCAGGGCAAGGGCGAGATGAAACACGGATGTGGCTTCTGATCGACTTCCACGAACTTCGGATAACGTCTCGTCACTTCACTGAATTCTTTCCGGCCACTTTCCTTGGTAATGCTTGAGGAGGCACCGACGCAGCACATCGAGCACGGTGTTCATGTCGGAGGGGTTCCGCGGACGGTCGATCACGGCGAACGCACCCAACCGCAGTGCGGCGGACATATCGCGGCAGTCATCGCGCTGCGTTCGACCCCGTTTCACGGCCACCACCGGCGGCGGCACCGCCAGACGAGACAGCAGTTCCAAAAGACGAGGGCCGCCTTCTTGCAGCGCCGGGTCAACCGCTTCGGAGTTGGAATCCTCTAACGGAAGGCCGAGATCAACCACCGCGACATGAATCGTGAACGTCCGAATGACTTCGGAGGCCTGGCGCCCACTTGCCGCGCGATGGGCGATGATTCCCATGGGTTCCAGCAGGCGAGGAAGCCGATCCACCCAAGGATCCTGCTGCCAGCCAGCACAGGAAAGGAGCAGACCCAAGCGACCACCGGGCGGGGTGCAACTTTCCGGGGTCGCGGCGGGCTCGCCGGCGCGATCAGGACCTTTGTAGTCCGGATCGCCACGGGCGGAGTCCTCGGGATGTCGGAAACGATTTACCACCGACTGTGCATAAGGCAACTGGCGTGCCGCCCCGGGCGGGGATTGGGAGAGCACGAGCGGGGGGAAAGACGTGTCAGAGGGGATCGCAAAGGGGGAAGGGGTGCCAAGGTGGCAGGGCCGAAAACGAGCCCCGCCGGAGGGTAATGGCGAGGACATTCAGACGGGAAAGAGCGAGTTTGCCCGTGTGGCCGCGACCTCCCGGCGGCAGACCGCCGGTTTTCCGATCGCCGACGGGCCGGCCTCATTCGGAGGTTCCGCCCAGGTCTTTAGAGTCCACATCCGCGTGCTCGGCCCCCAGCGCCTGGCCGCCGCCAAGTCGACCTTTACCCCTTGACGCTTGCCAGCAGCTCCCGAACGGGGCGGCGCGCTACGGCGATGGCCGCCGGTGCCGCCGCGCCGATGGTGAAGATGAGGGCAATGGCGCAGGCGCTCAGGATCGGCAGCAGCGGGGGCCGCAGGGACAGGTCGATTCCGAAAAGCAGGTAGTCAATGCGTTGCCCCGCGAGGACGCCCTGAAGGCCAAGCCCGACGCCCAGGAACATGGCGGTAAGGGCGACGAGCGCGGCCTCGGCGATCACCAGGCGGGCGATGATGGCCTTGTCGCTGCCGACGGCCCGCAAAACGCCGAACTCGTACCGCCGGGCGTGGACACCCGCGATGACGATGTTGGCGACGCCCAGGGCAGCGACGATCATCGCGAAGACGGCGATGGAGGAGGAGACCAGGAGCGAGCCTTTGATGAAGGTCTCGATGTCCGAGCGGAACTGGCGGCCGCTGCCCGCCGCGATGATTCCGGCGTCAAAGACGGCGGCGCGAACGTTGTTCATGACGAGTTCGTCGTCCGCGCCCTCCTCAAGATCGAGTTGGATCATGCTGATCGCTTCGGAACCGAACTTTTCTTTCAGGTCGGCGCGGCTGCCGAAGACGGCGTGGATGGCCTGCTCGGTGAATTCGTCGCTGGTGTGAAAGAACTGGCTGACAATATCGAGGCCCGGGCTGGTGACAACGCCGACAATCTCAAAGTCAAAGGACTTGCCCTCCCGCGTCACGTCGAACCTGTCGCCCACGCCCAGGCCCTTGGCGTTCTGGAACTCTCGCGCGACGATGATCGCGCCGCCCTCATTCAGGCGTCGCTGGGCCCGCGATTGGCCGGCGTCGTCGGTGGGCTCGACCCAGGTCAGGTTCGCCATGCTAAAAAACGCGTCGGGCTCAAAGGCGATGAAGCTGCTGGTGTATTTGGTGAGCCCCTTGATGCCGAAGGCGTCGGTCTCGACGGGCAGAAGGGTGATGGCGGAGGTGCCCGTGACCCCGGGGACGCGTGCGATCGTCGCCTGGGATTCGGGCGTGAGGGCGAGCCCGGTGACGAAGGCGTCGGGGAAGTCCAGTTTGCCGAGCCAGTCGCGCAGGATGGCGCCGCCCTGGGTCCAGATGGCCACCATGATGGCGAGGCCCGTCATCATGGCCCCGGCGGTAAACCCGTAGCGGTACGGCGTCGCCCGGATCGTCCGGCCCAGCATGTGCCGGGGGAGCCCCATGATGCGGCTGATCGGACCCGACAGCAGGAACGAGAGCGCTGTGATGAGCGGGACGCTGAGAAGGAAGTAGCCCAGGAACATCGCCGGCAGACCGGCAAAGGCGTAGCCCCAGAAGACATACTGCCCATCATCGGGAAGAAAAACCACGGCGAACTCGAGCCCCAAAAGTGCCAGCGCGATACCTAAGACGATCGCGATGGTGCGGGTGCGGACCGGCTTGGATCGTGCCGCGAGCCCCTCTAACGGTGAGATGCGGGCGGTTCGCCAGGCGGGGTAGACGGCCCCAAGGATTCCGCAGATCATGGCTCCGCCGAGAGCGGCGGCCAAGCCAAAGGGCGAGAGGGCGAGCCCCGCTGGAACCTGTTCTTCGAAGACGGTGACGAGAATCCACGAACCGAGCACGCCCAACGGAACGCCGATAAAGGCCCCGGCGGAACCGATGAGGCCCCCGATCAGAAGTTGCGATTGCGCCAGCTGCCACTTCGTGGCACCGATGCTGCGGAGAATCGCGAGTTCTCGCTGCCGTTCGACGACGCCGGTCGAGAGGCCGGTGGTGATGATGAACGCCGCGGATAGAAAAGCCATCGTGGTGACGAGCAGGAACCCCAGTTGCTGAGACCGCATGTTCTTGTCGAGGTTGCTGGTGACTTTGGCGGTGGTTTGGATGAGGAACTTTGATCCCAGATCGGTCTCACGATCTTTCGAAAGAGCGGTGGCATCGACCGTGGGCCGCACGATGGCACCGATTTCGCTGGCCTTGCCTTCCTTCCCGGTGAGTTCACCGAGCCGGGCAAGAGTGAGGAAGCACTGCGGCGAACCGCCGAAGGGCGGGCGGCGGATGATGCCGACGATGGTGAGGGATTCCGGGGACTTGAACGAACGGATGGCGTCGATCGAATCGCCCACGCGGATGGCGTACTTCGCGCCGGCGGCTTCGGCGGCTTTGGCATCGGGCACGACCGGCGGCCCGTAGTCGCGGCCCTCGACGGGTGCCGTCGAGCCGCTCATGAGAATGGCCGGCGGAACTCGGGAGGACTTGTCGAGGCCGTTGAGACGCTCCAGCATGAGTTGGTCGATGGCGACTTCGTTGCGGGCTGTCGGGAGGCGGCCTTCAATGAGCGGGATGTCGCGGAAGAGTGGTTCAAGGACAGGATCGATTCCGTAGGCCGTGGTCGAGACGGCGGAGGGCTTCAGTTGGCGAACGAAGCCGCCCTCGACGGGCATCCAGAGTGCTCGCACAGCGCGAAACGCGAGCGGGCGTTGCAGTTTGGCAACCGCGGTTTCAATCTCCGGCCAGGCGCGAACCGTCTCGGCAAGGGAGGCGTCGAGCGTGTCGCCGCTGGCGGGACGGATGCGCAGGTCGCCCCGGCCCACGGTCTGCTCGACGCGGACGTTAATGGCCTTGTGAACGCTCGAGAGCGCGCACGAGACACCTGCGATGAGCATCGCCGAGAGCATCACCGCCAGGATCATGAGGACCGTGCGGCTAGGCCGCTGCCACAGACTGCTGGTAGCGAGTCGCCACGCCGGCCGCATCGAGGCCCTCCGTTTCGATTGTTGAGGCCAGCCGGCCGTCCTTGATGACGAAGGCGCTGCGGCAATGGGCCGCCGCGGCGGGCTCGTGTGTCACCATGACGACCAACATGGATTGCTGGGCCGCGATCTCGCCGAGCAGGGTCCAGAGACGCTCGCTGCTAGCGGAGTCGAGGTTGCCGGTGGGTTCATCCGCGAGGAGCAGGGGGGGTGAGTAAAGAAGTGAGCGGGCGATGGCGATCCGCTGCTGCTCTCCGCCGGAAAGGGCGTCCGGGCGATGGTCGGCCCGTTCCGCGACGCCCAAGAGCGAGAGCAGTTCGGTGCTCCGGGCGTTGAGCCAGTCGTCGGGCTCTCCCGCCAACATCCCCGGCAGTTCCACGTTCTCGCGGGCGTTCAGTGTCGGGATGAGGTTGAACTGCTGAAAGACGATGCCGATCTCGCGGCGGCGAAAGAGCGTGGCCTCGCGTTCAGAGAGCGCGTGAACACCGCGGCCGGAGAGAAAAATTTCGCCCGAATCGGGGCGGTCGAGGGCGGCCAGAAGATGAAGCAGCGTGCTCTTGCCGCTCCCCGACTGACCCATGATGGCGTAAAAACCGGGTTGTTCGATGGAGAACGTGATACCGCGAAGGGCCGAGATCGTGCGGTCCCCCAAGGTGTAGGACTTGCAGACGTCGACGATGCGGAGCGCTGGAGCGTTGGAATTACTGGAGGCGCGGGTGTCGGGGGATGCGGTTTTCAGTGGTGGGCCGCCGAATAGGCTTCCGCGTCCATCAGTTTCGAGAGCCCTGCGGGATCGATCACTTTGGCTTTCAGCAGCCAGCCTTTTCCGTACGGGTCAGAGTTCAGCAGGCTCGGGTCGGCAACGACGGCGGAGTTCACTTCAGTCACTTCGCCGCCGAAGGCTCCGTAGATGTCGCTGGTGGTTTTGACGGATTCGACCTCGCCGACGATGTCGCCAGCCTTGAACTTGAAGCCAAGTTTTTTCATCTCGACATAGGTGACGTCGGTGAGTTGATCGACCGCGAACTGGGTGAGCCCAAGGGTGATGGTTTCGCCCTCAACTTTGTGCCATTCATGGGTTTCGGAGTACTTGCAGTCGGTCGGGTGCGACATGGTGCGGGCTCTAATGGGAGGAAGTCGGCGGGGAATGGACGCGAACCATATCCGAGCCGGGCGTACACGGGATCGACCGCTCTGACCACCGATGCGGGTCCTCGCGAGGTCCGGCTGACGAGGCACGAAGTGCCAACGATTGCACTGGAACCGATGGCCGTCAAGGGGGGGTCTTTTACTGGTTTGAGGGTTTATCTTCCAATTTGGGTTGACGGTTCGTTGAGAACTCGTTATTCTCTTGGAAGCTCGAAACCGGTTTCGGGCGCTTAAATTCGGTTTCTCCCCTCCGGACGGTCGGCGCTTTTTGAGGCCCGGCCGTCTTTTTTATTGCCCCTTTTGTGAAAGTCGTGGTTGCTCTCGGGCTTGGGGGCGGTTAGATTCTGTCATCCACGATGTTGCTCACCCTCAATGCTACCTCCTTGAAATCGCTGCTGATGCCTCCCGGGCGGAGCAAAAAGCCCGCCATGGACCTTTTGGATCTGCCGGCCTTCACTCGTCAAACACTGGGGCTGGGGGGGCTGAATCTGAGCACCGATCTCTTGGCCGGGGCGGACAGGGCCCGGCTGGAGAAAGTCCGTGAACGCACTGACAAGGCCGCCTGTTCCTGTTTGCTGCTCATCGAGCCGGAGCCGCAGAAATTTGGCGAGGGCGGTGAAACGAAGGCCGAGGCGGCGGCGGAACGGACGCGACGGGTGATTGAAGCGGCACATTTGCTCGGGTGCAGCGCGGCGTCGATTCATGTGGTCGCTGAGGATGACGACGCGGTTTTGGCGCGGGTTGCAGCCCGGCTCAAACCGGTTGTCGAGCGGGCGGAGAAGTTGGACCTGAACCTTCTGATCGCCCCGATGAAAGGGCTGACCTCGCGTCCGGAGCGGGTAACAGAGTTGTTGAAGAAGGTCGGGGGCTTCCGAATCGGAACGTTCCCGGATTTTCAGGCGGCGAGCGCCCAGAAGGATCCATCGGCGTATCTCCACCGGCTGACTCCGTACGCCACGGTCGTATCAGCCTCCACAATGCACTTCACGTCGACGGTCAAGAAGCGCGGGTCTGGCGAAGAACTCGCGCACTCCCCCTACGACCTGAACTTGATGGTGAAAGCCATCGAAGGGGTCGGGTATGACGGCCCGTTGGCGATTGATTTCCGAGGCGATGGGGACGCAACGACCGGGGTTCTCCGGAGCAAGACGATGCTGCTGAACGCATTGGGTGAGGGCCCGATTGACCTTGATGAACTCGAGGCAGAATTAGCGGAAGAAGACGCCGGTGCGGAAGCGCCGGGCGAGCAGGAATAGGCGGGCCCTTGCGAAGGGCAGTGGAGGAGTCGCGTGCCCAGTACGACTACGGTTTCTTCGGAAGGGAGTGCCGTGCAGCGAAGCACCGGTCGTCCCGTGGTCGAAGTCGTTCCGCGATGGTGCCATGTGTTCACGCTTGACGGCCCTGTCATCATCACGATCGACGGACCCGCAGGGACGGGTAAAAGTTCGGTCGCGAGCCAGTTGGCGCGTCGGCTGGGGCTGGATTTCCTCGATACCGGGGCGATGTACCGAGCCGCGGCCCTGATCTCGCTGGAGCAGGGGATTGAACCGCTGAACTTGACGGAGTTGCTCGAGGCCGTCGACCGGGCGGACATCCACTTCGAGTGGCCCGGTGATCGGGATCAGCTGCCGGTGATCACCTCGCGTGGCCGCGCTATCGACCGTCGGATTCGGAACCCGGGAGTTGATGCGCGGGTCCGGGTGGTGTCGGGCATCCCCGAATTACGGGCCTATCTGGTGGCACGCCAGCGGCGTATCGCGGTCGACCATCCTCGTTTGGTCAGCGAAGGGCGGGATCAAGGATCGGTGGTCTTCCCGAATGCGAGTGTCAAATTTTATTTAACGGCGGGGGCGGCGGTGCGGGCCAAGCGGCGGGCGGCCCAATTTCGGGCGAGCGGCCTGGAGGCGGACGAGGCGGCGATTCTGGAAGAGATTAACGCGCGCGATGCTAGCGACCAGCAGCGGCAAGTAGGGCCGCTCGTGTGCCCGAGTGACGCCGTGGTGGTGGATTCGTCGGCGATGGAGTTTGGTCGCGTGATCGACGAGATGGAACGACTGGTTCGGGAACGCGCGGAAAGGCCTCATTAGAACGGCAAGGCAACACCAAGCAACCGGGGTGGCTCACGAACGCCGCTCCGAGCGGAAGAAAATGAGCGAAGGGCCAGCGAGCAAAAACATCTTGCGGTTCCCGACGGAAGCCGGCCGGCGATGAGTGTTCCGCTTCGGCTCCGGCAGCCCAACGCCGGGCTGCTCCGAACGTTGTGGTACGAGATGTGCCGTTGGGTTGTCCGCGGCGTCTATCGCGTGCTATACCGACCGATCATTTCAGGGGCCGAGAACGTGCCTTCGACAGGGCCTCTGTTGCTGGCTGCAAACCATCAGAGTTACATCGATCCGCCGTTTGTGTGCCTGTACATCTCACGGCATGCGAGCTTCGTCGCTCGCGCCGGGCTTTTCAAATGGAAATTTTTCGGGTGGCTCATCGGGTCGTTGAACGCCACGCCGATCAAGGAGGAGGGCGGTGACGGGGCCGCCATCAAGGAAATTCTGCGAAGGCTCGGCGAAGGGCACGCGGTCATTATCTTTCCAGAAGGATCGCGGACACAGGACGGCTCGATGGATGAGTTCAAGCGAGGAGTCGCGTTGCTCGTCAGGAAGGCGGGGTGTCCGGTGGTACCCGTCGGGTTGGAGGGCTGCTTCGACGCATTTCCGCGGGGCGGGTGGCCGCGGATATGGGGCAAGCGGATCGGGCTTCGATATGGAAATGCGATCGCCCCGGAAGAATTGATGGGTGCCGGAGCCGGTGAAGGGCTGGCCCGGTTGGCGCGAGAGGTGGATGCGCTGCGTCTCCACCTGCGGCGCGAAATGCGCGAAGAAACGCGGGGCAGATATCCGCCCCCCGGACCCGGCGACGAGCCCGCCTGGGCCAAAACCGAGTCGGCGGCCGGTCGGCGGGCACGTCCGCCAGCCACTCGTCAGTCGGGCGAACATCGTCCGGGGTGATGTGCAGGCGAGCATTCCGGAAAGGCTGCTCGGAGTGTAAATCGCCATCATGAACGCGGGTTCACACCTGGTTCAGGGTTTGCTCGATTATTGTAAGTAGACTAGTAGCTAACAGTAATCCCGTTTTCGCTTGTTTGGGGGATCGGCCCGGTTATGTTCCAAAAGGAAGAATCCATCCGTCTCCAGGCAGCGTTGGCGATCGTGCTGGCCCTGTTCGCCGCAGGCTTCGGACACGAGGCCTTGTTCGTCCCACATCAGGCGTTTGGCGTGGTTTGGGATGTGGGGTTTGTGGTTGCGGTCATTCTCCTGATCGCGTGTGTGGTTCATTTGATTTGGGAACGCGCTAGCCGGGCTCTGCTCGCATCGCGGCCGCCCACCAAAATCGTACTCGGGGGCCATGAAGTGGCCCCGGCGGGCCATGCATCTTCGCTGGTTTGACTCTAAACCCATAAGCAGAAACACTCAAAATCGTACTGGGCGCGACCAACGCAGCCACGCGCAGAGGTCGGATGCGTCGGAGGGCTCGGCTTGGTCGCTCAAAATGGCGGTCTCCCAGCCGCCGTTTTCCCGCGCATCTAACCCGAACGACGTCCGGCTGCCGTGCTAAGATCAGGGTTATCATCTCTACGGTTTGTCTGGGCAGGGCTCACTGCCATGGGGGCTTTCGCCTATGAGAGCAATTGGCGGAGTCCGTACGCCATCCCAGTGCTCTATTACCTCGCTTGATCAACCCCCACCATCCCAATCCCGCCCCCAGTCTGATACGGGTTCTCTGCGTGGATGACTCGGTCAAGCTGACGGACGCCTATCGAATGCTGCTCAACCGGCAGTCCGACATGTGCTGCATTGGATGCCTCTCGACCGCCGACACACTTCTTGATGACGCGCGGAGTTTGAACGCGGACGTCGTGCTGTTGGATCTCACTATGCCCGGGCTCCCGCCCCTGAACGCGTTGGGTGCCCTTGCGGCATCGGGGTCGCCAGCGCGGGTCTTAGTTTTCAGCGGGTACGACGATTTGGAAACCAGCGACGCCGTTTTCGCCGCAGGCGGATGGGGGCTGATCTCCAAACTCGCCGATCCAATGGATGTTTTGGTAGCGATTCGGCGAATTGCACGCGGCGAAACCCTGTTCCCCGGCTGATCCGCAATTCCGGAAATCCGCTCTGTGGAGTCCCTGAGCCGCATTTCACCGCCAAAACATCTTCTTCACGGAAGTGGAGCCGACATTCTCACGTAGGCGAATAGGTCGCCACATTTACACGAAGGGACGAAACATGAAAAGTTCCACAAACGGTCGCGCCAAGGCGTTGGACCCCCGTACCGCCGATCCTCTTGATTTGCTCCGCCAGGATCTTTCTTCACTCAAAAGAGACATGGCCAGCCTGCTGGGTGGCGGCATCGATTCCGCTGCCGGGCACACTCGCCATGCGGTCGACTCGGCAAAGGAAACGATCGCAGAACTTGCGGAGCAGGGGCGAGAGCGGGCTGACGAAGCCCATCTTAAACTCGGCGAAACGGCTGGCGCTCGACCTATCACGACAATCCTGATCGCGATGGCGGCTGGTGCGGTACTCGCGAAGGCGCTGGGCGTTTGGTCCCGTCGTTGACATCGCGGAGAGGATGCATCTGGGCTTCGTGATCGCGTTGCCGTCACTTTGGATCACAGAGGGGGAACGACCGTGGCCGCGATTTCACTACGGGATCGGATGATGGCTGCGGCCGAGCGCGCGGCAACGCGTGTGGGCTTATACATGCTCGTTGTCGGGCTCGGCGTGGTCGCCTTTATCTCGATGATTGTGACCGCCGCGATCGGGATCTACCCCTACATGGGATGGGTCGGTTCCGCAGGCGTCGTTGCGACAATTACCAGTTTGTCTTCGATCGTGCTTTGCATTGTCGCAGGCCGCTTGGGAGACCCTGTCCCGCCCGCTTCCACACGCGAACCCGTTGAGCGGGTGGAACGGCGACACACCCAGGCGCACCCCACAGGAGCGCACCAAGCCGCCCCGGCGGCGGTGGCGGTCGTGGCCCCTCGCGTGAGAGCCGAAGCATTCCCGCCCGCAGGGGCGGCACAATCCGAGACCGCTGTGCCACACGCGAGTGCGCCTGACAACAGTTGCGACGAAGAAGAGTGTGAGGCCGAGGGCGCCCAAGGGCGTTCGCCGGGAATCCCCGGGTCATGGATCGCGGCGGGGACGGCTGCGGCCATCGGCTTGGCGGTGGTCGTCGGTCCGGTTCGGCTTTTTCGCTACGCCGCTAGGGGTTTTTCCGCATACGTGACGCTCAGGCGGTTAACGAGCAGTCTAGCGGAGAACGCCGCCCCGCGCACCTAGACAGCAAATCCCACTTTACCCCCTTGACGTTCGCCCGGGCGTGTTGCCCGGGCGGATGTTTTTTTGACATTCCAGTTTTTCACGTCGGATGAATGACGACTCATAAAGAGTTCATCGCCGGGTGTCATCTCCCGGACGAGAGTGCTGAGGTCCGGGATAACAACGCTAAGGGCATTGGTAGAGTGCCGATGCCATGAGAAATAACCGCTGCGACCTGGCGGTCGCGGCCTCGAATATCAGGAGCGCAGTGTGAACAATTACGGAAATCAACGTCGCAACGACGGCTCGAACTCTGGCCACCCCTCCGATCCGTTCTTCAATCAGTGGGATGAGTCCGCACGGCACGGCCAGCGGGGCGGTCAGAGCCAGTACGGGCAGGGCCAGTACGGGCAGGGCCAGTACGGGCAGGGCCAGTTCGGTCAGAGCCAATACGGTCAAGGCCAATCCGGCCAGAGCCAGTACGGTCAGGGCCAGTCCGGCCAGGGCCAATCGCAGGGCAACTACGGGTCGCAAGGCTCGTCTGGCTACGGGCAGTCCGGCTACGGGCAGTCCGGCTCGCAAGATCGCAGCAACCCAAACTTCGACGCCAACTATGAAACCGGCGGATCGGGCAGCAGCCGCGGCGGCTCGTCCTATGGCTCGTCGGGTTATGGGCAATCGAACTACGGATCCGGTCAATCCGGGTATGGTCAGTCGAACTACGGCTCAGGCCAGTCGGGCATGGGCTCGGGATCGTCCGGCTATGGACAGTCGGGTCAGAGCCAGTATGGCTCCGGGCAGTCAGGCTATGGCCAATCCGGTCAGGGCCAGTACGGCGCCGGTCAGTCGGGCTATGGCCAATCCGGGTATGGGCAGTCGGGTTCCGGGCAGCGCTCGAACCAGAATCTTCAAGGCTACGGCTTGGGCGGTCAGCAAGGACAGCAATTCGGCTCGAGCGGCTACAGCGATCCTTCCCGGGATTCCGCGTCCTACGGCTATTCGGCTGGCTCCCAGCAACAGGGAAGCGGTTCCTATGGCAGCGGCGGCTCGTCTTACGGAGGCCAATCTTCCGGCGGCTCGACGGGCTCCGGGCAGGATTACCGCTCGTCCTCGTACGGCTCGACCGGATACGGCCAGCCTTCTTACGGATCGTCTGGTTCTGGACAATCCGGGACGGGTGGCGGCGCTGGGTCGGGCCAGTCGGGTCGGCGTGGCAACCCGCCAAAGGGCTGGAGCCGTGCGGATGACCGAATCAAGGACGATGTGTGCGAGAAACTGATGGACTCGGCCATCGACTGCGACGAAGTTGATGTCAAGGTTGAAAAGGGAAACGTGACCCTCACCGGCGAGATCGCAGACCGTAACGACAAGTATCGCCTTGAGCAGATCGCGTCCGCTATCTCGGGCGTGAACGATGTTGATAATCAAGTGAAGGTGTCGAAGCGAAATCAGTCGACCTCCGGACAGTCGGGCTCCAACTGGGGCGGCTCGGGCCGTTCGGGCAGCTCCGACTCTTCCTCGGGCGAGAATAAGTCGTCGACGGGCATCGGCTCGGCGGCCACAAAGGCAGCAACCTCCGGCTCCTCTGCGGGCGGCAGTTTGTCTGGCGGCTCGTCGTACGGCGACTCGTCCAGCAGCATGAGCGGTGGCTCGAGCTCGGCCTCCGGTTCCACCACCAAGCGGTAACTGATCCTTCACAACGGGACGATCGGCGGGCGGATGAGAGCCTTGAATCTATAGAACCGCCAACCGATTTTAATTTGCCCCCGAAGCGTGGCCGGCACTCGTTCCTGAAGGGGATTAGTGCCGGCTGCATTTTTGCGAGCGGGAATCAGTTGGGGCCCGCGCGCGTCGATGGCCATTCATCGGGCCACGACGGTCGTGGCATCGAGCGCAAGTATCTCAAACATTACATGGGCTGCGAAGAACGCCGTGAGGTCAGAAACATCCCGATCGGGCAGGACTTCGACGACGTCGGCGCCGACGATCGCGAGGCCCTTCAGCGAACGGAGCAGGCTGAACGCCTCGGTCGTACTGATGCCCCCCGGGCATGGCGTGCCGGTGCCCGGCGCGAAGGCGGGATCCACGACATCGACGTCGAAGGTAATGTATACTGGGCGATCCTTAAGGGTTCTGGCGAACTGCGCGAGTTGCGTATCTCCCCCAATACCGATTTCGTCTCGAGCGATGATGGTGACTCCGCGGTCGCGTGCGAAGTTAAGGTCTGAGCTGGAATTGAGGGGGCCCTTGATCCCCACGCTCACCATCGCCTCGGGGTCGATCAGGCCGTCTTCAATGGCCCGCCGGAACGGCGAGGCGTGCCCCCATTTCTCGCCCCAGACTGAATCGACCGTGTCGAGGTGGCTGTCGAAGTGAATCAGCGCCATGCCCGCGGGCGGGATACCGGCGCTTTCGCCGAGCCGCTCCCTCGTCGCCCGAATGTTGGCGTACGCCACGGAATGGTCGCCGCCGATCGCGAGCAGTTTTCCCGGTCTGGGCAGGGCCCGCGCCCACTCAGTAACGCCGTTAAGCGTTCCTCTGACGTCGTAGGGATTGACGGGAGCATCGCCGGCGTCGGCGATGCTGAGCCGGTCGCACACGTCCACCTCGTGCCCGAGGTGGTAGCGTTTGACGTACTGCGAGGCCTCGCGAACGGCGCGCGGTCCGAAGCGGGCTCCGGGCCGATAGGTGACGCCGGAATCAAACGGTACACCATAAAGAAGCCAGTCCGGTGGGCTGTTTTCCGGCAGCACGTCGGCCAAGCGCGGGTAGCGGCAGAACGTGCAAATGCCGGCGAAGCGGGGCGACACCCGAGGATCGGGGATTTGAGTCTTGCGGGAAGGTGTCGTCACGGTGCAACAGTCTCACGGAGGTTCATGGAAGCACCTTGGGCAGCGATGGGGCGGTGTTCACCCACGCGTGCACTGCGAACGCGCACCACACGACGGCCGCGAGCAGGAGGTGGGAACCGAACACCGGGAACCAGTCTCTGGGGTCTCGGCGGCCCGTAAGCAGCAGCACCGCGGCGTACCCGAGCAGACCGAAAATGGACTCATCGAAGCGGCCGGGGATCGGGATGTTGATGGAAACCAGAAGCCCGAAGGCCGCGACCGCGAACAACATGCGGGCCGCCCCTAGGGCGATGGACCCTAGTGGACGTCCCGCCAGATGGGCCCCGGCACCGATCGCGACCACACCGGTCGCGGAGTGCAGAAGGATGTTGAAGAGCGCCCCGATCGCCGCGGGGAACCACGGCTGTTGGGCGCGGGATGCAAAGATGGCGGCGGCGATCATCGCGGCAACCGTCACGCCGCCGCCCACAGCGGCGATAATCGGGGCCTCGCCGCGTCCAGGGACGACAAAAGGCGCGAGGCGTTCGCCGGCGTTGGTGGGCGTGGTTCCGTCGATGGCGGGGGACGCTTGGGGACTTCGTGGGAGGTTGGCGTCGTCGGAGAAATCGGTGTCGTCATCAAACTCGTCGAGAAACTTTTTATTTCCAGTGTTGGGCGTGGTCGAGAAGGAAGCAGGCGGGCCGGCTTCGGGTGGCGATGCGGGCGGAGTCGGCGGGGCCGGCGGCGCGGGGGCAAGGTCGTAAGGATTCAAGGAGTCGCCCGGCCGCACCGGGCCTTGTCCGAGCGACGCCTGGGGATGGCGTGGGTCTTCCGGATTCATGCAGAGCCCTTGCGACCGGCACGGACGTCGCGCCGCCCGCTGCGGAGGAAATACTCCATCAATTCATGCCCTTCGGCGATCACAAGGTCGCTCTCCTGCGATCCTTGCTCGCTCATCGGGCGTTCGACCATCGCCCGCACCCAGGCGCCAGCCATGACAAACGGGACCGGCGTTGCGTCATGCTTACGGGTACTGCAGAGCGTGAAATGGTCGGGCAAGATGAGGAGCCTCCACCCGACGTCGCGGGCGTTGGCTTCGGGGTCGCCGTATTCGAGCAACCGCTTGATCACGGGCCCGACGACGTATTCATCGATCGCCTCGAGCGAGGCGACCTTCGACTCCCAATCGCCTTGATGCGACATTTCGTCCGGGGCCTCGATGTGCGAGCACACGAGGTCGTAGCGGTCGATGGCGTCGCAGGTGGCCGTGCCCTGTCCCGCGTAGTCGGTGTCGTGATAACTTGTCAGGCCGGGAACTGGGAGACGGTCCCAACCGATGTAGGAAGCGATGCCCGCGAGCAGGTCGACAGACGTAATCATGGCGCCGCGAAGGCCGAAGCGGGACTGGAATGACGGAACCTCGGGCTTGGTTCCTTGGCCCCATATCCACGCCATGCTGGCGGGGCGTTTGCCCGCGGCGAGGCGTGCGAGATTGACCGGGTGGGCGGCAAAAAACGGGATCGAACCGAGCATCAGCCGAGTCAACACGCCGGCCTCGGCTTCGGACCCCTCGGGGAGGTGCTTGGACCACGGCTCGCGCGGGATAGCGTGCGGCGGGGTGGTCGAGAGTCCGGCATAGCTACGCCCGGACGAATCGATGAGGATGTTGCGGTAACTGACGCCGGGATGAAGCGTGAAATCCGGCGCGATCTCGGGCTCGATGAGCCTCCAGTGAGCGACCAAGTCGACGACCAAGATGCGTGCTTCCTCGTCCGAGATCGCGCCCGCGGAATGATCGAGCATCAGGCCGTCGTCGGGCGTTCCGGGTTGGCCCGTGGTGACAAAGTTGAGGCGGAAAATCCACTCGCGGCATCTGAGGTTGAGGCCCAAGGCGGCGGCTTCCAGCGGGGCACGCCCGGTGTGATACCGACGCGGGTCGTAACCCAGGAGGCTCATCGAGCACACGTCGGAGCCGGCTTCGAATCCCGGAGGCGTGGTATGCACACATCCGACCTTGCCGACCGAAGCGAGGCGGGCGAGGTTCGGCATCCGGGCGGCCTCAAAGGGCGTCCGATCGCCGAGCTCGGGGATCGGGATGTCCGCCGCGCCGTCGGGGATGATGATGACGAACTTCACCGGTCTCGAACGGTAGCCGGGATATGGGGTGCGCCGGGCGTGGGCTGCGAAACGCGTGCACGTTGCAAATGGCTGTCGGAGGCAGACGGCCAAGGGTAAACGGCCGCGTGATGACGAGAGTTTTAGTGCCCGGAGCAACAGCCGCCGCCAGCACCATCCGCGGGTGGCGAGGGTGGCAACTCGGGAAACTCAAGTTCGGCAGACGGGAGTGACGCATCGTCATAGTCGGCGCGGTCGCCGCCGTTGAGCTGGATGATGGAGGCGTCGATGTGGGCCTGACCCAGGCTCTTCGCCCGGATTTCGCCGTCGGCCCGAAGCGTGACGTCTTCTTTGCTGGAGAGCGTGACGCCGTGGGTTGTAGCGACCGTAAATTCGCGGCAGTTCACCGCGACGGTGTCGGTTGAGTTGATTTCGAGCCGGACGCCCGACAGGGAGAGCACCGGGCCGTCCTTGGTAAGCGCAATGCGAAGTTCGATGGCCCCTTCCGGCGACCGAATCTCGAGTTGCTCGTGACCGCTGTCACCTGACACCCTGACCGACCGACCGGAGGCCAACGTCAGGCGATCGCCATCAGCGTTGGGGCGGCCAAGGGGCTCGGGACGGGAAGCCACGAGATCGCAGGAGACGGGGGTGATGGACGCGGACGTCGGGGAAGCGGGGGGCGGGGGTGTTTCCACGGGGGTGAGCATAGTGTTCAGCTGCGGAAGAAAGGCGGGCTTTCGGGGCATCGGCGCGCCGATGACGTCGGAATACCTCTTTCTGCACGGCGATTGCTCTGATAGACTGACCCCCACGCACCGGAGAGACTTTGCGATGCCCGCAGCAGCCCGCCTCGGCGACATGATCAAGCAGGATGCCCCGCACTGCCACGCGCCGATTCATCCTCCGGCCCCAACGCCGACGCCGCTGGCACATCCGGCGCTCCCGCTCACTCTCCTCGCCCCCGGCGTGCCAACGGTGATGACCGCGGGCAAGCCGCAGGCGGTGCTGGGTGACAAATCCGGTCCGTGCACGCTGCCAACGTGCGTGCCAGCCGGCCCCGGGATGATCTCCAAAGGCTCCGCCACCGTGAAAGTGGCTAATAAGCCCGCCGCCCGGGTCGACGACATGACCGCCCACACCTCGTGCGCGGCCCCGATCCCCAGCCCCGTTGGCAAGATCATGCCGCCCGGCGCGCCAACGGTGATTATCGGCGGCTGATGAAACTTTCGCACTTTGACGCCCTTCGGCCGATCTGTCCCTTGTGCGTGCAACGCGGCGCGCAGTCCGAGCTCGGCTTGGTCGTGCGGGAACGCGGGTCCGAAACGGAAGTCGAGTTTGGCGTGCTCCGCTGCCGGGACGGCGCGTGCAACAGCGAATACCCGATCATGTGGGGTATCCCGATCGTCGTGCCCAACGCTGCCGAGTTTGTCGGGGCCAATGTTCAAGGGCTCGTCGCGCCGGAGGATTTTCCCCCGTTGGCCTCCGCGCTTCTGGGCGAGTGCGCGGGTCCGGGGTCGGCGTTCGATGCGGCCCGTCAGCACATATCGAGTTACGCCTGGGATCATTACGGCGAAGACGCAACCAGCGTCTTCGATATCTCGCCGGGGTGTGCGGCCCGAGTGGTTGATACGGCCGCCGCAGCGGGGGGCGTATCGGCGACCGGGAACACCTTGGAACTGGGCTGCGGTGTGGGCGGGGCGGCGCTCCGGCTCGCAACGCACGCGGACGGCCTGGTGCTTGGGATTGACCTGCACATCCCGATGCTGCGGATGGCTCGGCGCGTGCTCGCCACGGGCGCTGCGGAATACGACCTGCGAACGAGCGGATTTTTGTATCGCCGCGTGCGCCGCAACGTGGATGTGTCCGACGGCAACCGCATCGACCTTTGGTGCTGTGACGCGACGTGCCTGCCGTTCGGGCCGGGTGCTCTTTCGA
>Ga0163144_10012986_pt1 | contig 17421 bp, 14 predicted proteins | sample OliLak19BULKMAT1_FD_123175 | JGI IMG/M metagenome (GOLD analysis project Ga0163144, IMG submission 123175) | Freshwater microbial mat bacterial communities from Lake Vanda, McMurdo Dry Valleys, Antarctica - Oligotrophic Lake LV.19.BULKMAT1 | ecosystem: Environmental > Aquatic > Freshwater >...
CGGGTTGACGAAAACGGGGCCCTGGGCGCGCGAGTAGACATTCACCGAGCCACCGGGGTTCGTCTCGCGCAGGCCGAGTACGTGCAGGTCGGTCTGGTAAAGTGTGCCACGCGCCAGGCTCGCGGTGTCGCTGTCGGTCATGCTGTTGACGAGAATGTCAAACGTCTGCTCACGGCGTGCGCCGGGGGGGATCATCCCGCGCACCTCGACGATCGCGAACCGCTTGCTGTCCAGCGCCTCTTCCGGGCGCACCTTGGCAAACTCGTCGTTGCTGGCGCGACCAAAGCCATGGCGGACCATTTCCTTGACCATATAGTTGCGCACCGCGGTCGGGTACGGGCCACCCCCCGATTCACCCAGATTGGCGACCAGACCATACCCACTGACCATAAACGGTCCGGTGTCGGCAAGGTCGGTTCTCTCGAGGATCGTGTCTTTCAGGTAGTAAGGAACTTCGCGGAGGGGAATCGTGGGATACCGGCTGGCAACCTTCGGTTTGTCGGGCTTGCTGCTACAACCGATAAACACGGTGCCGGCCAAACCGACGGCCAACATCGACGACAGGCAAACAGTGGCAGCGCGATACATCATGGTGCGATTCTCCACAGGTGAACCCGCCTTGGGTGGGCAGACTGATCTACTACTGGAAACGAACGAGTGAGGTTCTATTACGCGACTTCGGCATCCTCAAAATCACCCGACTCGGCATCCTCAACATGTCATCCCGAGGGGAGAGGAAGCGACCCGAGGGATGCCACGTTACGCTTGAGGCGTTCACGATCGAGGCACCCGAATCCTCGACTCCCTCACTCCTCACGCGGTGCTTCGACCACAGCGGCCTTGCGACCTCGCCGCGACTTGGTTGGAGAGGTGGTCTCACCGTTCCCGTTGACGGTGGGCGTGGTGGCTGGCGTCGCCTCGATGAACAGTCGACCTTGACCGGGGACCTCGTAGCGTTTGGCGTCGAGCACCGCCTGGGCTTCACTGACCAGTTCGTCGAGCGTCTTGAACTGTCGATAGACGCTGGCAAATCGCACGTAAGCGACCTGGTCCACCCGCCTGAGCTTGTCTGCGACCAGTTGACCGACCGTCGTCGTCGGCACTTCGCGGTCAAACGCAGCGAAGAGTTCCTCTTCAACCTCATCAGCGATCCGCAAGAGTTCGCTTTCCGGAACCGGTCGTTTGAAACAGGCACGCTCGAGGCCGGTAAGAATTTTCTGACGATCCCACGGGGTGCGCCGACCGTCTTTTTTCACCACGGTCAGCTTGGCATTCTCTTCGATGCGTTCGTAGGTGGTGAACCGTTTGGAACACTTCACGCATTCCCGCCGCCGACGGATCGACCGGCCACCATCACAGGCGCGCGAGTCGATCACCTTCAGCATATCCTTGTCGGCATCGCAGAACGGGCAGCGCATTCGTTACGAAACCGTACCGTTTTCGCTAACAAAACGCAAAAAATGCGCGGTTGCCTTCGAGATGGGAGGTAAACCCTCTCACATGGAAACCGCAATGTCGCGAAGATGCGAAAATACCCGTGAGCTTGCTGCATTGATTCGTGCCTTCGCGCCGTCGCGGTAGATTTTTCTGTCGCGCGATCTTGCCCATCTGCACGTTCTTCTCATTCCACGCCCGACTTCGATTAAGCGTTACACGCGGCGCACCGAAACAAGAGGTAGAACGAACGAACGGCCCGATCGCGAAATCGGTGTCGATTGCCGTGGGGTGCGTCCTGCGGGAGCGTTGGTCCTCTGAACGTGGCGACTGTTGTCCGTCGCCCGCCAACCGTCGTTCTCAGTCCCAGCCAGAAAGAGGTCTCGAATGTCGTTTTCCGCTGCCACCCTCAATGCCGCCCGTGAATCCCTCGTCGCCGCCGCCCAGCAGAAGCTGGCACTGATTGCCCAGTTGTCTGAACAGGGCCGCAAAATCGTCGATCTGGAAGCCGAAGTGCAGAAGCTCGCCGACGAAAGTGCACGCGCCCGCCAGGCGCTAGCCGACGCCAGGAGCGAAATCGAAGCCCTTCGCGCCCAACTGCCCGACGCCGCAACCGTCCGCGCGTACAACGGCCTGACCGAAGTCCTCACCTCCCCGTCGGCCGAGCGGTTCGGTCTGCGCATCGCGGCGTAAGGCTTTAGCCAAAAGTCTCCTGTTAGGAACCCCCGAGGGCGAGGATGTTTTGACAACATCCTCGCCTTTTGTGTTTACTGGTGTCCTTCCAACCGGACCACCATGAACCGCATCACTATCCATTGGCTCGTCACCTGCGTCATGGCTGCGAACCTCAGCGTGCCGGCGATGGCGCAGACAACCGTCCCAACCCCAACCCCAACCCCAACCCCGACCACACCAATGTCCACCACCACCGCACGCATCGACGGTGTTCCCGTGCTTGATTGGATGACCAGCGGTCAGACGACCTTCTGCGGCGCGCTGTCGGCGGCGCTGTCGGTCACCGATCGGCCGCGTCCCGTCGCGGGTGAAATATTCGGCCAAAAAACGGCTTTCCTCGGTCCCTGGAGCGGCAAGTCGATCGCTGACTGGACCGCTGCGGTTCGGGCACGCGAGATCGATATCCTAACGAAGATGAGGGATGCGGATAAAGGAGTGATTCAACACATTCGCACGGCGGTCGAGTGATCGCTTTCCCGTAGCATGGGCGGCCCGCCCATGGTGCCGTACTCAGCACGTCGGATGGTACGCCGTCCGAAGCAGCAATCGCGTCAGCGAAGAGCGCTCAACTGACTTTCGATTCATCAAAGCCTACTGCGTGATGAAGATCGCGTGCGCTCTTTAGCTCGGGTCGCGTACGACCCCGACACCCCGGAGTACCGGGGCTCCACGGTCGAGCCGCCCGTGCTACGGTGGGATGTCACATCACTCGCAAACTACGTCGTGTGTGCCGCGAGCAGTTGGAAATCGCCTGCACTGTGCAGGCGGCGTTCGACGGCGTAGTACTTGTACTTCTTGCTGAACGCGACACGCAGTTCGATGTCGACAGTCCCCAGGTCCGGGCCGAGGCGCTCGAAGGTCGTTTCGACGACTTCGACGTCGGTGCCGTCGAAGAGATCGACAGCGTCGGGGATGCAGTTGGCGGTCCACTTGCCGCGCAGTTTGACCGTGCGATATCGGCGGCGCGGGAAGGCGTCACCGAGGTAGTTGAAGATCCAGAGGGTCAGGACGATCATCGTCGCCGAGACGATCGTGAGCGTGTAGAGCCCGAACCCCGCCGCCAGCCCCACCGCCGCCACCGACCACATGGCCGCCGCCGTCGTCAGACCGCGCACACTGCCGCGCGTCTGCAGGATCGTGCCGGCGCCGAGGAAACCGATGCCGGTCATGACGGCATAACCGATACGGGTGAGGTCGACGTTGACCGTCACGCCTTGCCCGCGGGTGCCCGACCAGTCGGATTGGGTCATCTGGATCGACAACACCATCACCAGCGCGCTGGCCATGCAGACCAGGATGTGCGTGCGGAACCCCGCCTCACGACCGCGAATCTCGCGCTCGGCGCCGACCAGGCCACCCGCACAAGCTGCGAGCACAATCCGGAAGACCGCCTCGGCCGTCCATCCCCATCCAATCGATTCCAGCAATTGTGTCAAATGCGTGTCAAATGCGTTCATTGAAGTGCTGGCTCTTTCGCGCGGGTGGAAACGGTCGACCTTAACACAATCTTAGCAATTGCGGAAGGGTATAAAGAGCCGCGCCGTCGAAAGAGGGGAAAGTCCCCATCGCGTCGGCGACCTTGCTCGTTTCGAATTTCCCGACGACACCGGCTCCGCTTGCCCCGGCGTGTCCCCCTTCGTACCTTTCCGGCGATGAACATCGACACGGGTGACATCAAGAGGCGGTTCGAGCAGACCTTCGGTGCCGGTGGGCGCGTCCACGTCGTCCGCTCGCCGGGACGGGTGAACCTGATCGGGGAACACACCGACTACAACGACGGCTTCGTCTTCCCGATGGCGATCGAGCCCCACGTCCTGTTCGCGTTCCGCGCTCGCACGGACGGCAAGGTGCGCCTGGTCAGCACGGTCTACCCGGACCAGGTCGTCGAGTTTTCCGTAAACGAGACGATCACGCGTGGTGAGCCCAAGTGGGCCAACTACCTGAAGGGGGCCGCAGCCGAGTTGAAGGGCGCGGGCATTCCACTGGTCGGAATGGATGCATTGCTCGACAACACGCTGCCGATGGGTGGTGGGTTGTCGTCCAGTGCCGCGCTGGAAGTGGGCACCATCCGCGCGTTGCTGAAGCTGGCCGGGCTCGACATGGACGAAACGCGCATCGCGCTGCTCGCGCAAAAAGCTGAGCACGAGTTTGCGCTGGTCCCCTGCGGCATCATGGACCAGACGATCGTCACCAGCGGCAAGGCCGGTCACGCGATGCTGCTGGACTGTCGCGACAACAGCAAGCAGTTCATCCCACTGGACGGCAACGAGCTGCGCGTGGTCATCGTCAACAGCATGGTCAAGCACGAGTTGAGCGGTGGTGAATACGCCGAGCGCCGCCATCAGTGCGAACAGGCTGTGCGGTACTTCCAGACGCTCGAACCGAACGTCAAGGCTTTACGTGACGTGACGATGAAACAGGTGGAAGATGCCCAAGGCAAGGTCGACGATCTGGTCTTCCGTAGGGCGCGGCACGTTGTCGGTGAAACTCAGCGGGCGCAGAAGTACGCAACGCTTCTCTCGTCCAAGCATTACGAAGAGGCCGGCCAACTGATGGTGGAGAGCCACAATTCGCTGCGTGACGACTACAACGTCAGCACGGACGAGCTGGATTACCTGGTAGTCGAATCGCTGACGGTTAAAGGAGTCTACGGCGCCCGCATGACCGGTGGCGGCTTCGGTGGCTGCATCGTCGCGCTGACGCAACCACGGGCCGTCGAACCGCTGACGAAGCACCTGAACGACGTCTACCCGAAGAAGACCGGCGCGCAACCGGGCATCTTCGTCACAACGGCGACCGCCGGGGCGGAAGTGATTGAATAGGTGATTGCTTAATGACCATTGGTCATTTCCCCCCGCCGTACTTCACCTTCCACGCCTTGAGCAATTCAAACGCCGCCATGGGGGAGAGCGCGTCAATGTTCGTGCCTGCCAACGCCGTCAGCAGTTCTTTGGACGGATCGACGAACAGTGTCATCTGCGCATCGTCGACTTCCCGGTCCGCCCTTTTCCCTCGGCTGAGCTTCGGTTTGCCGACGTGCTGCACCGCCAGTTCGCCAAGCAGTTGTCGCGCGCGTTCGAGCACGGGTTTGGGCACACCGGCCAGTCGGGCGACGTGGATGCCGTAGCTGCGGTCGGTGCCACCTTCGACGATGCGGTGGAGGAAGACAACCTGATCTTCCCACTCGCGCACCGCGACGTTCAGGTTGCGCACACCGGTGAAACGGGACGAAAGGTCGGTCAGCTCGTGGTAGTGCGTCGCGAAAAGCGTGTGGCACTTCACGGTGCTCGCGACGTGCTCACTGATCGCCCATGCCAGTGACAGACCGTCGAGCGTGCTCGTACCCCGGCCGATCTCGTCGAGGACGACGAGGCTGCGGTCGGTGGCGTTGTTGAGGATGTTGGCGGTTTCGGTCATTTCGACCATGAAGGTGGATTGCCCGCCGTGCAGTTCGTCCGATGCGCCGATGCGCGTGAAGAGCCGGTCGCGCAACCCGATTGTCGCGCTCTTGGCGGGCACGTAACTGCCGATGTGCGCCAGCAGCGTGATCAGCGCGACCTGGCGGATGTAGGTGCTCTTACCGGCCATGTTTGGACCGGTGATGAGCGAGAGTGAATCGTTCTCAGTGAAGGTCGTGTCGTTGGCGACGAACTCGCTTTCGAGCTGTTGTTCGAGGAACGGATGCATACCGTCGACGATCTGCAGGACGCGGTCCTCGGTCATCGTCGGCCGGCAATAGCGCCGCGACGATGCCAGTGCCGCCAGTGAGCTGAGCACGTCGATGCGCGCCAGGGCCCCTGCCAGTTCCTGAAACGCCGGCACGTGCGGCAACAGTGTTTGGCGGACCGTTTCAAACAGTGACTGTTCGAGTGCGACGGCCTTGTCCTGCGCCCCGAGCGCCTCGCTTTCGAACGATTTCAGCTCCGTGGTGATGTAGCGTTCGCTGTTGGTCGTCGTCTGCTTGCGCGTCCAGGCGGCCGGTGCCTTGTCTTTGTGGACGTTGGTGACCTCGATGTAGTAGCCGAAGACCTTGTTGTAACCGACCTTCAGCGATGAAATGCTCGTCTCGCTCGCCAGCTGCGCCTGGTACTTGGCCAACCATTGCTGGCTATTCGTGCCGAGCTCGCGCAGGCGGTCGAGCTCGGCGTCGAACCCTGTCGCGATCACGCCACCCTCGCGCAAGTGCGGCGCGGGTTCGGGCATGATCGCGCCCTTCAGGAAAATCGATTGGTCCTCGATGAACGGTCGCGAAGAAGCAAGCTCGGGGGCGACCGCATCCGACGATTTCAGCGCAGCCAGTCGGTCGATGAGCACGGGCAATCGCTCGAGGCAGCGCGACAACGACGCCAGATCGCGCGGGTTGGCGCGCCCCACCGCGACCCGGCCGACGATGCGCTCGATGTCGCAGACGTCTTCCAGTGCCGCTGCGACGTCCTTGAGCACGGCGCCGTCGTCCAGCAGCGCCGCGATCGCGTTCTGTCGAGCGACGATGTGCTCCAGATCGCGAAGCGGCGTGCGCAACCACTGCCGCAGCAGGCGGCCACCCATGCTCGTGCGTGTGCGGTCGATGGCGCTGAGCAGCGAGCCCTCGGTGCCCCCGCTGCGCACCGTGCGGTCGATCTCCAGGCTGCGCCAGCTCGCCGGGTCGATCAGCAGGTGATCGTCAACACTGTGCCGCCGCAACGGGCGGATGTGGCCCAGCGACGCCTTCTGCGTCTCCTGCAGGTAGGTCAGCACCGCGCCCGTCGCGAGGATGGCGGGGTCGTCGTCACTGAAGCCGAACCCACCGGCGGTCGTCGTCTGCCATTGCCGTTGCAATTGTTCGACCGCGTGATGTGGTGTGAACTGCCAGCCCGGCCGTGGCGTCACTGCGATTTTGCCCAGCGCTGTCACCTGCGCCGCGACCGGGTGCGGTTGTCCACTGGGCAGTTCCGGGACAAGCACCTCGGCCGGTGACAACCGCGCGATCTCGTCGACCACCTGCCCTTCGGTCCCACTCATCGCGACGCACGCGCCCGTCGACAGTTCGATCCAAGCCAGGGCGGCGCGATAGCCGTCATTCTTCGTCATCCCAAACGCCAGCGCCGCTACGTAGTTGTCGTTGCGACCGTCCAGCAGGGCGTCGTCGGTCAGCGTCCCGGGCGTCATCAGCCGGACGACCTCGCGCTTCACGAGCCCCTTGGCCAGCGCCGCGTCCTCGGTCTGCTCGCAAATCGCGACCTTCTGCCCCGCTGCGATCATCTTGCGCAGGTAGTTTTCCACCGCGTGGAACGGCACACCCGCCATCGGAATTTCGTCTGGCGACCCCTTGTTGCGGCTCGTCAACGCGACACCCAGCACCCTCGCCGCGATCTTCGCGTCCTCCCAGAACATCTCGTAAAAATCGCCCATCCGAAAGAACAGGACGTACCCGGGATGCTGCGCCTTGAACTGCTGGTACTGCCTCATCGCCGGGGAGAGGGATTTTTCAGGCGCAGGGACGGGGCTGGAGTGCGAGCCGGGCAATGGAGACGCAGCGTCATGCATGGGCACGCGCGAGGGTACGGTGAGGCTGGGATTGGGGCAAGCGACCGGTCGCCAAGCGTCAGGCCCGCCGACGGCGGACTAACGCGACGGCGCCGGCAATGAGGGCCAAACCGGCACTGGTCGGCTCGGGGACTGCCGTCGACGTCCAAGCCAGGGCGTATTCAAACCCGGAATCGCCGTCGACGCGAAACGCATAGCGTCCCGGGCCAAGAAGTCCGCTGAGATAGATGTGTTCGACGTTGTCAATTGGGCTGTCGCTGGAGTCCAGCAACGAATTGAGCGTCGTTAGTCCAGTGACGCTGAACAGTTCTAGTGACAAGTCAGGGATGACGACGTCCCCGATCTCTTCCTGAACTGTGTTCCACGTTAGAATGATCGACAGCCCCTCCAGCGATTGTTCCGCAAGAACGTCGAAGTAGTAAAGGGTGGGGTCAGTGGTCGTCGCGCCAAAATCCCAGCCGCGCGTGGGAACGATGGCGGGTACGAGCGATGTCGATGGCGCGCCATCATGCTCGCCGGCCACCATGATGCGATAGCTGTTGTGGATGTTCAGTTCGCCGGCGCCGTAGATGGTGTCGAGCGGCTGGGTCGTCGTGCGTTGCCAGGCACCACTAAACTCGCTCTTGGTCGCCCCGGCCAGCAATTGGGCTTTGATCACTTCGGAATTGAAGCGAGCATTTGCCATTGCAACTGGGTTTGCATCCGCGTAGCTGAGCAGCACGGTGGCGGCCGACGAAACCATCGGTGTTGAACCGCTTGTGAGGTTATCCGGCGCGACGATGTCCGGCTTGATGCGGCCGCTCGTGTTGGTCGAGCCGAGGTCCAAGCCCGTAGTGCCGCCACGACTATGCACGCCGGCGGTAATGCCGACCGTGATGCCGTTGTAGTTGTTCCCAAAGAGTTCCGGCACCGGTCCCGTGCCGTTGTTCAACGCGACGACGGCGACGAAGCCGTCCCGTTGAATGGCATAATCGAAACGCAGGGTAGCGTCGGTGACCTCCGCCGGCGTCAGGTCAGTCGCGGGATTGCCCGTGTTGATCGAGATGTAGCTATGGTTCTGCACTCGCGCAGTGTCGGTTGCCGGGGCCGCACTCCCGACTCCATTCGGTGGGTAGAGGTAATCGGCGAAATATCCGTTGATCCCATTCGTAAACCAGATGTGTACCTCGGGGACTTCCGGCGCGAGGCTGCCCGTGCCGAAAAAACGGGTCCCCACGTAATCGGCATGGCCCGAAATGACGCCACTGCTAGACATGTCTAAGAACGTTTGGTTGACGAACTGCGGTGCCGTCGGGGTGGGGTGGTAGCCTCCACCTCCACCATCTGCCTCAACCATCATGACGGTAATTTCCGACCCATCCGCCAAACTAAGCCCAAATTCCGCTTGCAGGTCATCATAGCCCACAGCCGTGCGCCAATCGGCGATCGCCACGACGGGCATCGAAAGGGAGACCGCCAGCACGATGGAGCGAAGTGCGCGTTTTCGCATTCAGAATACTCACAGAAGTTAGGGCAGAGCCACCATCAATCTACGTCGAGGGACGCCGGGTGGCAAACTGAAAATGAGACAGAATGCGGATTAATACGCCCTTACCAGCGTAGCCCTTTGGAACGCCGCCAGAACGATGTCCTCGTGGCGCATGCCTTGCTCTGCGCGGGATTGGGCGCACCACTGGCACATGCCGACGCCGTGGCCCCAGCCGTGGCCTTCGACGAAGCGGAGGGTGTCGTCGTCGTTGATGATCTTGAAGAAGCTGCTGTAGACGGTGTTGTCCTTCGGCGCGTCGGTGTTGATCGCGGTGCGGAGTTCCTCACCGCTGAAGCTGTACTTCACACCGCGCACGTCGGTGACGATGAAGCGGACGGGTCGGCCGGAGCTATTTACACCGTCGGGGGCGATCTGGACGTTCAAAATGCCCGCCATCTCCCGTTCCGGGCGGTTGCGGCGTTGGCCGAACAACCGAAACCGGCGGGTCAGTTCGTCCTTGCGCACCACCACCGGGCCCCAGTTGAACCGTGGGCTGGCGGCGCACAGGTTCTTCACGTTCTGCTCGGCCAGTGGCGCGATGTGCGGTTCTTCGTAGCCGAACGCGTCGACCGCGCTCTGGGTGACCCCACCACAACAGGAACTGAAGTACGACCGGAAGATCTGCTGACGGCCGTTGATCAGCGCCGTCACGACGATGCCGCGCGTGTCCTCGACCGCAATGCGGCTCTTGGCCGTCTCGGCGCTCAGCCCGCCGTACACTTGGCTTCGCTCGTCGGGGAAGACGTCCCAGTAGCTGCCGGTCGACGTGCGCACCTCGTATAACGCGTAAGTGCGAGCCACGATCGCCTGGGCCTTGTAGGCTTCCAAGTCCCAGCGGGCCAGCATTTCCTTCGGGACGACGCCCATCAGATAGCCGTCGACATCGACGTCGTTCACGACGTCAAACCGCCCTGGCGCTACCGGCACCATGCGAAGGCGACCGCGATAGGTGATGCCCTCCAGCTTTAGTGAGCCTTCACTGCTCGGTTCGAAGACGAGCTCACCGGTCCCGAGTTTGGCGTTGCCGATACGCCATCCACCGGGCGTGAGCGATATCTCAACCGCAGCGGGGATGTTAAAGGATTGCGGACGATCGGCACCCGTCCGCACGGTCGGTGGGCTCGTCGCGGCGAGCTTCACGACGTCGCGGCTTTCCAACAGGCGCACGCGGACCATCGGCGTGCCACTATTCGGTGACGCAGATGGCTGCACGTCCTGACGGCATCCCAGGGGGATGGACAGCAACGCGCACAGGATGATCGTGAGAATTCGTTGAGGTCGAGCCATCAATGCCATCCATGGCAAGCGGGCGGACTGACGTTTCCGGCCCCTCTCCCGGGACCCCGGGAGAGGCTGGGTGAGGGTGATTTCAAGGGGCAAGAAGTTCTTGCGATCCCATATCACCCTCACTCTGACCTCTCCCATGAGTACATGCGAGAGGAGCCGGAGGTTCGCGCATCCGTTACTCTTCCAACTTTCGCAGACCGAGCCCGAATGTCGCAAGCTGCTGCTTGATCTCGTTGAGGCTCGTCAGACCGAAGTTCTTGCAGCCGAGCAGTTCGTCCTCAGTCCGGCTGGCCAGTTCGCCGAGCAGGTTGATGTTCAGACGCTGCAAGGCCTTACGGCTGCGGACGGACAGTTCCAGGTCACCGACCGTCTTGCTGAGCACTTCCGCAGGCACGTTACCGGCGACAACCGAAGGGCGACGCGCTACGCTCGACGCGGCGGCCGACTTGCTGTCGGTTTCCAGGTTCTGACCGAGGCGCAAGCCCTTCTGGGCCAACAACGCCTTAATTTCGTTCAGGCTTGTCTCACCAAAATTCTTGTAGCTCAATAGTTCCTGCTCGCTGGTCTTAAGCAGATCACCGACCGAACGGATGTTCATCTTTTTCAAGCAGTTACGGCTGCGAACCGACAGTTCGAAATCGGTGATCGGGATGTCGAACACCGCGTTGCGACGATCACCGCGAATGCCGTCCTCGTCGTCGTAGTACATCGAACGGGCGCTCTCGACGTCCTTCATGTACAGCCGGGCGCGAGGGTGGTTCGGATTTGTGCGCAGAACCGCGTCGAGGCAGCGATGGGCCTCGTCGTAGTGGTTGTTGTCCTCGTACAGCACCGCGAGGTTCAACAGCGCGTTGAGGCTGACCGGTGGGCTGGTGACCAACCGCTCGTACAGCTCGATCGCCTTGGCATCTTCGGCCCGGCGGTCGTACATCAGCGCCAGTTTGAAGCAGGCCTGCTCGTGGTCGGGGTTTTCGTTGAGCGTGCGCTCGAAGAACTCCAACGCCTTCTCGTGGTTCCCACCGTTCTCCGCCTCGACAGCCTTGCGGTAAAATTCCTCGGCGGCGCGTTCATTGATCGAATTTACACTCAGGTCGCTCATGTTCGGTGTCTCGGTAATGGAATGCGGAAATGACCCGGTAAAACGGATCGTTCTAGGACAACGGATTATTGATATGTCAGGCTTTACGCCCTGTCAACACGACCCCACGGCACGTCAAATCGATCGAAAACCGCACTCACAATAGTAAAAACGTGGTTATCGCACTCGTCGCGACCAGCAGGACCGGCATACACCCCTTACGTGAAGAAATTTTATCGAAACGGTCTGGATGGCTTGCCCGCAACGTCACTTCAATGGCTTCGACGACGTCCTTGGCTTCCTTCAAACCCAGTCCACTGGCGGCGCGATAAAGTTTGATGGCTTGAATCTTTCGGCCGGCGTAAAGCTTGGCTTCGATCTGTGCACGAACGTTGCTGGGGATATCGTTGGCCATGACAGGAACCGTTTTCCAGGACGGGCGCCCCTGCGCCCCCCGGGGACGTGACAACGATCGTTCTAACACCACCGTTCGGTGGATTCAATTCGTCGAAGGTCTCGTTACACTGCGCCGGATACCATGCCCGATCGTCGCACCATCCTCGTCTTTGCCAACCCCAACGCCGGTCGCGGGCGGGCTCGGTCGTTTGCCGGGAAGATCGCTCGGCGGTTGCATCAAGACGGGTTCCTCGTGCGAACCGTCTTTGAGCCACCCGGTTACTTCCAGCCGAAGGACGACGAGCATTATCACGCTGCGATCGTCATGGGTGGGGATGGTACACTTCGCGCTGTCGCTGCGAGGCTTTACGACGTCATCGCCGACCCGCCACCCATTTTGCTCGTGCCGATGGGGACTGCGAACCTGATCGGCAAGCATCTGGAAATCGCGTGGCATGACGAAGACCCCGCCGACGAGATCGCGATCGCGATTGCCAAGTACGAGGTCGTCCAGTTCGATGCCGGATCGGCCAACGGTCATCTGTTTCTACTGATGGCCAGCGCGGGCTTCGATGCCAGTGTCGTCCACGCGATGGACAAGATGCGCACGGGTCCGATCGACTTCATCAGCTACGCTTTTCCGACCCTGCTGACGCTGCGTGACTACAAGTTCCCACCGCTGACGGTCTCGGTCGACGGAAAACTTATTTTCGCCCACCGCCCGGCGCTGGCGATTGTCGCAAACGTGCCGGAGTATGGCATGGGCTTTCCGTTCCTGCCCGACGCCCGCCCGGACGACCACCGGCTCGACGTCTGCGTCATGCCCTGCAGCGACCGGAAGGCCCTGCTGGAGATCGCCATGCTCGCCGCCGCCGGTGAACATGTCGCGATGGACGGTGTCGTGATGGCCGGTGGCACACGCATCGAGATCGCGTCGACGGAACAGATGCCCATTCAACTCGACGGCGACGCGTTCGGTCATACCCCGCTGCGCATCGAGTTGCTTGATCGCACTGTGGGATTTATCGTGCCGTAACCCGTAGAGTGGGCACTGCCCACCTTCCCCCTTTGTCCCCACGGTGGGCAGTGCCCACCTTACGTGAGATTCAATGGTTAATGACTTCCTCACCCGCTCTCCCCTGTTCGTCATCGCTGGCCCATGCGTGATCGAGTCGCTCGATCAGTCGCTGCAGATTGCGACGCATATGAAAGAGGTGTGCGAAAAGCTCGGCATCACCTACATTTTCAAGGCCAGTTTCGACAAGGCCAACCGCTCGTCCAACAGCAGCTTTCGCGGGCCGGGGCTGGAAGATGGCCTGGTCGTACTGAAGGCAGTGAAGGACACGCTCGGCGTGCCAGTGCTGACCGACGTGCACGAGACGCACCAGGTTGCCGAGGCCGCCAGCGTGGTCGATATTTTGCAGATCCCTGCATTCCTGGCGCGCCAGACCGATCTCCTGCACGCCGCCGGTCGCAGTGGCGCTGCGGTGAACATCAAAAAGGGCCAGTTCATGAGCCCCCATGAGATGGGCAACGCCGTCGAGAAAGTGAAGATCGCTCGTAATCCTGACGACGCGACCGTCGCCAAGCGTAAATCGCAGTTGGGCAATCAAATCATGTTGACCGAGCGCGGTTCGTTCTTCGGTTACAACCGCTTGGTCAACGACTTCACCGGACTTTCCGTCATGAGGTCGTTCGGTGTGCCGGTCGTTTTTGACGTCACCCACAGCACCCAGCAACCCGCAGGCATGGGTGGCTCCAGTGGTGGCAATCCCCAGTACGCCCCAATGCTCGCCCGCGCCGCGGTCGCGACGGGGTGCGTCAACGGCCTGTTTATCGAGGTCCACCCCGACCCCAAAAACGCCAAAAGCGACACCGCGACGGTGCTGCCGCTGGATTCGATCGAACTGCTTCTGGAAAAGTGCTGCGACATCGCCGCGATCATGCGCGAACCGACGACGGGCGAGTAAGACTGCGTGGCGCCCTTGACGCCAGTTTCAGGCGCATGAGCCCGATTGCCGCGTTTGGCACGGCCGTTGCATTGTTTCCCATTGGAAAAGAAAGGAACTTTCCTATGGCAACGCTTTCTCGAAATACAGAGTCCAACGCGAAGTTTAGTATCCCATCGATCCTGGCGATCATCTGCGGCGTGCTTGCCTTCTCCACCTCCGCTGGCACCGCAACATTCGCGGCGATCGGTGCGATGGTGTTCGGCATTATCGGCGCGCTGATGTCCATCTTGCCGGGCAGGCGCGGTGGCTTTGCCAGTGTCGCGTTCATCTTTATCGGTGCGCTGGGTTTCGTGATCGGGTTGTTGCGATTGATCTTCTGAATCTCGAATGCTTAAACTTAAAAGTAAGCGGGCCTGACGTGAACAAACACGTCAGGCCCGTTTTGCTTTTTCCAGAACCAACAATACACCCAGACGATCCAGGGGACTGAATGAGTTACACGGATGTGACTTAAATCTCGCGCGCCGTTCGGCGCATGCTCGGTAGCGCCAGGGCGAGGGACGTGGCATGCTGCGGCCTTCTACGAGGAGGCTGCGCATGAAGGTCGATTGGAAGGACGCCGGCGACCCCCTGCATCTGACGGGACTGGTGGCCACGACGCCCGGGGCCAAGCATCGCGACCGTTACCGGGTCGTGCTGCTGGCGGGCCAGGGGCTGGGGGACCGGGCGGAGTTGGGCCGCGAGCAGATCGCGTTGGCGACCGGGCGTTCACGCCAGTTCGTGGACCAGTGGGTCGGCCGCTACCGCCGGGGGGGGCGTCGAAGCGCTGGTCCCCAAGCGTCAGCCCGGTGTGGCGCGTCGGCTCAGCGACGAGCAGGAGGCGCAACGGCGCGCGATGCTCGACGCGGGGCCGTCGCCGGCGAGGGGCCCGCTGGCGCAGCGCGTCGTTCTTCACTTTCTTCATCAGGACGACCGAAGTTCAGGCCGAGAACTGCGATCCGTACGGATTCCATGTCAGGATTTCGCTCCACGGACTACCTTGAGGTCATGGATCAACGTTTGTTCCGGATAGGTCAGGGTGCATTGCCAGGTAGTCCCTTGACAACTGATCAGCGTGTTTGAAGGTTCGCAGGGCAGACGCAGGAACAAGGTGCTTCTGTTATCCAGGTCAAAGAGGATGTCCAAGCGGCCCGTTCGACGAGCATCAATGGCCGTCACATGCAAGGTCCAGGTCACCAGTCCGCCAGGACTTCGTGAAGGCTCGTCCCGAAGTTCAAGATGATCAGCGGAATGCCAACTAAATGTGCGGGTATTGTGTGGCCGGCGGTTCGGGGCGATCGGCTCGTCCGATTGGCGTCCGTCCTGCCACGCGATAACGGGCAATTGGCACTGGATTAGAACGCCTCCCTCGCTCAGGGGTACGCACCGGTCGACATGATAATCGGGCCGATCCAGATACTGCCTTGCTGTGCGACCGGGGTATCCGAGCACGTTGTGGCCGACGCTTTCGTGCTTGAGCGCGCCGTTTCCGAGTTCGGCGTCGGCGCAAACGAGTTCACCGCGATTCCACCACCAGAAGCTGCCTTGGTCCGGATGATAGTGCCCCCAAGCGTGACCGCAGCGGACGACGAGAAGGCTCTCTTCTTCCGTGCCTGACCCCGATCGGGCAGCGGCACCGTAACCCGGAAGATTCAAGATGCTAGGCAGCGAGGGCGGAATTACTGGCGACGGATCATCCGGGTCAGCGATCAGAAGCGGACTGAAGACGTTGATCTGGGGATGAACTGGTTGAGTCAGGCCCAGCCCCGTTTCCCGCCAAGCCCAGCGGTAATCGTCACGCTCCGCGGGTAAAAGGCGTGCCATCCAACCGTGAATGAAACTGGTGAACAGCGGCCCCGTTCGATGGTAACCGTGGTCGCCGATCGCGGGCAGTTTGCGAACACCTTCTGCGCCTTGGTCGGGAGGTGAAAGCAACGGAATATAGAATCTGCACATCTCTCTGAACCGCGAACTTCCGAATAAATCGACTTGTTCCGGTGAATGCCTTAGCGCTGCGGCCAGCGGCAGCAGACAGAGTTTGACGTGTTCGCTGTAACTGTGGCTCTCCTCCCAACAGCCGCCAGGGTACGTGTACGCGATCATCTGCTGCTCAAATTGATCAACGGCGTGCGAACGCCAGCGTGCGGCATACGGGTGATCCGGAATTAGGCAGCCGGCGATTCCCACGAATGCGTATCGATCCGTGTTGAAGTTTTGATTGAGCATGCCTCGGTAAATGGCTTGCATACTGCCAGCCTCACCGAGAGGAATGGTAGCGATGTGATGAGGATAGAAGTCGCGCCGACTGAGGAGATCAGCCAGTACCGCAATCAGTTCGACGCCCTCAGAAAAATCGTCATCGTTAAGCTGTTGACGCCGATCAAGAATGTGCAAAGTGGTCGCGGCGGCAGCCAAGGGGCGTAAATCCACCGGATTGCCTCGGGGATGGAGGTATGCGCCGTTCTTAAGATCCGAAACGGCATTACGCAGCCACGTTGTCGCCCACTCGCGCGCGACCGTGGTTTGGTTATTCCACACTGGACAATCAGCCGCCAGAGTCGGATGACGTTCAACCAAGGTAAAGGCACGGTCTAGAACCGCATCCCCACCGAACGCGAAGTCGTGAGATCGCCTGCAGTATTGGCTCGCCAAGGCGCATGTGTTGAGTACCCGGGAGGGGCGGGCAAACCCGCATCGTGCGATCTGCTTCGCCGGCCAAGCAGGATAACTGCCGTGTTTCAGATCGACGCAGTCGAGCGCGTCTTTGGCATCGACATGAGCCAAAACATACCTACGGACCAAGCGGGGCCCGCCAAGCATCGTACCCTCTATGCGCAGACCGGCCTCAGCTCGTTGAACCGCCAATTCTTCGCCCGGATCGATTCGCCAAGCGCCTGGCGAGAGGGCCAAAAGTCCCCGACACTTTTCGTCGCGAATCATCACCCAATCCCGCAGGTCAAAAAGTTGTCCATGCTGTGTGAAGACGCCTAAGCGAATTCGCTCACCCAGCGTGTCGAATGAAGTTAACTTCGTTTGTCGATGAGTAAACGCGTTATTGCCAGGCAAGAACAAGTGCCACTTGCCGGCTGCCTGCCGGGCGTATTCAACACATTCCAGCACACCCGACGTTTCGGACGGGCGAACTTTAAGCCGCCAGCGGCAGCCTGAACCGCTCACATCCAAGACTATACCGCCCAACCCTGATCGTGCTCGGCAGGAAATGACACCGCCGTCCAATGACAGTTCTCCGGTAACTAAAGGGATCGAATTCTGTAAAATTTCGACGTTTAACCGCTCATTCAGCAAAGACCAGCGGATTTCAACCGGAAATGAAAGCTTTGATGTCGCGAAACCCGGGGAAACTCCGTAAGTCGCTTGAGGTATAGCCAACAAATGCTTTTGAACCACCATAGACCAGATAGTACAATTGAGCCAAAAGATGTCAA
>Ga0163144_10012987_pt1 | contig 17419 bp, 10 predicted proteins | sample OliLak19BULKMAT1_FD_123175 | JGI IMG/M metagenome (GOLD analysis project Ga0163144, IMG submission 123175) | Freshwater microbial mat bacterial communities from Lake Vanda, McMurdo Dry Valleys, Antarctica - Oligotrophic Lake LV.19.BULKMAT1 | ecosystem: Environmental > Aquatic > Freshwater >...
ATGCGGGAGAGCCGCCAGTCCGGTTCGGAGGGCGGAGCAAGGTCAACCCCTTGTCCCGACCCCTATTTTGGCGGATATCGCGACTGTTTATATCAAGCGTCAGTTCCAAACAACCCGCTGCGGGTCACAGACCCGCGATCCGGGGAGGCCTCACCCAGTTTTAGTCATACCCCTCGTGCCGTGCAGGCTATTTCAATTCTCGTAATCTGTAGAAATTCTGGGGTTCGCTGGAAATCTGTTGGGTGAAATTTGTCGGACTTTCGGTAAAATGGTTGGTTAGGATCGGGATCCAGAAGTTGAAATCGGCAGTACGTTCCAACACCGCGCGGGATCCTTCTTTTCCGATCAGGAGGGAAGTCAAATTTCCTGACGACCTTTTTGTTCCCGAAAACTCGAAACTGTTCGTTGAGATTATTCCAGTGGTTTCTGCCGTGATGAATATCCCCTGGCTGCCGTTCAAATAACTTCCGCTGGGAGTTTTTTCAAGTTTTACCGCCCGGACCATATATTGATACGAACCGGCGGACGGCAAGTCGGTGAATGGACCACCTGACAGGGGAGTCTCCCCGGAAATTCTTTCCCAGTCCTGGCTTTCCAAACCGCGCCGATACAGATGATAGCCGAGAAGGCTGGAATCAAATGAAGGTTCCCAGGAAAGCTCGACCTGATCGGAACCGCCCTGACGGGTCAAAGCTTTTGGGGGTAGGACCGTGTGCAGTCGCAGTGTGGGATCTCCGAGGAGGGCTATGTGCGTTTCATGCGTGCCTTGAAGGAATGGAAAATAGAGTTGGTTGGTCACATTGTCCTGCGTGATGCGCAAACAGGCTCCAAGCGTTTCACCCAGCGCCATCGGGTGAAAGAACCAGTGCGGAAACCCCCCATAACATGAGGCCAGTGTGTGGCTGGAGGATCCGATGGCAGCTTTGAGAAAGTTACTTTCGTTATCCCAATCCCCAAAATAGCTGCCCAGGAACATCATAAAAACAACCTTGGGATCCTGAATTGCAAAGTCATCCGACCTCGCCACCCCGTCCGAATAATAATAACTGCCTCCACCCGCCGCCCAGGACCAGAGGTAGGAGTTTGTCTCCAGGTTTTTCAACCAGGTTCCGGGAAGGACCTCTGTCACATTTTCCGGACGGAACATGGGCGCAAAATTTCTCCATCCGCTGTCCACCACCGAGTCGGTGCCTCGCAGCCCGAAATTGTCGCAAATGATCGCCCGTCGTTGCACATCGGTGAACACGTGACGGAACCGGTGGTTCTTGACCAGGTATTGACGGAGCAAATCCCGCTCGGAGCGTGGCGGTTGTTTGTTTGAAAAATTTGTCATCTCAAAAAAATCCACCCGGCCCACTTCCAGCTCCACCTTTGAGGGGATCAGGTTTTGATCGAATTTTCCGTCCCCGGGAATGTTCCATTGGATCTGGCGTTCCGCTTTTTTGACGTTCACTTTGGTGTCGGTCCAGCTCCCGTCCAGGTCAGCGTAATAACTGTCGGACGGCCAGGCGCCCTCATGATTGGCATGGCCATCGGGATAAATGTGCCCGGAATAAGGGACCGGAATGCGGCCAAACAAAAGGAGCGCCCGGGTGTTCGTCGGATCCTGGGCATAAATCTGTTGGATGATTGTTTTGACTGATGCAGGGGTAGCATCGCGGGAAACTTCGCGGCGGATCACACCCCAGCCGTCGCCGGTCAGGTCATTGATGAAAACCGACAGTTCAGAGGCCAGCGCTCCGGCATGTGAGGCGTCCAGGAGGATGATTATTTTTCCCCGTTGTTCAACCATCGGTACGCGTATGCCGGCCAGGACGTAACCGTAAGCCTTGTAAGAGGCGGTGTTTCGCACGATTTTGTATTCGTAGCGGTCACCAAGGATGACATTTCTGTCGGTGAAAGAATCGGAACTTGCCGACAAATCTCCCAACGCTTGCCAGGTCTGGTTGGTGAATGATTTTCGGAAAAGATGATAGGAAACGGAGTTGGTGTCAGGCCGCCAGTGAAGCGTGATCTCCGGCGGACTCTCCGCCACCGTGACCCAGGCTTCCACGCTGTAATTCCTCAAATTAGATTGGGCAGCTGCCGGATGCGGCCAGAGGAAAATTCCCAGCAGCAGTAGGAAGGCAAAGATTCGGCTTAACATAAGGATGGATTGTAAAAGGAGCCGGACGCTGGGAAATCAGGCCGCACCGCAAAAAGATTGCATCGTTTTCCGCGAATTCTGTTCAGTTAAAACATGGATGGAGCATGAGCATTCAGGATATGAATTGCGCAGAACATGACGGCGACACCGCTTTGCCACGGAGATGGCGGGGCCTGAGGTTGTGCAGATTGATATAGAACGTGATACCAAAGCGGCGTGGCGCTCGGAGATTCCGCATTCCAGAAAACTACGGTTCAACCCGTGATTCCGCCTTAAACTGTTTCAGGGTAAGAATTACTTTCAACGGCAGTAAAGCCAGAGCAAGACCCGAAAGAAAATTAGCCGCCGTTGCCGCGCATTTGAGCAGGGGAGAAAGTTCTGTCATCGTGGTTTTTCCCAGTTCCGTCCGGAGGAAGGCCACCGGCACCGGGAATCCATAAAACTGCAAAGCAGCCGTGAAGGAATATTTTACTGCCACTGTGAAGAGCACTCCGACAATGGCTCCGACAACCAGGAGTTTCATCAAGGTCCGGGTATATTGTCCTGAAAAAAACTGGGTGTTCAGTTTCCAGGTTGAATAAATAATCCAGCCTGAAAGCAAAAGCAGTGGAACAATCAGTATAAATCCCATGAGTTGCCTGGATGATTCAGGGTAGTGTGAGGTTGGTCCGAACTTGCAGATAGAAAAACCGGTTTCCACGGGCCAATAGATTCGTCAGGGTGTTCTTTGGAGGCGTCGCCACGATGTTCAAGGCCACCGATTCCCCTCGCACCGCCAGGTTGCTCGTGCTCAACAGTTCATAAAATCGGTTGGGGATGCTGTCCCATTCCAGTTGAAGGATCGTTCCTGCCAGATTTTTATGAATCTCCAGCCGGGGCAGGGTCGAGGTCTGGGGTTGAATTGGGCTTGTTCCCGCCAGGAAAGCCTGCCGGTCGGAAATCCCGTCGCCATCAAAATCAGACGACTGGTCAGCGACCTTGAGATCGTGAAAATAATGAAGTTCCCAGAGGTCATCCATGGTGTCGAGATCGATGTCGGGAGTGGTGAGATCAAGTCTTACCGTCTGGGTTGCGCGGGTTCTGGAATTTGCGTGATAAAACATCAGGACCGTGAGGCTGGTTTCGGTCTGTTTTAACCCGGGCGTGAGTTGCAGCGGGAGGGTTTCCCCCGCGGCCGTGCTGAAACTGGATCCGGTCTGGCCGGGCGTGGTGGTGATCCTGGAAGCTGATGGAGTAAAAAAGAACGGGCCCGCCGTATCAATCTGCTTCAGCGAAGAGTAAGCCTCAATGGAGTATTTAAACCTTGTGTTGGGACTGGTCACCTTGATCAGGGACATTGGAATGGCGAAGACAAAGGTTGAACGATTAAATGGGCTGTCAAAAGTAAGGAGCTTCAAATCTGCATTCGTCGAATATGTCCTGGTGGAAAGATTTTCCAGGACCGCCGTGAATTCCCCGTTTCCTCCGTTCGGATCAAAATTCCCCGTTGCCGAAAAATCCCCGGCGCTGATGTTGAAAACGACAAAGTCGTTAATGCCATCATTGTTGTAATCGATGCCAACCTCGTACCGGTTCAGAAACTGGTTTGGTGCGGGGTTCAATCCCGCCGTGGCAAATCCGATGTAGAATATCGTTTTGCTCATATTGCTGCTGGAAAAATAGTCGCAGGCTGCGCCCATCGTCACCAGGTCTGCGGGGCGCGATGCGGCATCGAGTCCGCTTTGGACCGGGCTGTTGCTGACAAATTCCAGGACGGTGACCGCTGCCGCCTGGTTTTCATTGATCCCGGCGGGCCGCAATTCCACCGCAGATCTGGCCTTGCCCACACCCACGATGGGATCTGGCAGCCTGAGATCTGCCCTCAGCTTGTAGAGACCATAAAATGGAAGTTGGATTTGATTGGTCTCAGAGCTGAACCAGATGCGTCCTCCGAATTCACCCATGGCGTTGGTTCTTCCGCGAGCCGACATCAACGCTGGATCAAGCACCAGCTCGAAGGTGAGGTTGGTGGTGCGGTTGGGCGGAACAATTACCGTATTAAGTTTTGGACTTAAGAGCACGCCGGGTTCGGTCACAAAATTGGTTACCTGAAGAAAGACCGTCTGAGCCTGCGAAGAGATGTTCCTTAACTCCACAACCGTCGTCCGTGTGGTTCGGTTGGTCAGTTCCACCAGCGAAAAATTGATGGTTACAGCCCCTGGATCGGTTCGTGAATAGGCAATGAGCCTGGCATCCGAAGCATCGTTCACGCGCAATCTGCCGGTGCCGGACTGGGACAGCGGATATTGGCTCCCGTCTGGCCGGGTCATGACGCGGGAGGTGTTCATCAGTGCGGCTTTGATTTCCGAAACTGACCAGTCCGGATATTGTTCCCGCAACAATGCCGCAGCCCCGGCAACGTGCGGGGAGGCCATTGATGTTCCGGTTTGAGATCTGCCCAGATAGCCGCTACCGGCCCGCACAGATAAGATGCCAGCACCAGGAGCCGCCATGTCCGGCTTGAGTTGATTCAGGGGCGACGAAGGCCCGCGTGAACTCGAATCTTCAATCTGATCGGCAAGTTCAGGGTAGCTGATTTTGATCGCCGGATCCAGCTCTGCAGTCAGCTCGGAGATGAGCGCCGCTTTGATCCGCGCACCGTCTGCCTTGGAAATCATCACGGCCGGAATGCTGACATCCGTGCCATCACCACCCATGATGAATGGTTTACCCTCCACATTGTTCACCATGATGACGGCTATTGCTCCCGCGTCGGCGGCAAACCGCACCTTTTCGCTGAAAAAACAAACTCCACGGTCGATCAAGGCGATTTTTCCATTCATCGCCGCCATGTTGATAAAATTGGTGCAACCCTGGTTGGGTTCGGCATAAACCACTTTTGCCGAGATAGGGCCGGTCTCCGCAAGCGTGATGCCTAGGTTCCCTTCGATCGATTCGAAAACTCCAGCGATGGGGGAAGGTGGCGGGATGCGTATGGCACCCGCCTCCAAGCCGTCGTCTCTTGAATTGGCCACGGCGATGATTTCCGGGACCACGGACGGGCTGTCGATGTTGTAAAAAGAGTTGCCGCTGTTGCCCGCTGAAGAAACAACCACGGTTCCCAGGCCGACAAGTTCCTGGATGCCGAGTTGTTCGAGATCCCCCTGGCCGGTCTGACCCAGAGCGCTTCCGAGTGAAAGGTTGATGACATCCAGCCGGTCGCTGAGGTCTCCGTCCTGGTTCGGATCCGCCGCCCAGTCCAAGGCGTCGATTACGGCAGCCGTGGATCCCGAGCATCCGAAAACTTTCAAAGCCACAAGGCTTGCCTCGGGCGCCATACCTGGGCCGATCAGGAAATCAGCCGCACTCAGAGTGGAGTCGTAAGGCCCGAAAAAAGTCGATTCATTTACGGTTACACCCATCCCGGCAGCAATTCCGGCGACATGGCTGCCGTGGCTGAACTCGCGGCAGTCCAACGGATCATCGTCGGGAACCGCCTCGTTGTTGAACGGATCGTCGGCGTCGTAATCGTCTCCGACGAAATCAGTGCCATTCACCACCTTGGTTGTGGGAAAAGTCCCTTCCTCCACCACGCTGTGGTCGTCGAAATCATAATCTGTGACGGAGCCTGTGCCGCCAAAATTGGCGTGATAATAGTCAATGCCGGAGTCGATGATTCCGATCCGGATTTTTTTTCCGGTGAATCCGGAATTGTTTTTTTCCCAAACCCTGGGGGCGCCGACAAACGGTACGCTGGTGGATGTGTGCGGCACGTAAAGTGTGACCGGGAGAATACGCGCCACCCAGGAAAGATTGGTCAGCGCCGAGACTGCGGCTTCCGTCCCTTTGACTCGCAGCGCATGGACCAGCACAAGCAGGCTGGCATCGACCTTGATGCCGCGATTTTTCATCTCATGCATGGCCAGGTAATTCTCTGACTTGATGGTGGCTAGCAAGGTTTCGTGGCTTTGACGCAGGTCCGGTTCGATCTGGGCCTGATTTCTCAGTCTGGAAACGAGGGGAGGGCTCTTGAACTGGACATACCACAATGACTCAACCTGAACTTCCTGGGCCATCAAAGGAGGCCTGGCTAGGATGACGATCAGGAATAAAACAAGTTTGGCGACTAGATTGCGCGCTTTCGGCATTTAGCTTTTACAATACGGATTGATGTGGATATAACAATTGTAATTCCAAAAAATCAGCCTTGCATGCCTTGCATCATCTTGTCGAGAACCCCAATTCATGGAACTTTACCGCCCCGTGCAATCTTCATTTCGAAATATTTTCCTGGCGTGCTGGCTTTTTTTCGCCCTGCCCGCTCCACTTTTTGCATCCGTCGTCATCAATGAAATTCATTATAATCCCGCCGAGAAAACCGAGCCGGGCGAATTTGTAGAACTTTACAATCACGGCACCGCTCCGGTGAACCTTTCAGGCTGGATGCTTGACGGGGCGATCCATTACACCTTTCCCGCCGGCACATCCCTCCCATCCGGTGGGTTTGTCACCGTGGCCCAGAACCCGGCTTTTCTAAAAACAAGATATGGAGCCGACGCCCTGGGCCCCTTCACCAACAGGCTTTCGAAATATGGCGATCGGGTGATCCTCAACCGGGCCGACGGTTCGGAGGAGGACCGTGTCGAATACAAGCTCGGTTTTCCCTGGCCCACGGTCGGAAATCCGGATCACTCAATCGAACTGATCCATCCGGCGCTGGACAATGATCTTGCCGGGAGCTGGCGTTCCTCCAATCCCGACACCGCAGGTTCAGAAGCCCTGGTGGTTCTTCCCAAACAATCGGACTGGAAATATTTCAAGGGAACGAGTGAAGCGTCCAGTCCGAGAGCGAACTGGAGACAGGTCGGTTTCAACGATTCAAGCTGGCTTCAGGGGCAGGCACCCATCGGTTACGGGGAGGGTTCGTTTATTGTCACCGAGCTTCCAGACATGCGTGGTTTTTATACATCGGTCTTTTTTCGAAAAACTTTCGTGGTTGCGGAACTGGCGCAGTTTTCAGCCATTGAACTTCAAGCGGCCTACGACGACGGCTTCAAACTCTGGATCAACGGCTCCAATGTTTACAACGCCAACATTTCGTCCGGTGAGCTCGCGTTCAACGGAACCTCCGGACCCGCCATCGAAGGAACCGACTACAAAATTATCAACATCAACAACCTTGAGGATCTGTTGCGACCTGGAACCAATGTCGTTGCAGTGCAGGTCCACAACAGCGATATCAGCGCAAGTTCCGATTTTTTCTTTGACGCCCAGATCAAGCTGGTGACTGGCGGCACAAGTGGCGCAGGACCCACACCGGGCCGCACCAACTCGGTTTACAGCGAGTCAGTGCCACCTCAGGTCAGGCAGGTCGGCCACCGTCCCGAGCAGCCTCGCAGCGGACAGCCTGTCCAGGTGACCGCGAAGGTGACCGACCCCCAGGGCGTAGCCTCGGTGAAGTTGCAATATCAGATTGTTCAGCCTGGAAATTATATCGAACTGACCGATCCGGCCTATTTCACCTCCTGGACCGATCTCCCGATGCAGGACAACGGAGTCGTTGGTGATGAACTGGCCGGGGACGGAACCTTCACCGTGATGATGCCGTCCGAGATCCAGGTGCATCGACGCCTGATTCGTTATCGCATTGTGGTTTCCGACAACGCCGGGAATTCACTGAAGGTTCCCTACGCCGATGATCCACAGCCGAATTTCGCCTACTTTGTTTACGACGGGGTTCCCGAATGGACGGGGTCTGCGAGGCCCGGCGTAGTTCCACCGCAGACCTTCCGAACCAATGAAATGCAGAGGCTGCCCGCAGTCCACCTCATTGGCCGGAGCAATACGGTGGCGACTGCGACCTGGTTCAGCCGGTATGGAGGAGATGAATATCCGTGGGCTGGAACACTCGTTTATGACGGCAAGGTTTACGATCATGTGCATTATCGGGCGAGAGGCGGGGTCTGGCGTTATGCCATGGTGAAGAATATGTGGAAGTTTGATCTGAACCGCGGCCATGAACTCGAGATGCGCGATGATTTCGGGGTGAAATACAACACCAAGTGGCGAAAACTCAACCTCGGTGCCTGTATTCAACAGGCCGATTTTAATCATCGCGGCGAGCAGGGGATGTTTGAGTCGGTCGGATTCAAGCTTTTCAACCTGGCCGGCGTGGAATCTCCAAACACTACATTTGTCCAGTTCCGGGTGATTGACGAAGTCGCCGAGGCCGCCGCCCAAACACAGTTTGAAGGAGATTTTTGGGGGCTCTATCTCGCGATCGAACAGGAGGATGGGGAGTTCCTGGATCAACACGATCTGCCCGACGGCAATCTTTATAAAATGGAGGGCGGAACCGGTTCCGCCAACAACATCGGACCCAACGGACCGATCGACAGGTCTGACCTCGATTATTTCCTCGGAACTTATGCCGGCAATCCGGATGAAACCTGGTGGAAAACCAATCTGTTCCTGGAAAAATATTACAGCTACCGCACCATCGTGGAGGGGATCCACCATTACGATATCGATCAGGGGCCTGGCAAAAACTACTTCTACTATCGAAATCCGGACACAGAGCTCTGGTCGGTTCACAGCTGGGATCTCGACCTGACCTGGGCCGACAATATGTATGGTGGCGGAGATGAACCGTTCCGCAGTCGTGTCCTCCCGAAGCCGGTCTTCAGCATCGAGTTCAGGAATCGAGTCCGGGAACTGCGCGATCTCCTTTTTAATACAAACCAGGCTTTCCGTTTAATCGATGAAATGGCCCGTCTGGTCCGGGGCAAAGGTGTTGTGTCTTCCATACTGGAAGCGGACCGCGCCATGTGGGATTGGAATCCGAAGATGGCCAGCGGCACCTACAGTTCTTCCCTGGGAAAAGCGGGGCAGGGCAGGTTCTATCAGTTCCCGGGAACAGTCTCCAAAGACTTTAATGGAGCGATCCAGTTGATGAAGAATTACATCGTCACCCGGGGAGCCTTGCTCGACAACCGTTCCAATGATCCGTCAAAACCTGGTAAACCGGCCATATCATTTCAAGGTGGTGCAAGTTTTGCCATCAACCGGCTCAGGTTTAAATCGTCAGGTTACAGCGGCATTTCTCCCTTCCGTTCCATCAAATGGCGCATCGCCGAAATCACCCCGGCGGGTCCTGTTCCGTTCGAACCGGTGAAATATGAGATCACTGACAACTGGAACAGTGGAGAGCTGCCCGGGCCTGCGGACACCGAGATCGAGATTCCGGCCGCAGCTGTCCGGGAAGGACGGACATACAGGGTCCGCGCCAGGGTCACTGATAACACCGGACGAACCAGCAACTGGTCTGATCCCATTGAGTTTGTGGCGACCGCACAAACCGGCGTCCCCGGTCTGGTGCAGGATTTGCATCTCACGGAACTGATGTACAATTCCCCGGCTGGTTCCGGGTTCGATTTTGTGGAATTACGTAATGACGGTCCAAACCTGCTCGATCTTGGCGGTGTGAAGTTCACCCAAGGGATTGATTTCACCTTCGCCAACGGAGTTAAGCTGAGTCCCGGCGAATTTATCCTGGTGGTCAAAGCCGGGAACATCGCAAACTTCGCCGCTTTCCGCGCTCACTACGGGATTTCGACCGGCATCCGCATCGCTGGAACCTATTCGGGCAACCTCGATAGCGCGGGGGAAACACTGACACTGAAAACCTCGGCGGGGGGCACCAATATTTTTTCCTTCACCTACGGCGATGGTCGCGGCTGGCCGCTGGCTGCCGATGGTGCCGGCCATTCCCTGGTTCCTTTGACCCTGGTTCAAAACGACGGGCGACTTGATTACGGCGGTAATTGGAGGGCCAGCCGGAACATCAAAGGATCTCCCGGAAAAGTTGATCCTTCCCCCGATTCTCCCGTGGTCCTGAACGAGATCGTGACGCACACCGATTTTCTCTCAGAATTTGATTCCAACGACTGGATCGAGTTGTACAACCGGTCGGCATCTCCGTTTACTTTCGGGCCGGGGTGGTATCTGAGCGATTCAGTCACCAACCTGCAAAAATGGATGATTCCGGCAAACACAACGATTCCTGCCGGAGGATTCGTCAGTTTCGATGAGAGGACCGGATTTCACAACCCGACCAACACCGGTTTCGGCCTCAACAAGAATGGTGAAGATCTCTTCCTCTCCTCCATCACCGGAACCGCTGAAGATCGTGTGATCGACAGTTTAAGTTTTAAAGCCCAGGAAAACGAACGGTCTTTCGGACGGTTGCCCGACGGTGGACCTTTTTGGGAGACGTTGGGCTCGCGCACGCGAAACCTGCCCAACGCCGTGCGATGGAAGGGTGTCTCCCTGACCGAGGTCATGTATCATCCTCCGGACATCCAGGGAACAAATGACAACGGCCTGGACGAATTTCTTGAAATCTACAACCCGGGTTCCGGCAGGACGACATTTGGGAACACCAACGGAAGCTGGCGTCTGAACGGGGGGATCGATTTTATTTTCCCTTCAAACTCGGTTTTGGACGCAGGAAAAGTGATGTTGATTGTCAGTTTTAATCCCACCAACATCGCGCAGCTCGCCTTGTTCCGATCAAAATACGGAGTTCCCAATCAGGTGCCCGTCCTTGGCCCTTACCTGGGAAAACTGAACAACGGCAGTGACCGTGTGGTCTTGGAAAAACCGGAGTATTCCGGTTCACCCGCTGACCCTCAGGCCTGGGTGATTGTGGATGAATTGGTTTACGCCGACCGGACACCGTGGGATGACGGCGCCGACGGAACGGGAAAATCGTTGCATCGAAAATCGCTGGATTTTTCAGCCAACGATCCATCCAATTGGAGTGCGTTGATGCCAACGGCGGGAACAGTTTCTTTCACGCCGGTCTTCACCGATTCCGACGGCGACCGCATGCCTGATCCATGGGAGATCGTGAACCAATTCGATCCGCAAAACCCTGCCGACGCGATTTTGGATGCGGACCTTGACGGCATGACCAATCTCCAGGAATACCAGGCCGGAACCAATCCTCGTTCCGCAGCGTCCGCGCTCAAGTTTCTGCGCCTTGATTATTCCGACGCAGGATTGGTATTGGGTGCCTCGGTGGTTTCAGGCCGGAGTTATATCATCCAATACAAAGAATATCTTGAGGCTGGTGAGTGGATCGATTTGATTCTTTTCGAGAGTGATATCACCGGAGAAAAGGAGATTCTGTTGCCCACATCTGGAAACGTCAGGTTTTACCGTTTGATCACGCCTGTCGTACCATGAGTCATCAACGCGAGAGTCGCATGAGCAGGTTGGGATCTTAGCCCGTGTGCGAGATTCCCGGACCGCGAGTCTGCGACTCGCAGCACTTGGCGGTTATTGCAACTGTTTATATCAAGCGTCAGTTCCAAGCAACCCGCTGCGGGTCACAGACCCGCGATCCGCAGATTTGGGATCTGAGCCAACAATTCAGTTTAACCGCCAATGGACGCGAATGGACGCCAATAAAGAAGGGTTGTATCGCGGCTTTCTGACACCTGGAATCGGTCACGAATCGATGATCATAGTGGACGCACCCGTGCGTGATTAAATCCGGGTGAGTTTCCTGACGGATCGCGGTTCTGTGAACCGCAGCGCATGGCAAAACCTGAAAGTCCGGAACCTTTTACAACCCCGGCGATTGCCATTCGCTGCCGCTGATCGAGGACGATGCAGCCGCGGTCCGAAGTCCCGTTTTTGCGTGAAATTTTTGTGCCATGCGCGATTTCCACACATTGGAACCACTTCGAGGGATGTGGGATTTGTGTCATCCCCACGCTCAGTGGTCCGTTTCAGAATTACGCTCACGTTAGCGTAATTCTGAAACGGACCACTAAGCCAACGATGCAGTTGAAAAACCTCCTCTCCCCGTCCCTTCTCCTCCATTCGGAATGGAAGAGAGGGGGTTAAGTCTGTTGGTTTACCGTTCTTGAGTCATCTCCGCTGTAACCGCCTGCCATTCGAACGGTAGCGGGCATGTTTTGTGCTACAGTTTATTCTCGATGGAAATCATCAAGCCTGAAACCGAGTTGGCGCGAATTCTCGACTGGGCTCACGAACTTGAAGCCACCGATCTTCATGCGCAGACAGGGCGACCCTTCCACATCCGGGTTCATGGGCGGCTCCAGTCTGTTCCGGTTGAAATTTTCCGGATTCACACCGACGTCGAGATTTATCAGGAATTGCGCCGGAGTTTTGCCTCGGAAACTTGTGATCGAATCGAGGGACAAAACGAGGTTGATTTGAGTTTTTATTTTGGTGGCAACCGTTACCGGGCGAATTTCAGCAAACAACAGGGATCCCAGTCCTTTTCCTTCCGTTATGTTCCCCAACACAGGCTCAAGCTTGAGGACTTGCAGCTGCCCGAATCCTTGAACCAGATCATCGACCATCCGCGCGGCCTGGTTCTGGTGACCGGGGCGACAGGGCAGGGCAAAAGCACCACTTTGAGGGCTTTGATACAACAACTCAACGAAGCCAGGGCACTGAGAATTGTCACCATTGAAGATCCGATTGAATACGTGTTTGAACCGGTGCAGTCGCAGTTCGAACAACGCGAGGTGGGCATTGATACCGACAGTTTCGCCACCGGTATCCGCAACGCGGTGCGGCAGGATCCCAACGTGATCTTTGTCGGGGAGATCCGGGATCAATCCAGCATTTACGCCGCCATGCAGGCCGCCGAAACCGGGCATCTGGTCTTGACCACCCTGCATGCTGACACCGTTCCCCAGGCCATAGCCCGGATCCGTGAATTTTATTCAAGCTCGGAACAGAACAACATCAGCAGTCTGCTCGCCCGGAACATGCACACGATCATCTGCCAGCGGCTGATTCCGAATTGTTCCGGTACCCGCACGCCGTGTTTGGAAATCCTCAAACGGGACGCCGGGGTCCAGGGTGCGATCGAAGCCAATGATCTGCATCTGCTGACCGGCATCATTGAATCATCAGTCAACCAGGGGATGCATACCTTTGACCAATACCTGGCTGAATTGCTGGCGGCAGGTTTTATCAGCGACGAAACCGCGTTGCGTTATGCCATGAACAAACACAAGTTCGAAATGCAGATGCGCGGGTTTGTTGCGGAGCTGTCGATTTTGAAACCGGATCCAAACCGCTGAATCATGATATTCATCCTGCGAACCTTGTTCACCGCGTTGTGGGGATGGCAACTCGTTTCTCTGGGTTTTTCCGCCCAGTCGGGCCTGGATCGTGACGTGGAGATCTCAGGGCAGCTGGCCATATTGGTTTTGCTCGGCATTCCGACCGGTATTCTGTGGTCTCCCTGGATCGCGGACAGGCTCTGCGGGCCGATGATGGGGGTGCTGACCGACAGCACTTATTATGATTCCAAAAGGACCAAGCGAAAATTTCTTTTGTGGGCGCACATCAAAGGCCACCGGCGTTCGGCCCTCTTTGTCGCCATCCTTGAAGGGCTTTTCCATCCGTACGAAGCGGAGGCGTTTCTTATTGGATTGGAAAACACAAAACCCGGTTCCTGGCTGGAAAAATTTTTCGCGTCAGAGGTTTTCCGTTTTAACAACGTCCAAAACGCGGTCCTGGCGGCGGGTATTTTAAGGCGGCACGGGATCCGTCCGGGGGTGCACCGGACCCAGGAGATCAGTCTCATTTTGAAACATGTCAGGCGGCTCCGAAAACCTGATCCTGCTTTGCTGAAAGTTCCAAAGCTGCCGCCGATTCAGAAAGTTCCCCGGAACAACAAGATCAAGCTGTTCGCCGGGGCTGACAAACGGGATTGCTCAAGCTAAACGAACGCCTGAGGGAGATTCTCCCGCTGACAACTACCGACACGCGCCCGGCGGCGGGCCGCCTTTCAACTCATCGGGCACCGCGCCTCTTGATGACCGGAGAAAAACTTGGATCGCCAGCAGGAGATTTCCCGCCGGCAATAGTATCTGGAGCGCTTTCGGGCTCATTCAGTTGGCGGGCTTGCCGGCTTCTGTTGGTGTAAGGGCCGGAGGTGGCTGGGTTGCGATATTTTTCAACCATTGGTTGTTGTAGCCGCGGTTGTAATGTTCCCATCCCTTCTCGCCCATGACTTTTTGCAGCGATTGTTCGGTTTCCTGACGGATGGCCTGGAGTGCCGCCGTGCGTGCTTCACGGCTCAGCTCGGAGTTGCTCTGCAGCTTGGAGGTCTGTTCTTCGACGATTTTTTTCATCTGATAAACCTGGTTGGCTTCGGCTGTTCCGAGGTCGGATTTTTTCACCGCCTGAACAATCTGTTGATAATTCCAATCCTGGGCTCGTTCGTAGTTTGCGTAACTTTCCTGCCCCAAAGTTTCTTTGACCTTTTCGTTGAGCTGTTTGAGCGCGGACTCGCGTCGCACCCTTTCTGTTTCGGTCTCATTTCCCTGTAACATGGGGTTGAATTCCTCGTCGAAATGTTTCCTCAGCTTGAAAACATCAAGAAATTGTTTTTCATCCGGATCCCAGCCAGAAACCTGGGACCGCATGCTGTTTGCGGTCATTGACATCCGCAGTTCATAATCTTGAAATTCCTCGGCTGAGAGGATGCTTCGAAGTGATTGTTCCATCTCCTTCTGCGCCCTGGCGTAATCGGTCATGTCGGGACTTCCGCCGTTTTCCATCGATTTCGCTATTTTCACCTGCATGTCGTTCATGAGTTTGAAGACCCGGACGCTTTTTTCCTCCGGCAGAAAATCAAACATCGACTCCAGGGGATTCAGCATGCCTGCGACCGCCCCCTTAAGATCTGGTTCAAATCCCAAGTCCCGGATCATGGCGTTTTTTTCCTCCTCGAGGGCATTGTTTTTTTCCATCACCTCGGCATTGGCCATTCCCATGAAAGGATTGCCCGGCTTCCAGTATTGAAATTTTTTCCGCGCGCCCTGGGCCTGCTTTTTTCGGGCATCGAAGAGTTTGCCCACGTCCGCCAGGATGATGTCGCGGATGGTTTCGTCCGGACATCCGACGGCCCTCAGATTGGCGATGTATTCTTTGTAGTCAGGGGATTCGACCGACTCCCAGTTGAAACGTTTAACCAGGGTGTTGGTGACCGTGCGTTCGGCCAGCCTGACCGCCGCTTTTTTTTGCAGAGACTGGATTGGAGCAGGGGAGGAGTTTTCGGTGAGCGGATGGGAGTTCGACGGTCCGGGCGATGGACGGAAGGCGTAGATTACCAACAGGAGATTTGCCGCCACCGAAACGATCAGGAGAATTTTCGGGTTCATGAAAAAAATGGGACGACTTCAACCACGCACGAACCACCTGCGTTAAAATTGAAGAATGTGGGTCAACCATAACCGTGACTCACCATTTAGAACAAGCTGGTTTTGGCGGGATCTGTCGGCTCCGCCGGAAAAGGGCGCGGAGGTTTACAGCCACGCCTGAAACTGTTATCTATTTTCCATGATTCAGCCGGAACAATTGGTTGCAGGTGAGTGGGCCGAATGGTATCGGCTCACCCCCGTGCAACGCTGGTTGGAGAGCGAGAAACTCTGGCAGACCTATCTCGCGCTTGGAGGCTCACTTGATCCCGAACCCGATACGCAAAGTCCTTTCTTCGATGCGCGCGCACCGTGTCCGCGCGCTGCTCATGGGCGGACAGGCGTGCGTGTTCTACGGCGCGGCCGAGTTTAGCCGCGACACCGACCTCGCCATCCTCGCCGACGCCGCGAATCTCGCGCGGTTGCGGAAGGCGCTTGCCGAACTTCAAGCCGACCCCATCGCGGTTCCGCCGTTTCAAATAAAATTTCTTCGTCGCGGTCACGCCATTCATTTTCGCTGCCAGCATCCCGAAGCCTTGAGGATGCGAGTGGATGTGATGTCCAAAATGCGGGGCGTCGATGCGTTCGCCAAACTCTGGAAACGCCGCACCACCATTGAACTCCCGGATGGAACGATCTGCGACCTGCTCTCCCTGCCCGACCTCGTGCAGGCAAAAAAAACCCAGCGCGACAAGGACTGGCCCATGATCCGGCGCTTGGTGGAGGCGCATTATTTTCAGCACCGGAAAAATCCCAATCCGGCTCAGTTAAAATTCTGGCTGCGGGAACTCCGCACGCCCGAACTCCTCACCGAAGTTGCCCGCGCCAACGCCGCCTTGTGCCGGCGGCTGGCGGCCGTCCGGCCTTTGCTGGCCCAGGCGACCACGGATACTGCCGGCTTGGAACGTGCGCTGCTGGCGGAAGAAACCGCCGAGCGCGAGCAGGATAAAATTTACTGGTTGCCCCTGCGCCTGGAATTGGAAAAACTTCGCCACGCCAAATGAAAACCGACGTCAGAAATTACGCCGCCGAACGGGGCATCGGGGAAGCACTCAAGCAAGGCCTGGAAGCCACTTCGAAGGAGTTCGTGGAAAAGGCGTGAGTGGGCCGAATGGTATCGGCTCACCCCCGTGCAACGCTGGTTAGAGAGTGAGAAAGAAACTCTGGCACTTGAGGTCACAGTTCAATTCAATAACAATCGGTAAAACCGGGAGGAGATCCCTGGAGTAAGCGGAACATTTAAAGTCTGACCAGTTGCAAAAATCTTGTTTCCAAGATTCATCCATCCTGTTTCGGAGCCGTCCGTGAATTGCACCTGATAAGTTTCGCCTGGAGACGAGGCCCATCGGAGGGAACAGCCATTGGACATTCGCACAAGCTCCAACCGGACGGATGAAGTCTTGAGATGTTCGACCTCCACCAGTCCGAAACAGCCAATATTGGCGTCGGGCCCTTCGTTCCAACGAGCCGGATTTTCGTCTAGATCGGAAAGGGCACTGTCAGTGACATCCCGCCAGCCGCCCTGAGGATCGGGAGCCGGATAGATACAGGCAAAAGTTTCAGGACTGCCTAACCCGGCGTCGTTGTTCGGTTCGCCGGGGTGCCAGTTCAGGAAATTAACCGGCTCACCATTGGTCCAACGGAATTCTCCTTCTGTTTACTGGTCGGTCAGGCCGATCCAGGTGGGAGTTTGACTTACCTGAAAGTTGCAAAAGTTTTCGTAGATCCATTTGCATTCCGAGGCATCGTTGATGGTCACCAAATAGCCACCGATTTTTTCGGCTTCGAGGCGGGCCATGCTCCATGTGGCCGGCTTCAGCAAAAAATAGGCATGCCCGTTTGCGGGGTTAATGACCGGTCCATGAACAACTTCGGCTCCCGCGAATTGGACAGTGCAAAAAAACAGAATTTGAAAGGCCAGACCAAGTAGTCTTCCCATGGCCTAAATTCTAACAAAACTTCCTGCGGCCATGGTTACGATCAGGCAAGGAATTCAAGGCATTGATAACAAAAAGCCGGGCCATATCCTATTCAACCC
>Ga0163144_10012988_pt1 | contig 17419 bp, 13 predicted proteins | sample OliLak19BULKMAT1_FD_123175 | JGI IMG/M metagenome (GOLD analysis project Ga0163144, IMG submission 123175) | Freshwater microbial mat bacterial communities from Lake Vanda, McMurdo Dry Valleys, Antarctica - Oligotrophic Lake LV.19.BULKMAT1 | ecosystem: Environmental > Aquatic > Freshwater >...
CGCCCGCGCCCGCGTAGCAGCGGTCGTATCCGGTTCCCGCGACAATCAGGTCATTGCCAGGCCCGCCGTAGAGCAAATCTCGTTGAGCCCCTCCAAAGACTGTGTCATTCCCGCCCGCGCCGTTGAGGTAATCCGCGCCCTGCCCGCCCCGAAGCAGATCGGCACCCCCGCCCCCAAACACCATGTCGTCACCCGCCCCACCGTTCACCGTGACGGGGACGGTGCATGGCCCGTCCCACTCGTTCACGTCGAGCCGATCATTCCCGGCGTAGCCGTTCATGACGACGCCCGTCACGCTCGATAGCGGGTATTCCGCAATACGTAGGTTCGTTGCCGTCACGGTCAGCATCGTCGGCGATTCCCTCATGATCGCGATCGAGATGAAGTCAGCCGCATTGGTCCCATTAATCGTGACAATGCCGCCCGCCAATTCACTCGTGACCGCCATCAATCGCCGTGCGTCCAGGGCTTCGCATTTCACAACCGTCGAGGGATTCTTTCGAAACATGGGGCCACCTATTGAGTAAAGGGATCAACCGAATCGAATCTCAGTAGGTATCGGCAAAAAAGATGGGTCGTATAAGGTTCAGCCCGTGTAACTTTGTACGCGCACCCGCCACCCGTCCGTCGGTTGCCGTGCTGGCCGCGCTTTTTTGGGGGTGATCGAAGGAGCTTGATCGCTCCACTTCGACCGCTTATCCGCACCCCGTAACCGTTTCTCGAACGAACTCAGTTTTTGTGTAATCGTTGGCCGGGAAGGTTTTTATGGCATCGCTGACATCTTCGGGATGGGGTTTCGTTCGGGTCCGCAAGGTGCGTAGGTGCTGGACTTTTTACGGGGGTGTTTTTCGATTGATGAAATCTTAGTCGACTTTTAATTTCACAAACTGAGCTAGTAGGGCGGCCCTACAATTCGACAATGAAGTACTTCTACGGCGAGTTTGACGGCGAAGAGTTCCCCACCGGTGACAAGCTGTTCGGCTTCGACCAGATCATGCAATTCATCCTTCAGCACGGCGAGCAGGGGATGAAGGCGATTGAAAACATGATGAATCAGCCGGGGAATGAAGAGCAGTCGGAAATGCTCGAAAAGCTCATCAAGGAAGGGATGATGGACAAGGACGGAAAGGGGAAGCTGCGCCTCACGCCGCGCGCGGTGACGCGGATGCAGCGGAAGGCGCTGATGGAGGTCTTCAAAAACCTCCGCACCGGTACGCGCGACGGTCACGAAAAGGTCACCCCCGGCGCGGGCGGCGAACGCGTCGAGGGCACCAAGCCGTACGAGTTCGGCGACCCGGTTTCGGAATTGGATTTGCACGCGACGATTCATAACGCTCTGGCGAGGAATGGAGTGGCCAGTGGCAAGTTGCCAGTGACCAGCAAGAGCACCGCTTCGAAATCCGGCACTGGCAACTCGCAACCGACCACTGGCAATTCCTCCCCGGCGACTGGCAACTTAAAACTGAAAACTCCCATCAACTTCAACGAGAAAGATTTCGAGCTCCATCTGCACGAAGGCATGACCAGTTGTAGCACGGTCGTGCTCTTGGACATGTCCGGCTCCATGATGCGTTACGGCAGGTTCATGAGTGCCAAAAAAGTCGCGATGGCGATGCAGGCTTTGATCCGCGGGCGTTTCCCGACCGACACCATCGACTTCGTCGGGTTCTATTCCGGCGCCACCAAAATCCCCGAACACGCGTTGCCGTTGCTCATGCCCAAGCCCGTCACGGTATACGACTACCAGGTGCGGCTGAAGGTCAAACTCGACCAGCTCGACAAGGCGCCACAGCACTTCACGAACCTTCATATGGGCCTGCAAATGGCGCGGCGGATCCTGCGTCAGAGGTCGGGTGAGAACAAGCAGATTTTCGTCATCACCGACGGCCAGCCGACGGCGCACGTCGAAGGCGACTATTGTTTTCTCCTCTACCCGCCCGACGAACGCAGCACGATCGCGACGCTTAAGGAGGCCGTGATGGCGGTGCGCGAAGGCTGCCGCATCAGCACGTTCGCGCTCATTGAAGACTACTTTGGCATGGACTGGGTCGGTTTCGTCGATCAATTGACTAAGCTGACCAAGGGCGTGGCGTTCTACACGTCTTCGGGTGAACTTGCTTCGTGTGTGATGGAAAGTTACCTGAGCGGCCGGAAGAAAAAGTCATATCTAGCCGGGGCATAGAACGAACGTGCGAAGGGGCAAGACCAGCGCCGCGGGCCTTGGCTTCGTAAGTTTGGTGGCAGAGGTGACGGAGGCCTGTTGAATCTTTCGTCGAGTCTGTAACGCCTGTATTGTTGACCGGCCGAGTCGGTTCTGATGTGATGACGAGCGTACCAATGGTTTAGATGGAAAACGCAGATGAAATATGAATCAGGTGACGTGCAGCAGATTCCGGTCCGGGCGGTCGTGGCGGTAGTCGTCGTCGCGGTGATCGCGATCGCGGCTTACTCGTCATTCTTCGTCGTCCCACCGGGGCACCGTGGGGTGAAGGTGACGCTAGGCAAGGTCAGCAAAGACTTTTACCCGGAAGGTTTTGGAATTAAATACCCGTTCATTTCAGACATCCGAAACGTGAGCATCCGCAAAGACACTGCCGAGCTGGCGTCGGAGTGTTATTCGTCGGACTTGCAGCAGGTGAACGTGCGCATGAAGGTGCAATACAGCATCCCGGAGACCGCGGTCGTGTCGATGTTCCAGCAGTACGCCGGCGACCCGTTCCAAAGCCTGATCGCCCCGCGCGTGCAGGAAGCGCTCAAGGAAAAGACCGCCCTCCAGAGCGCCGAGCAGATCGTCAAGAGTCGCGAGTCCATCAAGGCACAGACGCTCGCCAGCGCCCGGGAAAAGGTCGGCGATGTCGTCCTCGTCCATGACCTGGTCATTGAGAACATCGCGCTTAGCAAACAGTTGGAAGAAGCGATCGAGCAGAAGATGGTGCAGGAACAGGAAGCGAGCAAGGCCAAGTTCACGCAGGACAAGTCGAAGATCGAAAGCGAGACCAAGGCCATGCAGGCCGAGATCGACGCCAGGGCCACCGTCACCCGCGCCAAGGCCGAGGCGGAAAGCATCCGCATTCGCGGCGGAGCATTGCGCGAAAATCCGGACCTGATCGCGTTACAGATCGTCGAAAAATGGGACGGGCGCAGCCCCCAGGTCATCGCCGGCGCGGGGGGCAGTGGTAACGGCGCCGCCGGCGCCGCTAATATCATCCTCCCCATCAACACGCCCGCGCTTCAGCAAAACCGCCCGTGACCGGCACGGATGACCGATAACCAGACCCGTCGGACGACCGTCACTCGATGAACGCGCCGGGCCAATGCAATTTCCTCGTTAATCCGACGGCACGATCGCACGATATCCCACAGTACGGACGACCCGTTCTCGAAACGTGTCCGGCTGTGTTGCGACGGAGTTGTCGATCAATGAAACGTCCGCCCGCCTTTTTTCGAGGTCGCCGTGGCATAGCACTCGTCTACACGGCGGTGACGCTAGTGGTCATGCTGTTGTTCGCGTCACTGGCGGTCGACCTCGGGCGAGCGTCGCTCGTCAAAACAGAATTGCGTACCGCAGTCGATGCGGCGTCGCGGTATGGGATCACCGGCATCGACATCAACGCCAGCACCGCTTCCTCCCGCACAATCACGGCCGCTGCCGAGAATAACGTCGACGGCACGGCGCTGGCTCTGATCAGCTCTGACATCGAGTTCGGCGTCTGGGATCCGGCGACGCGCGGGTTCGCCGTCCTCACCGGGTCGGCCACCAACGGCGCGACCGCCATGCGCGTCACCGGTCGACGCACGTCGACCCGCTCGACTGCGGTTCCGACAAGTTTCTCGCGCGTCGTCGGCCTCAACTCGGTCGACGTCACGGCACAGGTCATCGTGACGCGCGGCAAAATCGTCAGCGCCGCCGTCGACGCCGACGCCTGCCCTTGGCTCGCGGGTATGGGCATCGGCGCCTCTGTCGACCCGACGGGCGGTAACCCGCAGCGCATCTATGCGCCGGCTTCGTCGCCTTTTCAAATCTCCGGCATCCCGATGAACGCAGGCTCCAAACTTTCCTTCCGTCAGGCCAGTGGTAACACCGGCTTCAACGGCGGGAGCAATATCGCCCCCGACGGAAACGCGGGCTGGATCGTCACCCAGGCCGCCGCCAACGGGATCAATCAGACGTCCGCGCCGATCGCGTCGATGGTCGGCATCTTTCTCGACGACCGCGCTCCCAACACCTATTCACAGGGCGTCGCCGGTAATTTTTCGTCCGCGGCCAGTCGCGACTTCCTGAACCTCTCCCCACCCCTCAAACAGGTCTTTTTCATCGGCGACGGCATCGACAGTCAAAGCCGGCTCCAAACCTTCACCGTCCCCGCCAACGCGACGCGCTTGTTCATCGGTGTCATGGACGAAAAAGGCTGGTGGTGGGACAACTACGGCACGATCAACTGGACCGCGCTCGACCAGAAGATCAGCCTCGTGAAGTGAGCCGGGGCGGGGAGATCGCTCGTCCTTCCTGAGATCGCTCAAAAATTCTAAAACTCAAACTCGAAAATACAAAGAAATTCAAAATCAGTCTGAATCAAAAACTCCGACGCGCTTGATCCCCAACATTTGAATTTTCCGATCCACGATTTCAGGTTTCTTTGTCTTTTGGAACTCAAATTTTCGTGCTCACACCGCATCGGCTTGGTGACCTGCGATGAACTGGACGCTCCACGCCGTTCATCGCCGTTCAGAAGCGGCCCGCGGCATGGCCTGCTAAGATATGAGTATGAAGCCAATCGTCGTCGCCATCACCGGTGCTTCGGGCGCGCTCTACGCCCTGCGGTTTATCCAAGGCCTCGTCGCCGCTGGCGTCGAAACGCACTTGGTCGTCTCGCCGCTCGGGCGTCGGTTGTTGCACGACGAACTCGGGATGGAAGGCATCAACCTCGAAACGCTCGGCGGGACGGTCGACCACGGCATCACCCTGCACAACTACAACGACGTCGGTAGCAGCCTGGCCTCGGGCAGCTTCCTCACCGACGGCATGGTCATCGTCCCCTGCAGCAGCAACTCCCTCGCCGCCGTCGCGCACGGGCTGGGTGACAACCTCATCAGCCGGGCCGCTTCGGTCACCCTCAAAGAGCGCCGCAGGCTCGTCCTCGTCCACCGCGAAATGCCCCTCTCGCCCATCGACATCAATAACTACAAACTCCTCAGCGACGCCGGCGTCGTCCTCTGCCCCGCCAACCCCGGCTTCTACCTCAACCCAACGACCGTCATGGAAATCGTAGACTTCGTCGCAGGCAAACTGCTGGATTTGGTCGGCGTCCATCACAAACTCGACACCCGCTGGGACCCCAAAAACATCCGGCCGGCGGTCGTGGTGTAGCGGAACTTGGAGACGAGTCGAATTGATTTACGCGAGTTGGATAAGGCGATAACGGACCAATGTTCAATGGCCGGCACCGCGCCGACCGACTTCCAGTTTACCAGAACGCCCGAGGCGGGACCGGTCCGTTGGAGCGTTTGGTTATGTCGCCGGCCGGGCGGCCACCGGCTCGGCGGTAGCATTCGGAATGTCCTGAATACCTTCGGCAGGCAAGCGCGCCCGAATCTTCGCTGCTGTTGACTTGAGAGAACGTCGAAAGATCCACCCTAAGATGCCAAACGTTATCCCAGCGACGTAGCCGACCACGACCACGATAACAAAGACGGTAAACATACGCTCACTCTCGATCTTCGTCGTGGCAAGTGTGACCTAGAACGAAATTGCGATCGAAAGAACCGCGAGGCAAAGGTTAAAGAAGACTGATTCGGGTGAGCCACGTTCCAAGGCGTCCAGTTCAGCCTCGCTGATCTCGAATATGCGGAGGCTGTCAATACGGCCACGATGGATAGCCGGGTCAAGCGGTGTGCTGCTCTTTGCCATCACGCCCCCTGTAGTACGCGGGCCGATGCCTCCACAGTCCCTGCATAACCGCCAAGGTCGACGACAACATGCCAGTGCCCGGAATGGGGAGCCGCCAGCCGGATCGGTGACGACTTTGCAAGGCCACCGTTGTAGTGGTGCTGTCGGCCATCGCGATATGCGTTGAAGTTGGAGTTGTCGAGCAATCTCACATTCGCTTACTTGTTGAGCGTTACCTCGACAACGTCATTCGCAGAGAGGTCGAATTCGTAGTGAAGAAAGTTCATGTTTCATCCTATTGCGCAGGCGAAATAACTACTACTAGATCGCCACCTAGACTACCTATCAGCACGCCAACACGCGTAGTAGCTTGGCGGAGCCAAGGTTCCCAATTTTATCAATTCGTAAAAATTAACGCGTGAACGAGGCACGACATCGCCGATTTTTCTTGCATTCTTCCGCCGATTTGTGAGTATTTTGTTCGTTTCGTTCCTCGGGGTTCCGCGTGCTTCATGTCTAGAAGCACGTCACATCTTTTTCATTTTTAGGAGGTTCTCATGTCCACCTATTTGTCTCGCGCATCCGCCAGGCAGGTCGAAGCGAATCGTCGGAACGCGCAGCGGTCGACGGGGCCGCGTACGGACGTGGGTCGCGCGAGTTCTTCGCAGAATTCCACGCGGCACGGGCTGTGTGCGCGGGTCGTGCCCGGGGTGAACCCGGCGTTGCCGGGCGAGGACGCGGAGGCGTACCTGGCCTTCGCGGCGGCGATGCGACGTGATTTTTCGCCGACGGGGGAGGTGGAGGAAATCCTGGCGGAGCGCGCGGCGCAGCTCGCGTGGAAGCTCCGCCGGGTGCCCGTCGCGGAAGCGGCGGCGGCGGACGTGTTGATCGAAAAGGCGCGACTCAAGCACGAGGCAGAGCAACGCGTGAGATACGGGCGCAAGAGCTCGCCGTTCGTCGCCCCGCCGGCGATGGAACTGGTCGGGGCGTCAGTCGCGACGACGTCGGAGTGCGCGTTCGAGCGATTGCAAATTTACGAGCAACGCATCGAACGGCAATTTCATGGGTGTCTGCAGCAACTGCGGCTATTGCGAAAGATGCGACGCGATCAGGGTGAACTCAGTGAATACAGTCGAAGTGCGGATCTGGGGGTTGAAGAAGCTGGCCCACAAGCGGGCACGAATCTGCGCGAACGCCCTTCCGATGGGCCTCAACGTACCTCGGGCGTCTCGTCGTTTGGTGTGTCTTCTTCTTCCGTTTTTGCCACTCAAAAAAGTAAGGAAGGGGGAGATGAGGGCACGGGCGAGGCGCCCGTGGTACGGGGGTGCGCGTCCGAAAAAGGTGCGGGCGAGGCGCCCGTGGTACGAGTGTGCGCCCGGAAAAAGACACGGGCGAGACGCCCGAGGTACGGGGGCGCGCGTTTGAAGTGGGCAAAACTCCTCGTTGCCGACCTGAAAATCTGGCGGAACGAACGAAGCCAAATTCCGGCCAACTTTTGGCAGACGGGTGAGTTGGATCAGCCGTACGCGCCCGTGACCGAGGCTGTTTTCAATTCGTGTCGACGTTGGCGGAGCGGACGGGACGCGGGCTAGGATGGTGAAGATGACGAGTGGGACACTTCCAACTTCTGACGCGGGCGTGGCCGCCCGGGCGATGGTGACGGTGGCGCGGGACATCAAGTTGTCTCATAGCGTCTTCGCATTGCCTTGGGCGCTGCTGTCGGCGTTTCTGGCGGCGGGGTCGTCGCCGGCGTGGGGAAGGTTCGCGGGGCAAGTCGGGCTGATCGTCGTCTGCATGGTCAGCGCGCGGACGGTCGCGATGGCGATGAACCGCGTGCTGGACGCGAAGCTGGACGCGATCAACCCGCGCACCGCGGGCCGGGCGATCCCCGCGGGGCGGATTTCGGTCCGACAGTATCTGTTCGTCACGATCGTGTTTGCCGTGCTTTTTTTCCTGAGCACCGCCGGCTTCGGGTGGGCGTTCGGCAACTGGTGGCCGGCGCGGTTGTCGGTGTTCGTGCTGGCATTCTTATGCGCGTACCCGCTGCTCAAACGCTTCACGTCGCTCTGCCACTACTACCTCGGCGCCGCGCTCGCGCTAGCGCCGGTCTGCGCGTGGGTGGCCGTCGCAGGGACGGTCGAATTAACGCCCTTTTTGATCGCCGGTGCGGTGCTGTTTTGGACGGCAGGGTTTGACGTGATCTACGCGTGTCAGGACTACGCATCCGACGTGGCGACCGGCGTCTTTTCCGTGCCGGCGCGGATGGGCGTCGGCCCGGCGCTGTGGGTCGCGCGGGCGTCCCACGTGCTGAGCGTCGGTTTCATGATTTCACTCGGGCGGGGCGTGCCCGCGTTCGGCACGATCTACTTTGTCGGCGTGACGCTGGCGGCGGGATTGTTGGTGGTCGAGCACTGGCTGGTGCGGGCGGACGACTTGTCGAAGGTGGGCCTGGCGTTTTTCACGATCAACGGGGTGATCAGCCTTGTCGTAGGCACGCTCGGCGTCGTCGATATCTTCGTTTAAAACGACATTGTCATAAAATTCGTTGCGCGGTGGTGAAATGTGACCGATAGGTGGACTATCTCGTCGGGGACCGCGCGGCCCCTCCGCGCACCGGTCAAGACGACGGGTGACCTTATGAAGTCGTCGACCCGGAAAACCGTCGATTCGCCACGCGTGGTTGTCGTCACCGATCAGGTGGCGCTCCATCAATCTATTTCACGCAGCGACGTCGCGTATGTGGCGCACGAGGACGCGGGCGACCTGATCGACCTCGCCAAGCGAAAAATGCCGGCGGTGCTGGTCGTGGACCTGACCGACGCGAACCTCGTACGTGACTTCGAGCGCGCGGCGCGCGTCCTGTCACGGTGCGCCGCGACGCAGACGGTGCAGATGGTCGCCGTCGTGCCGCCGGGATTTACCGAGTCGTGGCAGAGCAAAATCCGCTCCGCGGGCGCGTTCGACTTGGTGCTCCACCCGATCCAGTCGGAACATCTGGACCGCGCGATCGACCGCGCCGACGCCCGATCGAACGAGATCGTTGCAGCCCGTCTTGCGCTAGACCTGCGTCGCACCTGTCCGACCAAGCCTGTCGAGCAAAACAAGTCGCTTCTGGTCCGCGCGATCCAGTGCCCGATGCACGACGGCCCGCAGCCGTTGTCGCGTTACATCCTTCGCGTCGGCGCGATCGTCACCGACATCGATTTTTTCGACATGCCCGTCTACAAGTCGGCGACGCAGGGCAAGGACTTCGTCGACTTCCATTTGCTTAGCGTCATGGTCTGCCCGCGTTGCCTGCTCGCCAGTAATGACCCGCGTTACTTCACCGACCTCACCGACCGCGGCGAGCCACACGTCTACAACGCCGCGACGCGCCAGCAGCTTCGTGGAACCATTTCGGCGCGGCACGATCTGGCCGGAGTCATTCCCGAATCTTTCCACACTCACGCCCGCACCGTCGAGCAGGCCGTCGTTGCGTACGAATTGGCGATGCACACGTCGCGCACCCTATACGAGTGCAACCGTTTCTCGCTGCAGATCGAACTGGCCCGTATGGGCAACTATCACCTGCGCCTTGTTGCGGTGAAGCAACTGCGGTCGCACGGGATTTCGCAGGACGAACGCGTCGCCCACTACCGTGCGGCGCTCGATTTGCTCGGCGAAGCTTTCGTCGTCGTCGAAGGGCCGATCTTGTTTAAGGTCGCGTATCAGGTGGTCGCGCTGTCGATCGCGCTCGGCGAAGACGCCGGCGCCTATCGCTACATCGCGCGCCTGACGCAAATGCAGCGGGAAGCACTGCTTGAAAAGCAGGAACGTGCCGCGCTCGACCGTTACCTGCTGCGATGCCAAACCGCTTGGGAAGACCGCGACGAGCACCGCGTGGTCCCGCCGGCCGAATCTCAAGCGGCCTAGAGTCGATGTTTCAAAATCGTCACGGGCGTCGAGATTCACACGGGCACTGTCACTAGAATGGGGCTTACATGCGAGACGAGCCTTCCACTATCCCCCGTGTTTCCGATCCGCTTCTGCTGCCGATCGTTGACAAAGTCCTCGCCGGCCAGTGGCTGACTCAGGCCGACGGTGAAACGCTTTTTGCCACGCACGACCTGCACGGCCTCGGTCGCCTCGCCAATCACATGCGCGAATCCTTGCACGGCGACGTCGCGTACTACAATCGCAACCGGCACATCAACTACACCAACGTTTGCGCGCTGTCCTGCAAGTTCTGCTCCTTCTACCGCAAGCGCGGTGAGGAAGGCGCGTACGAAATGCCGCTCGACCAAGTAATTGCTGTCGCGCAAAAGGCGTACGAATCCGGCGCGACTGAAGTTCACATCGTCGGCGGACTGCACCCGTGGCTGAAGTTCGACTACTACCTCGACATGATGCGCGGTATCAAACGCCAGTGCCCCGACCTGCACATCAAAGCGTTCACCGCCATCGAGATCATCCACTTCAGCCGAATCGCGCGCCTCGACGTCCGTACAGTTCTGTCCGAACTAAAAAGCGCCGGACTAGGCAGCCTCCCCGGTGGCGGGGCCGAAATCTTCGACGACCGTGTCCACGACGAAGTCTTCAAAGGCAAAGTGAAGGAAGACCGCTGGTTCGACGTCCACCGCACCGCCCACGAGCTGGGGATTTTCACCAACGCGACCATGCTCTACGGCCACGTCGAAACGACGCGCGAACGCGTCGGCCATCTGATTAAACTGCGTGAACTGCAGGCGGAGTCACTACGAAAATTCGGAATGCCAGATTCGCAGGAGCACGCGCATTTCAACTGCCTGATCCCGCTCTCGTTCATCCCCGACGGGAGTGAACTCGGAGCGCTTCCCGGTCCGACGGGTCTGACCGATTTAAAAACCCTTGCGATCGCGCGGCTGATGATTCCGAACATTTCGCACCTCAAGGCGTTCTGGATCATGCAGGGCGTGGGGCTAAGTCAATTGTCGCTTGACTGGGGCGTCGACGATCTCGACGGCACGGTCGTCTGGTATGACATCACCAAACGCGCCGGCGACGGCACGACGCACCAGGAACTACACGAACGCGACCTCCGCAGGCTGATTCGTGAGGCCGGGCGCACGCCCGTCGAGCGCGACACGTTGTACCACCCGGTCGTTCGTACTGCCCATGCCGACGGACGCGTCCTTCAACCGGTCTGACGACTTTACATCACGGAGAGCGGGTCACTGTCTACTTGACTGATCTCACATGCGACGCCGGGCAAAGCGCTCTTGATCTGCGCCATCAGCCACTTCAGCACAGGCCTCTCGCTGTTCGAATGGAGCAGGCACACGACCGTCACACCCGCGCGGACGGCTTTGAGCGCGTCGTGGTGACGCAGTTCACCAGTGAGGTAGAGGTCGACGCGATGCTCGATGGAAGCGTCCAATCCGTCCGATCCCGAGCCCGCAAACACTGCCGCGCGACGGACCAGGCGCGTCGCGTCGCCGGCTACCAAAACACCGTCGATCCCGATCTCCCGTTTCAGCCGATTGATCAGCATCTCGACAGTCGCGCCTTCCGGCACCGTCCCGACTCGCCCCTGCCCACAAATCTGCGGGGGCGTGAACGATTCGAACACGTCGATCGCGGCCTCCTCGTACGGGTGACTTCGGCGGAGGGCTTCAATCGTCGAGTGAACCCGTGCGGGCGTGACGATCGTCTCCAATCTCACCTCGTCGGTCGTCTCGAACTTTCCCGGCTCGCCCGCGGCCGGATGGGTGCCCGTGTCGCCTTGAAACGTGCCCTTCCCACTCGACCTAAAGCTGCACTTTGAATAATTCCCGATCCGCCCCGCGCCGGCGGCGAACAGCGCGTCGGCGACCGTGTCGACTGACTCCCGTGGCACGAACGTGACGATCTTATAATTCGCTTCGGACGGCTTGGAATACTTCAACGGCTCGCGCCCGCGCAACTCGATCAAGTCCGCCAGCGCGTCGTTTGTTCCACCGGGCGCGACGTCCAGCGCCGTATGCGGAGAGTAAATTGCAATCCCGTCTCGCGCCGCATCGAACACCAGTTCCGACACGCCGCCGACGACGAAGTTCGCCAGTGGCTTGAAGATCGGAGGGTGGTAGGCAATCACACTGTCGCAGTGCAAGTCCCGCGCCTCCCGCGCGACCACGGGCGTGTAGTCGATGCAGAGCAGTGTTTTTTTCAACGTACGTGACGGATCACCGACCAGCAGTCCGACGTTGTCCCACGACTCGGCATAGCGCGTCGGGGCGAGAAGTTCCATGACGTCGACGAGAGATTGAAGGGTGGTAGCCATGCCCGCATGTTACCGTCGGGCGCAAGAAAAGACGGCGGCCCGCACACGCGACCGCCGTCTGATGCGTTGGGTTGTGACGCCGCGTCAGGGGATGTCGTTCAAGATGTCCGTGGCGTCGGCGAGCTTGGTGTCCGCGCCCGCCCCGCCGAGGAGCGTGTCAATTTCACCGTCGTTCGCGATGAAATAGTCGTTACCTGCTCCGCCGGAGAGCCTGTCGCGTCCGTGCCCACCGATGAGGGTGTCGTTGCCGTCTCCGCCGAATAACGCGTCGGGGCCACTACCACCGTCGAGCTTGTCGTTCCCCGCCCCGCCGTTCAGTTCGTCATGACTTCCAAAGCCGCGCAGCGTGTCGTTGCCCGCGCCACCGTCGAGGCGGTTGTTACCGGCAGAGCCGCTGAGCGAGTCACCGGCCGAGCCACCGAGGATGTTTTCGACGGACGCCAATACGTTGTCGCCCTCACCGGTCGCACCGTCGTTGGCGACGTTATCGAGCGAGACGACGAGCGCGACGGTCGCGTTACCGTAGTCGACCAGGTCAATCCCGGCCCCACCGTTGAAAATGTCTGCGTCGCGCCCGCCACGAAGTTTGTCGGGGCCGTCGCCGCCGTTAAGCACGTCTTTGCCGTCGCCACCGGAAAGGAGGTCAGGCCCGCGCCCGCCGTTCAACGTATCATTGCCCGGCCCGCCGAGGATTTCGGTCGGCCCGCTCCCGCCTTGCGACTTGTCGTCCCCGGCACCGAGGTCAATGCGCGTCGGCTGGAGCACGCGGGGCGAGACGTTGACCACGTCCGCGCCGTCACCGGTCACGATATTGATTCTCTGGACGGAGAGGGGATTAAATTCCTTTGTAGTATTTGCCACCAGATCCTTCACGACCAGTTTCGGCGCGGCCGGAGGCGCGCCCGACGCCGGCGGCGGTGTGATGAAGATTTCGATCTTATCATTCGTCGCCGCCGGGCCACCGGTCACGCTTAGGACGTGTGTCACGGGGTCGAGCGTGGCGCTCAAATGTTTTCGGGCTTCGAGAGATTCGAACAGCTTGTGCATCGACATGATTCAGCTCCTGGTTCGCGCGGATTCCACCATGCCTGTCGACGTGCCGACCAAATAGGTCGTGCTAAAATCGTCGACAGGCCTTTTTGATCACGTTCAACGTGCAGATTTACAGAAACAACGGTCGTCCCGACGGACGAAGGACGCGTCGACCCGCCGTCGGTATCGCCAATACGGGCGGGGTGTCAGATTTATTTCCTGCGAATTCGTATGTAAGTGAGAAAATTTTTACGCCGGTTTAGTCGGACCCCGGAAAATTGAAGAATAGACGCTGAGATGCAAAGCCCATTGCTACTTCGAAACGGATTTGGCGCGTCGCTCCGCCAGCCACGGCCCGCCGCGCCACAGGTACCAGGTCGCGATCGTGCGGTAGGGCTTCCAAATTTCGCCGCGCGCGAGCGTCTGCTTCGGCGTCGGGCGATCGGTGAGTTCGTCGAGCAGGCCCGCGTTGACACGGATGCCGAGATCGTCGATCGGCAGAATGTCGGGACGATTGAGTTCGAAGATCAGAAACATCTCCGCCGTCCACCGGCCAATGCCATTGACGGCGGTCAGCGTCTCAATCACTTGTTCGTCGGTCATGTTCGGAATTTTTTTCGTCGGAATGCGCCCGTCCACAAAATGCTCAGCCAAGTCGAGCACGTACGCGCGCTTCTGCTTCGACAGGCCGCACGACTTCAACTTGTCGACGTCATTCTCCCGCAACAGGTCGCGAACGGATTTGGGCGTCGGACGCTTTCTGGGGAAGTTCTGACAAAATCGCTCGAACAGGAGCGTGGCGATTTTTGTCGAAATCTGCTGCGAGAAGATGGATTTACAAAGGCACAGGAAATATTCGCCCCGAGGGGCAAGCGTGCACGGGCCGACGGCTTTGATCAGGTCTTTCATTCTCGGGTCGACCCGCCTGAGGTGACGGACGGGCGTGGACCAGTCTGGCTGCGCAATTGACTTTTCAAACCACATCGGGCCATGATCCTTGGCAACGGGCGCGGCGTCAAAGTTCCACCTGCGTCGTTGGTCACTTGAAGTTGAGGCGTCATCATTGGACACCTTGCCGCCGTTTCACTAGCATCATGCAGAGGATTGAATCGTTAGAAGTCACGAAAGGACCCCCTTTTCATGCGCCTGCCGCTTAAATTGTCAGACATCGACCAGGAACACCTGCAGGAAGTCTACGACGCCGCGGGCGTCGCTCGGGACGACCTGCCCTTTTCTCCCGCGTTCGACACGATCGTGCAGGAGTTTCAAGACCGCACGTTCAAGAACGGTCACCCTGAACAAGTGTTCGGCGCGCTGTTGAAATACACGCGCACCGGTGCCAGCCCCGCACGAGAGACCGTCACCGGTCCGCTCACGCCGGAGTTGCTGAAACAGCTCAAGGGCTTACTCCCACGTCACGCCAAGGGCGGTAAGCTCATGCCCTACAGCGACGAGTTCGAAGCCGCGCACAAGGAGTTCAGCCGACTGAGCAACACGACGTTGTCCACGCGCGAATTCTGGATGGAAGTGGTGCGTAGCAACGGCAGTCGTCGCCCCCCGCCCGTGCGAAAGAAGGTTGCGGCCAAAAAGGACGACGACGATATCGAGTAGCCGCCAGAGCTGTCGTACCCTCGACGGCATATCGCGACATAAAAAATTCGACACGAGGAAACCTGCGTTTCCTCGTGTCGATTTGCGTTGGGCGTGTGTCGACTGCGGTTCAGCGTTTACCCGTTTCGATTTTCTTCCACGTCGCGTTTCCCGCGCGGGGGCGGCGGGGTCCACTCGGGGATTTTCGCCGAATCACGCAGCGCTTCGATCGGCTGACGACCGACGAAATCTCGGAACGTTTCGACGTCCCCGTCGATCGTGACGACACGGTTGGTTTTGTAGTTGCGCACGATCGCTTCGATGACCTTGTGAACGATGGGGCTAGGCACCTTGGCGGCCACTTCCTGACCGAACTCGGGGTTTTCACCAAAACACCCGCCGACCAAGAGGTCGTATGCGTCGGTTTTCACGCCTTCCCACGGCGCCTTGGTGCCGGTCAGGCCGATGTCGGCGATCTGGTACTGCGCGCACGCGTTGGGGCAACCGCTGACGCTGATCATGATCGGGGAATCCAGCTCGACGCTTTGTTCCAGATATTTAAGGATGCCGTGCGCGCGTTGCTTAGTCTCGACGACGGCGAGGTTACAGAACTGCGTGCCGGTGCACGACACCAGATTCTGCCGCCAAAGCGGCGCGTGCGGCGTGAGGCCCGCGGCGTCGAGTTCTTTCACGAGCGCCTGAACATTTTCTTTCGGAATGTTCGTCAACATGATGTTCTGTTTCAGCGACAACCGCACCTGCGCCAGGCCGGTGGCCGCATACTTCTCGGCCAAATCCGCGGCGGTGATCATCTGGTCGGCGGTGATGCGACCGCGCTCGATCGGGATGCCGACGTAAAAATTCCCGTCTCTTTGTTCGCCGATACCGGTGTGGTCGGTATGCAACGCTCCACGCGGGTTCACGACGTCTTCATCGTGCTCCGGCGAGAACCCCATCCGCTTCTCAAGCTCGTCCCGGAACCACTGCCAGCCTTTGTCGGCGACCAGGAATTTCAATCGCGCGCGCTTGCGCTTGTAACGCAGTTCGTCGGCGTCACGGAAAATCGCGCACGTGTGCCAAAAGATTTTCGGAATCTGCTCCTGAATTTTGTCCTGCGGGACGAAGTATCTCAGGCTCTGCCCGAAGTGCGGCGTCGACGACAGCCCCCCACCGACCAGTACGCCCAGACCGCGCCGGCCGTCAGGCTTGACCACGCCGAACACGCCGATGTCGTTAATCTGTGGCTCGTGACAGTGCAACGGGCAGGCGCTGATCGTCGTCTTAAACTTCCGGGGCAAGTTGCTGAATTCCTTACCCGCGGCCTTAAACATGTCTGAAAGTGACTGGTTCAAGTTGCCGATGTCGCAAATTTCGTTCGTCGCAATCCCGGTGAGCGGGCACCCGCACACGTTGCGAGGCGTGTCGCCGCAACTGAAGTCGGTGTACATGCCCAGCTTGTTGTAGACACGGTCCAGCGCGTCCGGGAAATTTTCGATCGTCATCCAGTGCAACTGAATGTCCTGCCGCGTGGTCACGTCGGCAAACCCGCGCCCGTACTCGTTCGCCAGCTTGCCCATCTCCCGAAACTGCGCGGGAGAGCAGAAGCCGCCAGGGATTTTGATCCGCCACATGAAGTGGCCTTCGTTGGGCTTCTGTTGATAAATGCCGAACCAGCGCATCCGTGGAAAGTCGTCTTCGTGGATCGACTTGAAGCCGGACTTCGCGTACCGATAAATATCGTCCCAAACGTCAAGACCATCCTTGGCGAGCTTCAGGTGCTCGTTCTTCGACATGGCGGGATTAAAAGTCATGGCTAATCTTCCATCTCACGGGCGCGTCGTCCGTGCTTACAATCAGGTGCTACCGAACCGAGATACGGGCGCGACGCCCGTGGTACAACGTAGAAGCCTACAACCTGATTTGCCATACTTCAAAGACATTGAATGTATGGCAATCGTAGCGCATAGTTATGACATGAATCTGAACCACCTCAACGTCTTCCATGCGGTCGCGATCGAGGGGAGCGTGAGCCGGGGGGCCGAGCGGCTTTCGGTGAGCCAGCCCGCCGTCAGCAAGCAGATCAAGTTGTTGGAGCAGGCGCTGGGGGTTGCGTTGTTCGACCGGCTGCCCAAGGGCGTGCGCCTGACCGAGGCCGGGCGTCTGCTCGAAGGGTACGCCGCCAGGCTTTTTGCGACTGAGGCCGAGGCCGAACGCGCGGTCGCCGACTGGTCGAATCTGGAGCGCGGGCGGTTGTTCGTCGGGGCGTCGACGACCATCGGCATTTATCTGCTTCCCGAAGTCTTCGGAAAGTTTCGGCGACGCTACCCGAACGTCGAGCTGCGGCTGGAAATTGCCAACACCGAGCACATTCAAAATCTCGTGCTCGACAATACGATCGACCTCGGCCTGATCGAAGGTTTCGTAAGCAAGCCAGACCTTCAAGCCCAAACATTTTTGAACGACGACCTCGTCGCCATCGCCCCGCCGGGTAGTGCGGTGACGAAGATTCAAAACCTCACCGCCAAGCAGCTCTCGCGCGAACCGTTTATCCTTCGTGAGCCCGGCTCGGGCACGCGCGAGGTCGTCGAAGACGCGCTACGGAAAAAAGGGCTGATCATCAAGCCGGTCATGTC
>Ga0163144_10012990_pt1 | contig 17418 bp, 12 predicted proteins | sample OliLak19BULKMAT1_FD_123175 | JGI IMG/M metagenome (GOLD analysis project Ga0163144, IMG submission 123175) | Freshwater microbial mat bacterial communities from Lake Vanda, McMurdo Dry Valleys, Antarctica - Oligotrophic Lake LV.19.BULKMAT1 | ecosystem: Environmental > Aquatic > Freshwater >...
AAAGATGATTTTGAAAAAGAGTGGGCTAAAGGCGGTTACAATAAAGAGCAAACTCTTACTCATCTATTAAATACGATTAAAAAATTACCATAGAAGAGGTAATTTTAGGTGAAGTAGTAATTGCTTATATAGATAATTTAATTTATACATTGTTTTTGAATAATATTATATTTACATCGAAGATTAAGAAGTTTATTTAAAAATATTGTAAACCAAATATTTGATGAATTACCAACTATAAAACATAAAGAGTCTCCCATTAATTTAATTAAATATGGTAAATAGTATGTTAAATTAAAAGGAAACAAAAGCATAGCTTGATATATGTTTTTTGCTAAAAAAGATAAACGTATTTATATAAATTATTTAACTAATAATCACACAGCATCGACCGCATTTTTAAATAATTTTAATTAAAATGATTAACATAAATAAGAATAAAAATGAAAAAATTACTTTTAATAATCACAGCAGTTTCAGCTTTAAATTTTGGAGCCATTGCACAAAAAAAACAAAAAATAAAATTAAGTAAAATGGATAAAGAATTTTTAGCAAAACAAACCGACGGCATTTACGCCAAAATTGAAACAAATCGTGGTAATATTTACGCGCTACTTGAACATAAACAAGCACAATTAACAGTTGCTAATTTTATTGGCTTAGCTGAAGGGAAGTTGAAAAACGATAAAAAAGCCGAAAATGTTCCGTATTATGATGGACTGAAATTTCATCGCGTAATACCAGGTTTTATGATACAAGGTGGCTGCCCAATAGGTAATGGTACTGGCGACCCAGGTTATAAATTTAATGACGAATTAGATGCTACAAACGAAATTGGAAAAAGAGGCTATAAGCGTGGAGTTTTAGCAATGGCAAATTCGGGGCAAAATACAAACGGTAGCCAATTTTTTATTATGCATAAAGATTATGCATTACCATTAAGTTATAATATTTTTGGAATAGTTGTTTCGGGTATTGAAATAGTTGATTCTATTGCAACCACTCCAAAAAACGGTAGCGATTTACCAAATCAAGATCAAATAATTCAACACATTACCATTTTACGCAAAGGTAAAGAAGCTGAAGCTTTTGATGCAGCCAAAACATTTAATGAAGTAAAGGTTAATGCTCAAAAAAAGATTGAAGAGGCCGCTGCAAAAGCAGAAGCCGAGGGTAAAATTGCAATGCGATCATTTGAATCGGCGGCAACAACAGCAAGTGGTTTAAAATATATTGTAATTAAAGAAGGTACAGGTGCAATTCCAACTGCTACTAGCAATGTAAAAGTTCATTACACTGGTTCTTTTATTGACGGTAAAGTATTTGATAGTAGCGTACAACGCGGCCAACCCATTGATTTTGGTTTAAACCAAGTAATAAAAGGATGGACAGAAGGGGTACAATTAATGAAAGAAGGTGCTAAATATAAGTTTTTCATTCCTTACAATTTAGCTTATGGCGAACAAGGCTATGCAGGTGCTATTCCACCAAAAAGCGATTTAATTTTTGAAGTAGAGTTACTAAAAATAAATTAATATTTTAAATGGGCTTAGGCCCAAAAACATACGCAGGGCATTATACCTTAAACGAATGGGAAAAATGGAACAACCAGTGGTGACTAATTGGTTGTTTACCCTATTGTATGAGTCCTGAACCAATTATCAGGATTCAAGATGTTAATACAAAAATTACTTGGCAATTGTTAAACCTCCTAACTAACTGAGAACATTACAAGGCTTATATGCCCATTGATTGGGTAATTAATGAGGACAAAGTAGAACAGCCGGATGCCTTAGTGGTGCGTAAAGAAATTACAACACCACGTTTACATTTTGCACCTACATTAATTTTTGAAATGTTATCGCCAAGTACCGAGCGTAAAGATCGAACAGAAAAATTTGAGCTTTACCAAGCACAAAAAGTAAAGTATTATGTGATTGTAACCCCCAATAGTAATATTGTTGAATTGTATTTAATTGAAAACGTTGCGTATAAAAAGCAAAATAATTCTTCCACATTTATTTTTGATTTAGAAAATTGCCAAATAAATTTTAATTTCGATTTAATTTGGTAATTTTATTACTATTATATATTTTTAATTTAAAAAAATCGTTGCTTTTGGGCGCCCGGGCGGGTTGTTTCGAGCTTCGCTTTGCTAAGGCTTTTTGCCCGAAGGAGGGCAAAAGAGCTAAACCCTTCACATCCCTGGCTCTTTAGCTATGTTTGCTAGCGTAGTGATGTTCTTCTATCGCGTTTTCTCGTTTTTTAAGTAATAATATCTCTGTATATTCGTTATCTTATAAATTTATTGGGCTTTTTAAAAACATACTTTCTTTTCTTTTTATTTTTTTTTACAATTACAGTAAAATCGCAAACGGGTGTAATTACAGGTTATGTTAAAGATAATGAGGGCGAGACTTTAGAAGGTGTAACTATTGGCGTTAAAGAAAATACACAGCAAAACACCTTAAGCAATGCTAACGGGTTTTTCGAATTAATAATTGATGCTAACAAACCAATTACAATAGTATTTTACAGCATAAATTTTGAAACCTATACCTACACGCTTACCGCAAAAAATGGCGAAAAAATAAATCTTAATCCAAAACTTAAATTTAAAAATACGTTTAGTGTTATCGAAGTTACCGATGGCGGTAATAGAAATAACGAAATTGTTCGCATCAACCCAAAACTATTTACACAACTGCCCTCGCCAACAGGTAATATAGAAGATTTAATTAAAACTCAACTTGGTGTTAGTAGTAATAACGAACTAAGCAGTGGCTATAGTGTACGTGGCGGCAACTTCGACGAGAATTTAGTATATGTTAATGATATAGAAGTGTACCGTCCATTTTTGGTGCGCAGCGGCCAACAGGAAGGTTTAAGTTTTGCCAACCCAAACATGGTGCAAAGTATTAATTTTAGTAGCGGTGGTTTTGAAGCAAAATATGGCGATAAATTAAGCAGCGTTTTAGATATTACTTATAAAAAACCATTAAAATTTGCTGGAACTGCTTCGGGTAGTTTTTTAGGTGGAAATATGCAATTAGAAGGTATAAATAAAAATCGTTTAATTGCGTGGAACATTGGTGCGCGTTACCGCACAAATAGTTATTTATTAAAAGGGTTAGATACAAAAGGTGAATATCTTCCAAGTGCTTTAGATGTGCAAACTTTTATAACTTTTGATGTAAATCCAAAATTAAAAATTGAATTTTTAAGTAACATTGCGCAAAACAAGTATTTAGTAAAACCAACAAATAGGCAAACAAATTTTGGTACTGTAAAGGAAGCTTTGCGTTTTACAGTGTATTTTGATGGGCAAGAATTAATGCAATACACCACCTTTATGGCAGGGCTTTCAACTACTTATCGCCCAAATTCAAAAACAAAATTAAAGTTTATTTCATCCGCTTACCATGCTAACGAACAAGAAGTGTATACTATACAAGGGCAATATTTTATTGACCAACTAGAGGCCGATTTTGGAAAACCAAATTTTGGGCAGGTGGCGTTTAATCGTGGTGTTGGTACATTTTTAAATAACGGAAGAAATTATTTAACTGCTACTGTAATTAACGTTGAACATAAAGGCACGCGTTACTTAAAAAATAATAACGAATTATTATGGGGGGCACGTTATCAATCTGAATTAATACAAGATAAATTAAGCGAGTGGCGAACAATAGATTCTGCAGGTTTTATAGTGCCTTACAGTACTACCGAAATAAATTTAATTGATGCTTATAAAACAAAAATTACTTTGCCGAGTTCGCGTATGCAGGCATATGCACAATACAACTATAATAAATTATTAAGCGATTCTTCTACCTTAAACGTAACGGCAGGTGTGCGGGGTAATTATTGGACGGTTAACCAACAAGTAATATTTTCACCACGTGTTACAATTGCATTTAAACCAAATTGGAAACGTGATTGGTTATTTAAATTTAGCTCGGGCATGTATTATCAACCACCATTTTACCGCGAATTGCGTAACATAGAAGGCACAATTAATACTCAAGTAAAAGCCCAACAAAGTATTCATTTTGTGCTTACAAGTGATTATAATTTTAAAATGTGGAATAGACCTTTTAAGCTAATTATGGCGGGCTATTTTAAAGATTTAAAAAATATAATTCCTTACGAAGTTGATAATGTTCGCATACGCTATTTTGCAAATAATAATGCTAAAGGTTATGCTACTGGTGCTGATTTTAGAATTAATGGCGAATTTGTAAAAAGTGTTGAGAGTTGGGCTACCATTGGCTTTTTACGAACTTATGAATACAGTAAAGATAACATACATTATAACTTTTTTAATAAAGATGGCGAACGAATTGTAAGGGGTTATACTTTTGATCAAATAAAAACCGATAGTCAACGTGTTGACCCAGGCTTTATACCGCGCCCTACCGACCAATTAGTTACCTTCGGACTATTTTTTCAAGATTATTTACCAAAAATACCTGCTATTAAATTTAACTTAAATTTACAATTTGGCAGTGGTTTACCATTTGGACCTCCAACGCATTTACGATGGCAACAAATTTTACGTATGCCACCTTATCGAAGGGTAGATGCGGGTTTTGCCTACAATGTTATAAAAGAAAATCGCGAGTTTAAACGTAAAAATGCATTTAACAATTTAAAAGAAATGTGGATTTTTTTAGAAGTATTTAATTTATTGCAAGTTCTAAATACAGTTTCATATACTTGGATCCAGGATGTAACCGGCAACCGCTATGCCATTCCCAATTACTTAACAAACAGGCAAATTAACTTGCGTTTGCAAATACGTTTTTAGTTAATTTTAATTTAAAACTGCTCTTTTAAAATCCAACTATATTGGTTAGTATTATTATAATATACAAACAATATATAATTATCTTTTTGTAAGCCTAATTTTTTTAAATTAATATTTACTACGTTTTTACCTTTTTTTAATTTTTTATTTTTTAAAATTATTTTTTCAAAACTAGCATCTAAAGGTTTGTAAATAGCAATATTTGCAAATGTTGTTGAAGCACAATTAATTTCAACATTAATTTTTTCAGCAAATGGAAATTGTTTTTGTAAAGTTAATTGGGTTTTAGTTTTTAATAAATTATAATCGTTTAAAATTGTATCATTTATTAAAGATGTGTAAATACCTAATTGTTTTTTGTCATCCATTTGCATCCAAATAGGAAGAATGTTATTATTTACAGCACTTAGGCCAATATAATCGCCAAAAAAAATATCTTTATTAGGTTTAAATGGAGCTTGGTTTATTTTGTAGTAATCAAATTTTAAACCACCGTTTTTACTTACTGCCATATACACATCTGTTAAAATACCTTCGGCAAAATTTTGTCTATCGTAATACAATAAATATAAATTACCCGTTGTTTGGTCAATAGTCATAAAGGGCATAAATTGCTCTTTATGATTTGGGTAATAGGTAACAAGGATGGGCTCCGTCCAATTTTCGCCCTTATCGTCGCTAAAAACAATAAATACATCTTTATTTTTTTCGCCGTTTTTTTCATCGCTCCAACTAATATAAATTCTGCCATTATAAGCACCGCCGCTTAAATCACAAGTTGCAAAAGGTAAACCGTTGGCTCTAAATAATCCGTCTACCTTATAGTCCCATCCATTTTTAATAGGTGCAATTTGTATTTCTTTTTGCAAAAATGTTTTTCCGCCATTAGTTGATTTTGTAAACACTAAACCTTTTGGCCCAGCCCAAGCTACATAAATTTCGCCGTTAGACCCTATGCACGGCACAGCGCCTTCTACGGTGTTATCACTATCTTCACAATCGCCAGTAAAAAAACTAATTTTTTTTGGTTCGAGCCAAGTTTGTCCGCCATCTTTACTGTTAGTGTAAAGTATAGCAGAAGTATCTGTTACTTCTTTGCTTTCGTATTTGTCAAACTGTGTCCATGTTACATGTATAGTATTTGTTTTTTTATCAACGCAGGCCCAGTGTTTATCTTGTACTTTTTTATTATTTTTTCCAAAAGCCGAACAGGTTTCATAAGTCTTTCCAAAATCAAAACTTTTATTAGTAACAATTCTATCAACCCAAGTACCATTAGCTGTAATTTTTGGATTAGGTAGCGAAAGATGCATAAAATAAGCACTTTGTGCGGTATCCCAAAAAACCATTGGGTCGCCATAAACGCCAAAACTATCACATAAAAGCGTTTTTCGCTGCCAGCTTAAACCGCCATTGTTGCTATAAAAAGAACTCGAAATATTTGCCCCCGCAATTACCTGCTGTGCATTTTTAGGGTTAATAGCAATAGAAACTTCTTCGGGCTCTAATTGATTACTGATAAGTATGTTGGATAATTGAGCTTTAAAAAAATAAATACAATTAATAAAAAATAAACTTAAAATAAATCGTTTAAAATACATAGAGTCTAAATTTAATAAAACAAATCAAATTTTAATGTATGTATTGATTTAGTAAAACCGATATTTAAAATTAATTTTTAATTTTTTAAATATTTACAATCTATTCTTTTTAAAAAATCTTGCTATATTTAATATCATAAACAAAAACCATGTCAAAACAAAAAAAATCATTATTTCGTAGTATTATTAAATGGAGCGGTATTTCGTTGTTGCTAATTATTATTTTATTAATATTAGCACCGTTTATTTTTAAAGATAAAATTGTTGCTATTGTAAAAGAACAAGCCAACAAAAACCTAAATGCTAAAGTTGATTTTGGCGGATTTGATTTAAGTATTTTTTCATCTTTCCCCGATTTTAGGTTTAAAATAAAAAACGTAAGCATAATTGGTACTTACGATTTTAATGGCGACACACTTGCTTTTATTCCAGAATTAAGTGCCAACATAAATTTAAAAAGTGTAATTAGTGGCGGACCTTACGGCATTAACTCTCTTATTATAGATAGGCCTCGTATTTTTGGAACTGTATTATCAAATGGCAAAACTAGTTGGGATATTGCTAAAGAAGATTCTACTTCCGTTGCAACACCAGCAGATACGAGTAAATCAGAACCAACTAAATTCGCAATGAAATTAAAACAATTTAAAATTAACCAAGCCTACATTATTTACAACGACAAAAAAGGTGGTATGTATGGCAAGTTAGATAATTTGAATTATACATTAAAAGGCGATTTTACACAAGATAATTTTGTGTTGAACAATTTATTAGATATTGCTCAAACAACTTTTAAAATGAGTGGTGTAAATTATTTAAACGAAACACACATTAAGCTAAAAGCAGATGTGGATATGGATATGCCTAAAATGAAATTTACATTTAAAGAAAATGAATTTAGTTTAAATGATTTGGTTTTAGGGTTTGATGGCTTTGTTGAAATGCTTGACACAAATATTAAAATGGATTTAAAATTTAAAGCTAAACAAACAGAATTTAAATCCATATTATCATTAATACCGAGTGTTTATAGTAAAAGCTTTGCCGATGTTAAAACTAGTGGAAAATTAGCTTTAGATGGCTTTGCTAAAGGCACATACAATACGGCTCAATTACCTGCTTTTGGTGTTAACTTAGCAATTAATAATGCTATGTTTAAATATCCAAGTTTACCAAAATCGGTTAATAATATTAATATTGATGTGCATGTTAACAACCCTAATGGTGTATTAGATGCCACAACTATAGATGTAAATAAATTTCATGTGGAACTAGCAGGAAATCCAATTGATATTACAGCGCATGTAAAAACACCAATCTCTGACCCAGGGATACAAGCCGAGTTGCGAGGTGTTATAAATTTAGCTTCGGTTAAAGAGTTTATTCCTTTAGAAAAAAGTGATGAAGTAAGTGGTATTATTAAATCGGATATAAGTTTAGCAGGGCACATGAGCAGTATTGATAAAAAAGAATATGATAAATTTAAAGCTAGTGGAAGTTTACAAATTGATAATTTAAATTATAAAACCGCAAGTTTACCTTACGAAATACAATTAAATACTATGCTTTTAAATTTTACTACGCAGTTTGTCGAATTGAAAACTTTTGATGCCAAACTTGGTAAAAGTGATATTAACGCAAGCGGTAAAATTGATAATTTGTTACAATATATATTTAAAGCCGATTTAATAAAAGGCTCGTTTGCCATTAATAGTAATTTAATGGATTTAAACCAATTAATGGAGTCATCCTCTACAAGCACAACTACCGCAACCCCCACAACTACCAACTCTGCTCAAACAACCACTTCGTCAGGTGTTGCTGCAGTGCCTGCAAACATCGATTTTAATTTAGATGCTAAAATTGGCAAAGTAATTTATACCAATTTAGTTTTAGAAAATATGGTTGGTAATATTTTGGTTCGTAACCAAAAAGTAGATATGACTAATTTAAAAATGAATACCATGCAAGGCGTATTAACTATTAATGGATTTTATGAAACAACTAATATTAAAAAACCAACAATAGGTTTAAATTTAAAAGTTGACAATTTTGATATTCAAGAAACATTTAAATCGTTTAATACTGTTCAAAAACTTGCGCCAGTTGGTCAATATGCAAAAGGTAAGTTTACAGCTACTTTAAATAACTTTAATACAAGTTTAAACGATAAAATGGAACCTGATTTAAATGCTGTAAAAGCAAATGGTGTATTTAAAACCGACAAAGTAAGTGTAGGAGGTTTTCCGCCATTTGCAAAATTGGGTGATGCTTTAAAAATTGAACAATTAAAAAATATGGAAATTAATAATTTGGTGGTGAATTATCAAATTAAAGATGGTAGAGTTGTAATGGAACCGTTTGATACTAAAATTAACAACATACCAACCAACATTAGTGGTAGCACAGGTTTTGATCAAACAATAGATTACAAATGGAAAATGGCAATTCCAAAAGCTATGTTTGGTGGTGCGGCAAATTCAGCGTTAACAGGTTTATTGGCGCAAGCAAATTCGGCCGCAGGAACTAATTTATCTGTTGGCGACAAAATAAATGTAACCGCATTATTTGGTGGCACTGTAACAAAACCTGAAATTAAAACCAGTTTAAAAGACGATGCTAAAAGTGTAGTAGCAACTGTAACCACACAAGTTTTAAATGCAGGCATTGATAAAGCCAATGCCGAAGCACAAAAAATATTAGAAGATGCAAAAGCACAATGCGAAAAACAAAAAACCGAAGCACAAGCCAATGCCGAAAAAAGTAAACAAGATGGCTATGCACAAGCAGATGCCTTGGTAGAAGCAGCAGGAAACCCGATTGCAAAAATAGCTGCCAAAAAAGCTGCCGAAGTTGCTAAGAAAAAGGTAGATGAAAAAGTGCAAAAAACACTTGACGATGCCGAGGCAAAATGTGTAAAATCTTTAGAAGAAGCAAAAGTAAAAGCTGATGCTAAAGCGGCAGAGAGTAAGAAGTAAATTTTTTATTATTTCAATGAAATTTTTAAAATGAATTGCCAATTTTTAACCAGCGCAACAAATCAATTCGATTACTACAAGTTATTAGGCGAAAAAACTATAGCACAATTGCCTGAGGAAAAATTATTTTGGCAATATAATGCGGAAAGTAATAGCGTAGCCACTATTGTAAAACACTTAAGCGGAAATATGTTAAGCCGTTGGACAGATTTTTTAACCACTGATGGCGAAAAAGAATGGCGAAAACGAGATGATGAATTTGAAAATGATATTAAAACCCGAATACAACTTTTAGAAATTTGGGACAAAGGTTGGAATTGTTTATTTAATGCTCTAAACTCTATTACCGAAAATGATTATGATAAATTAATCTATATAAGAAATCAAAGGCATAGCATTTCCGATGCCATAATTCGGCAGATAGCCCATTATTCCTATCATGTTGGACAAATCGTGTTTGTAGGTAAAATGATTTGTGACAAGTATTGGAATACTCAAGTGAGCCACCATTAGACTGGCTAGGCCTCTTTCAAACAAATATTTAAATGGATAAAGCTTTAAAGAATCCAAACGCTCTTTTGAATGATTAAGTATTCGTAAGCCTTTATGCGAATCCACATCTGTGTCGCCATGCCCAAGAAAATGCTTTCCATATGCCATTATGTGCTCGTACTGCATTCCGAGCATATACATATATCCCTTTTCGGCTACTTTGTATTTATTCTCACCAAAACTACGCATTCCAATAACCGGATTAGCGCTATTATTATTCACATCAATATCGGGAGCAAAATTTACATGTATCCCCAAGCGCTTGCACTCTTTGGCAATTTGCCGCCCCATATAAAAAATTAAACTATCGTTTTTTATGGCCCCTAAGGTCATTTGTTTTGGATATTGCGGCGTACTATCTAATCGCATGGACAATCCCCACTCTCCATCAATGCTATACATTAAGGGCGTTTTTGCAATACTTTGATAATAATTTGCCAGTTTGGCTTGCCTCCCCAGACCACCTTGCATCCAAATTAATCCACCAATATTAAATTCTCAATAAGTTTATGTATTTCGCGTACATGCTTCATGTCTTTATTGCTTTAGGCGGCCACCATAAACAATTGTACTGTGCGTTGACGAGCAGAAAGTAAATTAAAAACAGAATTAACCCACTTGTTTTGGATCTTTAAAAAATCGGGCTCTTGTTTTTCTCTGAATGCGAAAAACAGTACAGAGAAAAAGATAAAAAGAAAAATAAATTTAGGTTTACCCATTGCTTAAAATTACCTCTACATAAGCCATTCAATCAACTATAATACCAATGTTTTAAACATTTAATTTTTAATTGCTAATGTTTGCGTATATTTGACCCGTGAATACAAACAAAGCATATTATTATTGGTATCCTACACTCTCTATAGGGAACCATTATGCTTTATAATTAATCTTAATTTCATTTTAATATATAGCCTGGTTCTTAACCGGGCTTTTTTATTTATTAATATTAAAACTATACAAAACATGAAAACATATCCATTACAAACAAATCTTAAACAAGATTATTTAAACTATACTGCGGAAGATAAAGCTGTATGGAAAATTTTATTTGAAAGGCAAATGGCATTGCTCAAACATTTGGCTGCACCAGAATATTTAGAGGCCGTTGAACAAATTGGCTTTAATGCCAATAAAATTCCAAATTTTGAAGAAGTAAACGAATGTCTTGAACTTAAAACTGGCTGGAAATTGGAAGTTGTAGATGGTATTATTAGCGAACTCGATTTTTATGAATTACTTGCCAGTAAAAAATTTCCCGCCACAACTTGGCTAAGAAAACTAAGTGAACTCGATTATTTACCAGAACCGGATATGTTTCACGATGTGTTTGGACATGCGCCCATGCTTGTTAATAAAGGCGTTTGTGACTTTTATGAAGCATTTGGAAAACTTGGAGTACAACATAAAAATGATTCTGAAATAGTAAGAATGCTTGGAAGATTATATTGGTTTACAATTGAGTTCGGATTAATTCAAAATAAAAATGAATTGCAAATTTATGGTGCAGGGATTTTATCGTCTCATGGCGAAAGTAAATTTGCCGTGAGTGATGAACCTAAACATATAGACTTTAATACTGAAGCCATTATGAACACTAATTTTGACAATTCAGTTATTCAAAACACCTATTTTGTATTGAACTCGTTTGATGACTTATACACTTGCTTAAGTAAAGTTGAAACACTTCTTGCAAAAAGCCAAAAGCAAAAAATAAACTTGGGTAATTAAATATTGTTTATGTTTGACCCTTTATTGGTTCTTTTCTTTTTTAAAAAAAAGGATTAATAGGGAAAAGCGTTTAAATCGCTAACAGTGCCCGCTGCTGTATTTTTCTTAATAAGAACCTGATCATTCACAAAGCCACTGCTTGGTAAAACAAACGGGAAGGCGATCAAGTAGAGATAAGTCAGAAGACCTGCCATAACATTGAGTTTGAAGCTTTCGGGTAATGAAGCTGGCAAAACGACGCTTAAAGCTTTGTTTTGTATTAGATATATAGGTATTTGTTATCTGGCTTTTTATTTTAAAAGCTTAAATGTTATACTTTTAATAAGTATAATCTTGTTTTGCTTTGAAATTAAGGCTCAAACTAATTATACAATTGCGCTTCATAAAATAGAAATTAGAACCAGCAAATTAAATTACTGCATTACGGGTAGAAAATTTCAAAACATTGATTCTACCACGCTCGATTTATTTAAAAACCAAACCTTAGCCGATTTATTAGCAAGTACAATTCCTATTTTTATAAAAAATTATGGCGAAGGTGCACTTAGTACAACTTCGTTTAGGGGCGGCAACGCGTCACAAACTGTCATTTTATGGAATGGAATAAACATTCAAAACAGCATGCTTGGTCAGGTGGATTTAAGTAATATCTCTAATAATTTATTTAGCGATGTGAGTATTGAATACGGGGGGTCTTCTGCACTTCGGGGCTCAGGTGCAATTGGGGATGCCATTCATTTAGGTAACAATCTCGGGTTTAACAAAGCCACCTATACAAAATTAAATGTGATGGGAAGTGATGTTGGATTAAAATCCATTGGAAGTGATATTGGCTTTAGCAATTCTAAATTTAGTTTTTGCTTAAAAGCATTTGATGTAAAAAATGAAAACGAATTTAGCTATTTCGATAAATCAGATGCAAAAATAGTGCGCCAAAAAAATGCGGATTACGAACAAATTACTGCCTTACCAGAGTTTAAATACAAAATAAATTCGCACCAAACCTTATCAGCTGGGGCCTGCCTTTTAAAGGGGGTGCGAAATTTTCCAAGTCAAAATAAACTACTCATTTTACAGATGAGTACATCAACACAAAGAAAGATTAATTTATTTTAAGCTTGAATATTTTTTCTTACGAACATAAAACTGTATGTAAGCAAATAAAATTAATATTAAAAGAGGCATTACCACATTTATTAGTTGCCATTTTGTGTGTTGTAAATTAACTTTCTTTTTATCTAACAAACGTAATTTTACCTCTCGAGAACGTAATTGCAACATTCCTTCATCGTCTAATAAATAGTTTACGCAGTTGAGTAAAAATGTTTTATTGGCAAATGTTTGTTGCGAATATTTATCAAATCCTAATGGATATATATTGCCATTTTCTCTATTAAATTCATTACGAGCTACATCACCATCAGCAACAACAATCATTTTTGTAGGTTTACCTTTATCTACATATTTAAACAAACTATCATTTAATAATTTTGTGGGGATACGATACTCTACAAAGCTGTTAAACGAGCCTTCTAATAAACAAGCAATGTTTTGATAACTACTATTAAATTGACTCTCTTTAACTTTAAGTTGCACCATTCCTAAAGAGAGACGTGCAGGGGTTTGTTGTATTTTTGTGTAACGCGATGTTTTTAATAAAATAGTTTTTTTAATTCCTTTTGCTGTTACAGTATCTAAAGTACTTAGGTAATCGAACTTAATTAAATCTAAATTTTTAACGATGGGATGACTGCCTTCGGGCAATACCAAAGGGCTATACAACCAAGGAAACTGTTTAAAATTAGGTTGTCCTTTTTTAAAACCAACGTTAATAGGTATTTTTGCACACTGTAAATCTTGAATCAAAACTGGGTTTAAGCGAACACCGTATTTAAACAACATATCTTCAATATTTAATTGTTTGTTTAAACCTATGCTATAACCTTTCATATATAAAGTATCTAGATTAATATTTACAGGATCTATCAACCACAATACTTTACCACCACGCATAATATATTGGTCAATTACATATTTATCTTTATCGCTAAAAGTACTGTCGGGTTGGGTTATTACAATTGCATCACAATCTTGCAAAGCATTTAATTTTTCTTTTATCAAGGTGCGATTAACGTTATAGTATTCGCTTAACGAACGCATAAAATCGTATTGATGTAAAGTATCAATTTCGCTATGTCCTTCAATAAACGTTATTTCTTGCTTTTTATCGCGCTGCAGTTTCCGAATAGTATTAGTTAACGAATATTCTAACTCTTGCACACTATTGTTTATACACTCTTCAGGTGCAATACCAATTTGGCGTTTAAAAATTTGCCACACCGCTTCTTTACCTTTATGGCTAGCAATAGCACCAGGCCAAATTAATGTTTGCGAAGTTTTATCTTGCTTTTTTTCAACAACTTCTTCAGGCACTAAACCTTTATTGTATAATTCTTTTTCAATATTTACGGCCTCTTCCTTATTAAGACCTTCTCCTGGAGTAATAAATTCATATTGAATTTGATTATTAGAATAGGCCCTAAATTCATCTAAAATTTCTTTAGTTTCATTTTTTAATCTTGAAAAACTTGGGTTAAAATTTCCGTGCAAATACACTTTAAAATTTACATCGTCATCTAAATTTTTTAATAGCTTAATGGTTGATTCTGCTAATGTATAACGTTTTTCACTCGTTAAATCAAAACGTTTAAATACAAACGAACCAATAAAATTAATTAAAATAACAATAGTAATTAGTAGCACTAAAAAAGTAATATCTCGTTTTTTAGTTTTTAATGGTGAATTATTTTTTTTGTCTACTACCATTTTCTGCTTTGTAAAACTAATTTGGTTAACAAATTAAAAATTGCAATAAGGCTTACAAAATAAAGCACATCGCGTGTATCAATTACACCACGACTCATACTTGTGTAATGGTCGGTAATACCAAGACTTTTAAACACCACATCATATTTACCAAACACACCGCTTTGAGCAATAAATTCAAAACCAACATAACAAAAAAAGCAAAGTAATAAAGCAATAATAAATGCAATTACTTGATTTTCGGCAATGGCACTTGCAAAAATTCCGATAGAAACAAAACCCGCTCCCAAAAATAATAAACCAATGTACGAACCCCACATTCCGCCCGTATCTATATTTCCTTTGGGATAACCTAACATGTGCACGCTGTAATAATAAATTAAAGTTGGTAGTAAGGACACGATAACCAAAGTAAAACCTGCAAAATATTTTGCTAATACTATTTGCAAATCCGTTAAAGGGCGCGTTAGCAACAATTCTATAGTGCCAGTTTTTTTTTCTTCTGAAAAAGAGCGCATTGTAATTGCAGGAATTAAAAATAAATATACCCAAGGCGCAATAAAAAAAAGTGGATCGATGTTGGCAAAACCATTATCAATAATATTAGAACCACCGCTTTCGCTAGGAATAATCCACATAAAAATTCCAATTAGTGTAATAAATACGCCTATGGTAATAAAGCCAATTAACGAACTTAAAAAATTGCGTATTTCTTTTAAATAAAGCGTAAACATTTTAGCAAAAATACATTTTTAAACTGTTTTTTACAGGATACTTATTAATAAGCGGTTGTTTAATAGTTTGATAATAGAATCTCTTCCACAATTTTTCTATCATTACTTAAACGGGGTACTTTGTATTGCCCGCCTAACTTATTGTTGGCTTTTAACCAATTATAAAATGTGCCCTTTGGCATTTTTTTAACTTCGGGTAAATGCAACACAAAATTATTGTAACGTTTGGCTTCATAATCGCTGTTTTGTTTTTTTAAATTTTCGTCGAGAATGGCAACAAAAAAATCAAAATTATTTGGTTCAGTTTCAAACTCAATTAACCACTGGTGCGCACCTGAATTTTCGCTCATAAAAATAGGTGCCACAGTATAATCTTTTACTAGCGCGTGTGTTTTTTCGCTTGCAATGGCAATGGCAGTTTCGGCATTATGAACCATTAATTCTTCACCAAAAACATTTATGTGTTGTTTGGTACGCCCACTAATTTTAAAACGATAAGGATTAATAGATGTAAACTGAATAACATCGCCCAACTGGTAACGCCACAAACCAGCATTAGTAGTAATTATAATGGCGTAATCGGTATTTATTTTTATATCTTCTAAATTAATTACATGGCTAAAATCGTTAGCTAACCAATTGCTTAGCTCAATAAATTCGTAAAAAATTCCGTAATCAAGCATTAACAACAATTCATCGCTTTTTAGTTGATCTTGTATTCCAAAAAAACCTTCGCTGGCACTATAGAGTTGTAAATAATTAACTTTATCGTTATTAAATAATTTTGTAAATTGTTCCTTATACGGTGCAAAGCTAACGCCACCATGAAAATAAACTTCTAAATTGGGCCAAACATCTTTAATTGATTTTACATTTTTCTTTTCTAAAATACGTTTTAACAACACCATCATCCAACTTGGTACACCTGCTAAACTCACAACATTTTCATTCATCATGGTAGTTGCCATTTTTTCTAACTTACTTTCCCATTCGTCCATAAGGGCAATGCGTGTATCTGGTGCTCTAAAAAAATCGGCCCACATAGGTAAATTTTGAATAATAATGGCACTTACATCACCATGATAAGATTGGTGCTTCCCAAAAATATCTTCTTTAAAACTACCACCAAGCGCCAAATTTTTTCCTGTAAATAAATGTGTTTCTGGATTATTGTAACAGTGCAACGTTATCATATCCTTACCTGCGTTGTAATGGCAGCCTTCTAAACTTTCTTGGCTCACAGGTAAAAATTTACTTTTATCAGTAGTACCGCTACTTTTTGCAAACCATTTTATATCGCTGTGCCAAAGTAAATTTTGTTCACCTCGGCGTGTTCTGTCAATAAAGGGGTTTAAGCTTTCGTAGTCGTTTAGTGGAACTTGTTCTTTAAACTGTTTATAATTTTTTATAGATAAAAAATAATGTGTTTTACCATATTCTGTATTTTTTGCATCTTTTACTAAATTTAATAGCCACTCGCTTTGAACATCAACTGGGTATTTTATAAATAGCTCAATTTGGTGCATGCGCTTTTTCATTAACCAGCTTGCTATAGAATTTAAAATGGGCATTTTTGGAAATTAAAAATTTTAAATTAAAAATTAACACCTTCTCAATTTTAAACAATATTATAATATTTTAGCGTATAAAAAGAATTTATTTAAAAACAGGCGTTTAGAAAAAGATGAGTACTACGCAAATTTTACCGTTGATATTAGTAAAAAATACATATGATTTCCTTTTGTTGCTATTAATAAAATTACTGTAAGCGCTGAGGTTTTAAAAACTAATATAATAGACACTAATTTTTTATTTTTTGGTAATAAAAGAGTTTTAAAAATTGTATACAATAAAGATTCAATTGAAACTAACTATATTTCTACTCCGAAAAATAACGAATTAGCAATTTTAAGTAATAGAGAGATTCATAGTAGAGATTCAGTATTTTTTTATTCGACTAATTCAAAAAAAATTAATTTATAAGTTTCTAGTGAAATTGACAAGGAAAATGTGATGTTAAAACCAATTGATAAGTCTATAAAAAATGTTTTAACATCTTTAACTAATTCATTTTTTTATAAAAATTTTGAATATAAAAATTTTAAAAACGGTGATAAAATTACTTTTGAAGTTGAAGATGAAACTAAATTTACGAATAAAATTTACGATGGAATAATTTTAGGGTT
>Ga0163144_10012991_pt1 | contig 17418 bp, 14 predicted proteins | sample OliLak19BULKMAT1_FD_123175 | JGI IMG/M metagenome (GOLD analysis project Ga0163144, IMG submission 123175) | Freshwater microbial mat bacterial communities from Lake Vanda, McMurdo Dry Valleys, Antarctica - Oligotrophic Lake LV.19.BULKMAT1 | ecosystem: Environmental > Aquatic > Freshwater >...
AATCAGGCGCGTGCGTTCCGGCGGCGTGCCAGCCCGATCAGCCCGACGAGGCCCGTTGCCATGAGCGCGTAGGTGGACGGCTCCGGCACCACCTGTGCCATCACGAAGTTGTAGTTCGCGAGGCAGCGGCTGTTCGCGGCGAAGTTGGCGACGCAGGCGTACCCGAAATCCGCGTTGTACTGGTTCAGGTTGACGCCATCGAACGAACTGCCCCACGACGCAACGCCCAGAACCTGCCAGGTGCTGCTGAACGCCGCGCCACCAGAATCGCCGCGACCGACGGCACCTTCGAGCAATGCCCGGCCGTTGTCGCAGAAGCCAAGGCCACCACACGTGAATGAGCTCGCCGAGCCGCCGATCGGATCGAAGTCGGAGAGCAGGATGCCACCGTACGTGGCCGCAGCGGCGCCGCTGGCGATCGTCGCGAACGTCTGGTCATCGCGACCGGTCGTCTCGAAGCGATTCTGCGCGGCGCGCAGCGTATTTACGGCATTGAACTGACCGGCGGACGTGTTGTCACCGGTGAGACCGGTGCCGATGCGACCGTAACCCGCGAGGGTGTAATCGACCAGCGGATTGCCGGCGAACAGTGTGTACGTGCGGGCGGTTGCCGGTGCATCGGCGCTCAGCGTCAACACGGCCACGTCCTGCTCCTCGAGCACGGCGCCGCTGTAGTTCTGCTGGACGGCGAAACCGGTGCCGTTCACCTCGGTGAACGTGCCATTCGCGTTGCGGAAGCGCGCGGTGAAGCTGGTGTGCACCACTGTATTCGTCGAGGTCGAGACGCAGTGACCTGCCGTCAGGATCTTGCGGGTGCTGAGCAACGAGCCGGTGCAGGCGCTCGTCACCGCGCCGGCGGCGTTCCGGAACCAGAGGTTCACGACGCCGGAGTAGTTGTTGTCCGTTGCCGGCGGCAGATAGAGCGCGTTGTTGACGCCGCCGCCTACGCCGGCATCCTGCACGACGACGGTGTTGCGCGCGTCGCCGGTGTAGGTGGCGAACGTGGCCTGAGCGGCGAGCGCGGGCGCGAAGCCGGCGATGGCCAGTGCCGCAAGACTGAGACGCATGGAGGACCTCTGGGGGGGTAAAGCGTGGGCTGCGATGCTGCTGCCGTTGAGCCAGCGGTGCCGCGAGGCCATCTCCGCGCGCGCACTCGACATCGTAGTCCAAGTTGCAGGCAAATCGTGTTCCCGTAACCCCGGACGAGATTGGCGGGGTGATCCATTGCCAGATCTGGAGCGCCGCCGCCCGGTTCGCTGGCACCATCCGGATTGCAACGTGTTCTCCCACTTCATCTTGCGCACTCTGCTCGGCTTCCCGACAAAAGACTCGGCGGTCGTCCAGCGGGTGTGGCAGGCGCTCCCGCGAGCCGGTCTGGTCGTGGCGTACGTCCAACAGAAGCGATGCACCGAGCTCGAGCGTAAGCCACCCGCAGATGCATGAACCGGCGGCCTGCCACAGGACCGTATTGCAACGAAATCGCCAACCGACATGAACCGCGCGTGTGCGCACGATCAGCCGAGGCGAAACACCACCGGTCACCGCGACAGGGTAGGTGCCCATGCTACCCTACAGCGTTCTCCCGTCCGGCCGGCCGATGCACTTTCCCCCAGTCCGACCCCCACCGTGCCCGTCCCCGCACTGCCCCCGCTCCCGCCCCGATCGGCGACCGAAATCGTCGATGGCGCAGTGCAACTCATTCGTCCGCAATTCGGCTACTTCCTTCGCATCGCGGCGATCGGTGCCATTCCGGGGCTGATTCAGTCGGTCATTGCGTTGATCATGTTTCCGACGACACCAACGGATCCGGTCGCCTTGCTGCGGCAGCAGGCCTCCCTCTTCCCGCTCACCATCCTGACGTACGCATTCGCCACCGTGCAATCAGGCGCGATCATCGCCGGTGCGCTGGCGCTGCTCCGCGGTGAGCCGCTGCCGACGGTCTGGAACGCCTTTCTCTCGGCCTTCCGACGGATTTTCGCGCTCCTCGGTTCCAACATTCTCTTGCTGCTGATCCTGATCATCGTCGCGCTCCCCGTGATCGCCGTTGCCGCATTCCTGGCCGCGTCAGGCGGAACCACACTTGCGGCGCTTGGCAATTCGGGCACGGCCGCCGCGATCGGCGCCGTGCTGGCCGCGATCGTGGTGCTTTTCTGCATCATGTTCGTGTTCCTGACGGTCTTCGCACGATCGGCCATCATGACGTCGCTCATCATCGCCGAAGAGGTTGGACCGGTTGATGCACTGAAGCGGTCCCAGGCACTCTCGAGCGGCAGCTACTTCTTGCTGGCGAAGACGTATGGACTGGTGCTGGTGATCGTCGGGGTGGTGTATCTGGTGCTGGCCGGTCTGCTGGCAGCATTCCAGGATCAGCAGCAGATGGTGGCAGCGCTGATGAGCGTGATCATGATTCCCGTGATTCCGATCGTGGGGAGCATCATGTTGCTGACCTACGCCGACCTGCGGGTGCGGCGCGAAGGCGCGGACCTGGACGCGGCGCTGGATGCGCTGGGCTCACCGAACTCGCTCACCACCGGCTGAGAACGCGTGTTGCTTCAGGCACCAATTCCCGCGGCGGCGGTGCGCGACACGATCTCGAGCATCGTGCTCGAGCGAGGGTATCGCCAGAATCTCACCACCACGTTGTTCTCTCGCTTCTGGGACTGGTTCACCCGGCTGCTGAACGACCTGTTCACGGAGGCCAGCGGCAGTCGCGGCACGTACCTGATCTCGCTCTCGCTGATCGCCGTCGCCATTGCCGCCAGCATCATCCGCACGATCATGGTGGCGAGAGCCCGTCGCGAAGCCGCCAGCCGACGGGAAGTCCCGATCACGGCTGACGAACAACTCGCGCAGGCGCGAGGTCTCTCGGCCCAGGGCGCGTTCGTGGAGGCCGCACACCTGTTGCACGCGGCCGTCGTCACCCGACTGGTCGAGCAGAAGCGCGTACGCCGTCACCCATCCAAGACCGTTGGTGACTATGGTCGGGATCTGCGGGCCACCGGCGATGGACTGTGGCTGCCGTACCAGTCGTTCGCGCGGGTGTACGATGTGGTCGCTTATGGAGATGGCCTCTGTGATTCGACGCGATATACGCACCTCGAGACCCTGGCCGCGCCGATGCTCCGGTCGTCGGCCGTGGCGCTGCCGGCCCAGGCGGCCTGATGGCCGACACCCCGCTCCCCTCGGCCGCCATCGACATCGACGACGGTGTCGCGCGCCGGCGGGCGCGACGCGCGACACTGATCACGGTCGGGATGCTGATGGGGCTTGTTGGTCTGGTGGTGCTGCTGACGCCCTTGAGCGACAACGCGACGGAAACGCGGCTGACGACGCTGAAGTACGGACCGGGGAATGCCCGGCTGGCGTCGGACCTCGCGCGCCGACTGGGGTGGGAGGTCCGCACGACTGGGTTGCCGCTCAGCGCGCCCCTCGACACGTCGGTGATCTACGCCGTCTTTGGCGGGCCAACTGCAATGCAGCCCGCCGAACGAGAAGCACTGCTGGATGCCGTCCGCCGTGGTGCGGGATTGCTGGTTGCACCCTCAGGGACGGGGCCGTTCCGATTGCTGACGGCACTCGGGTTGCGACAGGGAGAGCCGGGCCTGGTGACGGCGACCCCGCTCGGTACCTGCCCAACTGAGACAGACGCCTTCTCGACGCTGCGCGTGCGTCCGCGGATGCTCACCTTCCTCACCGCCCGCGATACGGCCGAGAATGGCCCGCCAGGTGCACCGTTTCCGACTGGCGCAATCACGCTGCTGTCGAGTGATGTGCACGAACGTCGACAGATCACCGATGTTGCCGAGCGGCAGAGTGGTGGGGCCCGGGACTCGCTGACGGCGAAGACGCCGCCCGCCGACTTTCCGCGTGACACGAGCCGCATGCCGAAATTCGAGCCAACCGTGGTTGCGTTCACGCTGGACAAGGGCCGCGTCGTTGCGCTCGCCGATCCGGATATCCTGCGCACCGACCAGATGCGCGACTGTGCACAGGGCTCGGCGCTGACGGTGGTTCGCGGGCTGGAGTATCTGTCCAGAGGCCGGCAACGGACGATCGTCTTCGCGGAGTACTACCAGGGGCTGCGAACGGATGGCCCGGGCGTGGTGCTCGGCGAATGGCTCGTGGGCACGGGCCCTGGCCGAATGGTGCTCACGCTGATGGCCGCAGGCGTGCTCCTGCTGCTGGCGCGAGGCCGTCGCACCCTCGCCCCCGTGCATCACGCGCGAGAGGAGCGCCGTTCCGCACTCGAACATGTGGACGCGCTGGCAACGGCGTGGCAGGCGGTGCGCGGGACACGCACGGTGGCGCGCATGCTCGCACGCGGGATTCGTCGCCGGCACGCGGCAGGACGCTGGCGTACACTCGATGACACGGCGTTCCTGGCTGCACTGGCCGAGCGGCATCCGACCATCGCCGACGATGCGGCGCGGCTGGCGCGGGCCATCGAGTCACCGGCCGCGCCGTCCGACCTGCCTGCGCTGCGTGCATCGGCAGCGCACATTGATGCGGAGTGCCTCACTCCGTGACCGACACTTCCAACGCTCATGACCACGCCTGAACAATCGTTTTCCCCGGCCGACGCCATCGAGGCCCTGCGTACCGCGATTCGCCGCCGCATCATGGGTCAGGATCTGGCGATCGACGAGCTCCTGGCCGCGCTGCTGGCGCGTGGTCACGTGCTGCTCGAAGGTGTGCCGGGCGTCGCCAAGACATTGCTGGTGCGGGTGGTGGCCGGTGCCTGCGGCGTACGCTTCGGACGGATTCAGTTCACGCCGGATCTGATGCCCGCCGACATCACCGGGACTTCGGTGCTGCGCGGTGGCGATGGACGATTCGAGTTTCGGCCCGGTCCGCTCTTCGCCGACATCCTGCTTGCTGACGAAATCAACCGGGCGCCGGCCAAGACACAGGCCGCGCTGCTCGAAGCGATGCAGGAGAAGCAGGTGACCGTCGACGGTACGCGGCACGACCTTGGCCAGCGCTTCACGGTGGTCGCCACCCAGAATCCGGTGGAGTTCGAAGGCACCTACCCGCTACCGGAGGCACAACTCGACCGTTTCCTGGTGAAGGTACGCGTCGGATATCCTGCCGCCGCCGACGAACTGGCAATGTTGCAGGCGCATGCGCGCGGTGATGATCCCGAGCGCGCCATGTTAACCGACGGTGTCGCCATCAGCGCCGAGCAGCTCGACGCGCTGCGCGCTGCGACGGATGCGGTCACGATCGCTCCCGACGTCGTGGCGTACATCGCGGCGGTGGTTCGTGCGACACGCGAGGATCCGGCGTTGGCCCTTGGTGCTTCTCCGCGTGCGTCGGTGGCATTGCTGCGCGTCTCGCGCGCGGCAGCGATGCTGGCGGGTCGCAATTTCGTGACGCCGGATGACGTCAAGGGATTTGCACCCGCCGCATTGCGCCATCGCCTGATTCTGAGCCCGGAGCTGGACGTGGAAGGGCGCACCACCGATGACGTCCTGGCTGCCGTTCTGCTCCGCGTGCCGGCGCCGGTCTGAGCGCGTGATCCGACGCGTTCTCACCTTCGTCACGCAATTCGTTCCGACCCGAAAGCTCGCCCTCTGGCTCGCTGGTGCAGCCGTCGTGTGGTTGATTCCGGTGCCGGCGCCGTGGTCGCTGATACTGAGCGCATCGCTCGTGATCGCCGTGTTCGCCGCCGGGCTCTGGGATGCCTTGCAGTTGCCGACGGCAGATGCCATCCGCGTGGAGCGCCGCGCCCCCGCGCAGCTTGGTTCCGGGGACGACGACCTGATGACGTACACCATCAGTTCGACCTGGCCACGGGATGTGCGAGCGGCGTTCGCTGAACGCGTGCCCTCGTCACTTGGCGGGAGTGCGGTGTGCACCACACCGCTCGCAGTCGCCGCACTCGCGAGCACGCAGGTCAGTACGCCGATTCGCGGAGTCCGGCGTGGGCCGGCAGCTCTCGGCGCGGTGGCGCTGCGGGTTCATGGTCCGCTCGGATTGATCGATGTCGTGCGCGATGTCGACCTGGCGGATCAGGTCGATGTGGTGCCGTCGCTGTCGCAGGTGCGCAAATTCCGCCTGTTGGCGGTGCAGCACAGACTGCGCGACGCCGGTGTCCGACAGGTTCGCCGCCGTGGCGGTGGCATGAGTTTCGATGCGTTGCGTGAGTACGTGCCGGGTGATGATCCGCGGCACATCGATTGGAAGGCGAGCGGCCGGCGGGGCACGGCGCAGGTGCGGCAGTACACCGTGGAACAGGGCCAGACCGTGATTCTGGCACTCGACTCCGGACGGCTGATGACGCAGATGGCCGGCGACCGCTCACGCTTCGAGTTCGCGATCAATTCGTGCCTCGTGCTGGCCGACGTCGCACTGCAGGGCCGCGACAAGATCGGGCTGCTGGTGTTCGATGATGAGATTCGCGGGTGGGTGCCACCATCGAGTGGCACGGCGGCGATCCGCGCGATTCGCAGCACGCTGGCGGGGTGCGATGCGCGACTGGTCGAACCAGACTATGCCCTTGCATTCCGGACCCTGGCGCAGCGGCAACGGTCGCGAGCCCTGGTGATCTGCCTCAGTGACGTGATCGACGTCCGCGCGAGTCGAGCCGTCGTGACCCAGACCCGACATGCCGCGCTGCGCCACATCGCGGTGTTTCTCGCGCTGCGCAATGACTCGCTGGTCGCCGCTGCGCAGCCGGCAGCGCGTGGCGACGAGCGTGACGCGTGGCGTGGTGCGGCGGCGGAATCGCTGCTCGATGCGCGCGCCGAGGCGCTGCTGCGAATGAAACGGGCCGGCGTGCAGGTGCTGGATGTTCCGCCGCAGGCCATGAGTGCGGCGCTGGTGAATCGCTACCTGTCGATCAAGGCGCGGGGAGAGTTGTAGCTTCGCTGGCCGCGCGCTCGCGGCCGAGGGACAGGTACCACACCATGCCGATCGCGGTGAGCACCGCGGTGGCATACTTCGCGCTGTCGGGGAGTTTCGAGGGGGAGATATTCCCCTCGATGATGCCGGCGAGGACGAGGAAGATCACGACACAGGCCACCAGGTGCAGCGAGCGCGCACCATTCAAGGCCAGCGCGTCACGGCGTGTGCGATCGCCCGGAACCAGCATCGCCGTCGCCAGCAGCAGCCCGGCGGCACCGGCAAGGCAGATCGCGCTCAGCTCGAGCACGCCGTGCGCCGCGACGAATCCGAGAATCTGGCCACCGATCCCCTTCGTGATGTACAGGCCGACACCAGCGCCGAGTGCGGCGATCCCGTTGAAGACGAGCGCGTAGATCGTCAGCACGCCCGCGGTGATGCCACCGGCGAAGGCCACCAGCGACACGCGAATGTTGTTCGTCATCAGGAATGCGGACAACACCGACCCTTTTTCGTCGTCGCCGTTGGGAAGGTAGTCCGCGCCGGTGTTCCCGCGGCGCAGTCCCTCGTCGGCCCGCTCGATCATGCCGGCAGGCAGCATCCGTTGCGCCAGCGACGGGGTGCGCACGATGGCCACGATGGTGCCGATCGCCGGCACGAACAGCAGCGCGGCGGCGACCGCCACATGTCGCCAGCTGCGCCTGACCTCGCGCGGAATGTCGAAGGCCAGAAATCGGCCGATGCGTTCAATGCCCTGTGATGGCCGTCGATAGAGCAGGTTGTGGCCGGCCGAGACCAATCGGGAGAGGGTGAAGACGGCGTCACCGCCTCGCCCGCGGTCGGCAGTGCGGAGCCGGGCCAGATCGGTGGCCACGTCGCGATACGACGCGACGAACGCCGTCACCTCATCTTCGCCCAACGCCTTGAGCCCGCGTTTCCGCGTGAGCGTCAATTCGGTCGCGAACGCGTCCCAGCGCGGGCGGCCCTCGGCCACCACTGCCCACTCTTCGCGACGGGTTCCGGTGGCGCTGGTCGTCGGGCGGAGGCTTCGCCGGGCGAGCAGTTCGCGCTGGTGCAGCATGCGGAGCGCCGCCACCGCATCGGTGCGAACGTCGATCCCGACACGTGTCACGAGTGCGGCGGCGATGCGGGCCCGCGACGCAGCATCGAGCGTGACTTCGCGGGCCACGAAGCGATCGAGCAGGGCGAAGCGTTCATCGTCCAGCGTCGCGACGACGGCGACGCCGTCATCCTCGGTCGGGCTGGCGACCGCGCGGGGGCGCTCATGGCGCAGCAGGCGCTCACGCACCACGATCGTGCCTGCCACCAGATCGCCGAGCCGCTGATTGCGCTGGTTGGCGATGATGCTGATCATGCCGGCGAAGTAGCCGAACGGCAGGAAATCGACGAACCGGATCAGATTGCGCGCGGCACTCGCGCCGAGGTCCACGCCGCCGCCGCCGTTGCGCACGACGCGAAGGCCGAGCAGCCGCTTGCCGGGCGTCTGACCATCCCAGACGGCCTCGAACCCCACGAAGTAGCCCCACAGAATGAGGAACTGTCCGATGATCATGACGGCACTGATCCAGCTCCGATTGCCAACGTCTCGCAGGCCCGGCACCAGCCTGGGCAGCGACGCCCCCGCGTACCAGAGCGTGCCGGTGAGCAGGAGCATCAGCAGCAGATCGATCAGTGCTGCGGCACCGCGCGTGCCGATGCCGGCCAGCGTATACGACACGATGACCTGTTCCGGCGTCTCGACGTCGAGCGTGGCGTCGAGCGCGGGGCGTGCGCGGGGAGCGGCAGCTGGCATGTCCTCAGTCTAGCGCCGATGGCCGTCGGAACAATGAGGCTGACAACGAAGCGGGGCGCCGACGATGCCCGTCGGCGCCCCGCGTTGCCTGCATTGCCTGCGTCGCCTGCGTTGGAACGCAGTGGTCAGTCCTTACTTCTTGCCTTTCCTGGCAACCTTCTTGGCGACCTTCTTGGTCACCTTCTTGGTCACCTTCTTGGCGGCCTTCTTCGGCTTGGTGGCGGCCGTCTTGCCATTCACGAAGGCCTTCAGGCTGGAGCCAGCCTTGAACTTCGGGGCCTTGCTGGCGGCGATTTTCACCTTCTCGCCGGTCTGTGGATTGCGACCGACCCGCGCGTTGCGCTTGCCGACGCTGAACGTGCCGAAGCCGGTGATACCAACCTTCTCACCCTTCTTCAGCGCCTTGGCGATGAAGCCTTCGCTTGCGTCGAACAGCTCCTTCAGGACGGCGTTCGCGTGCTTCTTCGACAGGCCGACGTTATCCACCAGCGCATTTACGATAGCGATTCTGCTCATGATCCCTTCTCCCAGATGACTGTTGACACGTGAATCCGCGCCAGCGGCGCACCGGGAAACTGATAGCCACCCCACATTTCTGCAAGCGGGGTAAGGGTTTCACTGTTTGCGAACCCTACCCGGCGCGGGAACGAGGGGGACGTTGGGTGCCGGAAACCCTTACGGGTACTGGGCTGGGCCCGAAACACGACCGCTCTCTCGCCCTCGGGCGGGCGGCACTCTCGGCACACCGGCGGGTATCTTCGCCGGTGTGCATCCCTCGAGTCGCGAGACATCGCCCCTGTGCGCGACCAGAACCCGAAGCGCCGTGACACCCCTTATCCGGAGCACGACAACCATGCAGAACATCCGTCGCTCGTGGAAGGCATCTTCGCTGCTGCTCAGCGCGCTGATCGCGAGCCAGATGACCGCGAGCCCGTTGGCCGCGCAGTCGCCGGCCACTCCGCCGGCCACTCCGCCGGCGCCACCGACGATCGCGGTCGGCGGCAGTGGCGAGGCGAAAGTGACGCCCGACCGCGCGCTGATCCATCTCGGTGTGCAGACCAAAGGACGCACCGCGGCGCTGGCCGGACAGGAGAACGCACGGCTGGCGACCGCAATTCTCGACGCGGTCCGAGCCGCTGGCATTCCCCGCGATCAGATCACCACGATGAACTACAGCGTCAACCCGTCGTATCGGTACTATCCGGATGGGCGCAAGCCGGAGTTGACCGGGTATGACGCCACCAACACCGTGCGGATCGAAGTGCGCTCACTCGACCTCGTTGGCAAGGTGATCGATGTTTCGCTCGGCGCGGGCGCCAACACCATCAGCGGCCTTTCATACTTCGCCTCGCAGCTGGATGCGACGAAGCGCGAGGCACTCGGGAGTGCCACGACCAATGCGCGCCTGAGTGCCGAGGTGATGGCCAGGGCCGCCGGCGGGTCGCTGGGGCCGCTGGTGTCGCTGAGTAGCCAGATGATGGAATCACCGCAGCCGTTCCCGGTGATGGCGATGTCGATGCGCGGCAAGGCGACGGATGAAGCAACTCCGGTCGTTGCGCCGACCGAACAGACGGTGACGGCATCGGTGGTCGGGCGGTGGCAGTTCATTGCGGGCGCACCGCGTTGATGCGCCCACGTGCCGAAGGTTCAGCGGTGAGCCTCTGGCAGGTGCGATAGCCTCCCGGCTGGCGGGCGCTGATCCGGGGGGCTGGAGTGGGCACCGCGTCGGCCGTGACCGAGCCTTACATTCGCGGCATGGCAACCACCTCCAGACCGGACCTGCGCCCCATCCCCGCCCCAGGCTCCGGGCCCGACGAGAACGACTTCACGCCGTACATCACGGCTGACCGCGAGGTGACGGAGCTCACCGTCTCCGCGGTCATCATCGGAGCGCTGCTCGGCCTGCTCTTCGCCGCCAGCAGCGTGTACCTGGCGCTCAAGATCGGACTGACGGTCAGCGCATCGATCCCGATCGCCGTCCTTTCGATCACGATCTTCCGATCGATCAACAAGGCACTCGGCGCAACCGGGCCACAGATTTTGCGCAACAACATCGTGCAGACCACCGGGTCCGCTGGTGAGTCGATTGCCGCTGGCGTGGTCTTCACGCTGCCTGCGTTGTTGCTGCTGGGGTACGAGCTGCCCTGGACGCTGGTGGCGGCGGTGGCGCTGGTCGGTGGTCTGCTCGGCGTCCTGTTGATGATCCCGCTGCGCGACTCGCTGATCGTCAAGGAACACGCCACGCTCAAGTATCCCGAAGGCACCGCCTGCGCCGACGTGCTGATCGTCGGCGAGGAGCGCGGCGTCCAGGCGCGCACCGTGTTCATGGGTTTCGGCATCGGCGCATTGTACAAGTTCCTGAATTCCGGCGCGAAGATGTGGGCCGAAGTGCCGAAGTGGACGTTCACCAAGGTGATGCCGAACGGCCGGACGGCACTCTTCGGCGAGATGCAGGCGGAGATCAGCCCGGAGCTGGCGGGTGTCGGCTTCATCGTCGGGCCACGCATCGCCGGCTATCTGTTCGGCGGCGGCGTGCTGTCATACTTCGTGCTGATTCCAGCGATCAAGCTCTTTGGCGACGGATTGACGACCCCGATCTTTCCGGCAACGATTCCAATCGCGGAGATGGGCGCGCGCGAAGTGCGCGCCAACTACGTGTTCTACATCGGTGCCGGAGCGGTGACGGCGGCGGGGCTGATCAGCCTCGCTCGCTCGGTGCCGACGATCGTCGCCGCACTGCGCGCCGGCATGGGCGACCTGACCGGCTCGAAGGCCGGCACTGCGGTACGGCGAACGGCGCGGAGCCTGCCGATGAGCGTCGTCGTCGGCGGCGTCATCGCGCTGGTGCTGATCACGGCGTTCGTTCCGCCATTGGCGATCGGCATCACCGGCTCGGTGCTGGCGCTCTTCTTTGCTTTTCTTTTCGTCACCGTCGCCAGCCGCGTCACCGGGCAGATCGGGGCCTCGTCGAGTCCGATCAGCGGGATGACCGTCGCGACGGTGCTGCTGACCGCGCTGATCTTTCTGGCGGTCGGCTGGGTCGGCATCGAACATCGCGTGCTGGCGCTGAGCATCGGCGGTGTGGTCTGCATCGCCGCCGCCGTGGCGGGTGCCACCTCGCAGGATCTCAAGACGGGCTACCTCGTGGGTGCAACGCCGGCCCGGCAGCAGATCGGCCTGCTCGTCGGCGTCACCACCTCGGCGCTCTGCGTGGGTCTGATCATTTCGTTCCTCAATACCGCGAAGACCACGTTGGTCAAGCGCGACTACCGCGATGCAAGGATCAGCGCCGTGGAACCGCTGCTGGCAGTGGTCGAACGCGGACGCATCACGCAGCGCGTGGCGAGTACGGCGCAGACGGCAGAGGTGTACAAGGTGGGCCGGATCTACACCGTGCAGGGCAACGTGCCGGTCGGTCGCTACCTGCTGGATCGCAATACGAACGAAATCCGATTCGCGATCGATCCGGGAATCGGTGGTCGCGAGACGGTGGACTACCTCGGCAACACGGTCACCAAGCTCGACTCGCCGAAGAGCCAGATCATGGCGCTGGTGGTGGATGGCATCCTGACGCAGAAGTTGCCGTGGGGGCTGATTCTGATCGGTGCGTTCCTGGCGATCGCGATGGAAATCTTCGGCATCAACTCGCTGCCGGTGGCAGTCGGTGTCTACCTGCCGATTTCGACATCGGCCACCATGTTCATCGGCGGCGTGCTGCGCTGGATCGTGGATCGTCGGGTGGCGTCCACGCAGGGGAGCGCCGTCGAGGGCGGCGATTCCGGGCCCGGGGTGCTGTTTTCGTCTGGTCTGATCGGCGGCGGTGCCATCACCGGCATTCTGCTGGCGGCGTTCACCGTGTACGAAATGGACACGGCGTACGATTTCTCGAAGCTGCTCGGCACGATCGGCGAGAATCCCACGGTCTCGATGGTGATCTTCCTGCTGGCCCTGCTGTTGCCGCTCTACCACTTCGGGACGGCCAGGCAGAAGCCATGAGTTGACGGTGGATGAACTCAGACGAGCCCGGTTGCATCCACCCGAGATTTCGCGATCTCGCAGGGATCGGCACGGTCGATGCGAGAGAAGAGCTGCCGGACCACATATGCCGGCGCTCAAGCGAGCGGAGCCGAAGACAGGGCAATCCGGGAACCGTCTGATGACGTATTCCTTTCGTGGCAGGGAACCGACGTGCGGAGCTCACCGTGCCGGTTTGCGAATCTGCATTCCAGGATGAATTGACCGATGAAGCGTTTCATGACTGCAGTGGCGCTGGTTGGCGCCGTAGTGCTCGCGCCGGTTTCGGCCCGCGCACAGGCTGTTGAGAAGGATATCGTCGAGACCGCAGTTGCCGCCGGCACGTTCAACACGCTGGCGAAGGCGTTGACCGTGGCTGGGCTGGTCGAGACGCTGAAGGGCACTGGCCCGTTCACCGTGTTCGCACCGACCGATGCCGCGTTCGCCAAGATCCCACCGGCAGCACTGCAGGCGCTGCTGGCTGACAAGGCCAAGCTGACGGCCGTGCTGACCTATCATGTCGTCGCCGGTTCGGTGATGGCGGCGCAGGTCGTGGGTCTGTCGGAAGCGGCGACGGTGCAGGGCAGCAAGGTTGCCATCAAGGTCGTCGGCGGCAAGGTGATGTTGAACGGCACCACGACCGTCACGGCCACGGACATCAAGGCGAAGAATGGCGTCATTCACGTGATCGACACCGTTCTGATGCCGCCCGCTTCGATGAGCGGCATGAAGCACTAGTGGTCCCCGTCACTCCGGCGCACGCCGGGGTGACGCAACGTTGCGGCCCCGCTGATCCAGCATGGATTCGCGGGGCTGTCGCGTAGCGGGCAGCAGCGCGGTAGCGTATGTGTCGTGTCGCCGAACCACATCGTCACCACGCTTGCCCCAACCGCCGTGCTCTCGTTTCGAACCACGATTCCTGCGCTGCTCGTCGCGACCGCACTGCGACTGTCGGCGCAATCGCCGGTACCACGCCCCGCACCAGGCCGCGCGGAGCTGATCGTCACCAACGCCCGCATCTATACCGCCGACGACGCACAGCCGATGGCCGAAGCGCTGGCGGTCAGCGCCGGGCGCATTCTGTTCGTCGGCAGCATGGTCGAAACGCTGGCACTGCGGGGGGCGACCACGACCGTCGTCGACGCTGGCGGCCGTACGATCATCCCCGGCATGACGGACGCCCACGCGCATCTCTACGGGCTGGGCGCCACGCTCCGTGATGTGGATCTCACCGGTACGACGTCCTACGCCGCGGTGATTGCGCGCGTGGTTGCCAAGGCCGCCACGCTGCCGAAAGGCACACCGGTTCTCGGACGGGGCTGGGACCAGAATGACTGGAGTGACACTCGGCTGCCCACCCATCAGGCGCTGAGCGCGGCCACGCCGGACCATCCGGTGTTCCTTGGGCGCGTTGATGGCCATGCGGCGCTGGCCAACATGGTGGCGATGCGAAAGGCCGGGATCACCGCCGGGACGAAGGACCCTGAGGGGGGCCGGGTGCTGCGCGATGCGAGTGGCGCGGCCACCGGTGTTTTCGTGGACAATGCGCAGAACCTGCTCTCGGCCGCGGAGGAGGGCGGCGAGGCGGCGAATCCGCGCGACGTGCTGAGGAGTGCCATCCGCGAGGCCAATCGCTGGGGGCTCACGGGCATCCATGAAATGGGCGTGTCGCCGGCAATCGTGGGCACGTATGAACAGGCGGCGCAGGCGGGCGAGCTCTCCCTGCGCGCATATGTGCTGGTGGCAGGCGATAGCGCCAGTGTGGCATGGGCCTTTGCGAAGGGGCCACGCAGTGCCCTGTTCGATGGCCGACTCTGGGTTCGAAGCATCAAGCTCTATGGCGACGGCGCGCTTGGCTCGCGTGGAGCCGCGCTCCTCGATCCGTATTCCGACGACGCGCAGAACACCGGGCTGCTCGTCCAGCAGCCGGCCTACATCCAGAGCGTCAGCGAACGCGCCCTGCGAAACGGCTGGCAGATCGCGACCCATGCCATCGGTGATCGCGCAAACCGCCTGGTGCTCGACTCGTACGAGGCGGCATTGAAGGCGGTACCAACGGCGGATCATCGCTTCCGCATCGAGCACTCGCAGATCATTCACCACGCCGACATCCCGCGCTTTGCCTCCCTCGGCGTGATCCCGAGCATGCAGGCCAGCCACCAGACGAGCGACATGTACTGGGCCGCCAACCGTCTCGGTACGGAGCGGTTGCGCGGCGCGTATGCGTGGCGCTCGCTGCTGGCGACGGGGGTCATCATCCCCAACGGGAGTGACTTTCCAGTGGAAATGGTCAATCCGTTGATCAGCTTTCACGCGGCGATTGTCCGGCAGGATGCCGACGACTTTCCGGTGGGGGGCTGGTATCCGGAACAGCGGATGACCCGCGAGGAGGCGCTGCGCTCGATGACGATCTGGCCGGCGAAGGCCGCGTTCCAGGAGCGGGTGCTCGGGTCATTGACGGCGGGCAAGTACGCCGACTTCGTGATGCTGGATCAGGATATCATGCGAATCACGCCCGAGCTGGTGCTACGCACCAGCGTAGTGCAGACCTGGGTCGGCGGGAGCACCGTGTATGAACGCGCTCCCCGTTGACCGGCCGCGGTGGACGCTGCGGCCAAGGCAAACCTTGGCAGGGTACTCTGTGACCCGGCAGAACTGAATTAGTCTTCTGTCATGCTCAACGACTCCTCAATCGCTTTTCTGAAGACGCTGCTCGACACACCAGGCCCGTCGGGCTTCGAGTCGGCGCCGGCCAGGGTCTGGCGGACCGAGGCGGCGAAGTTTGCCGTCGTCCGCTCTGACGTCATCGGCAACTCCATCGCCGAAGTGCAGGGCAGCGGTGGCCCGACCATCCTGCTGGCGGGTCACATCGATGAAATCGGTGTGATCGTGACGTGGATCGACGACAACGGCTTTGCCTACATCGAGGGCATCGGCGGCTGGGACACGCAGGTGCTGGTGGGTCAGCGAATCCGGTTCATGGGGCGCGACGGCGAGGTGTATGGCGTGATCGGCAAGAAGCCGATCCATCTGATGAAGCCCGACGAGCGCGAGAAGGTGACGAAGTTCGCGGACATGTGGGTCGACATCGGCGCGCTGAACCGGGCGGAAGCATCCGAGCGACTGTCGGTGGGCGATTGCGGCGTGCTGGATGCCAAGGTCACCGACATGCCGAACAATCGCATCGTTTCGCGCAGCATCGACGACCGGATCGGCGCCTTCATCGTGCTCGAGGCGTTGCGGCGGTATGCGGAGAAGCCCGGCGCGGCGCGCGTAGTGGCGGTGGCCACCTGTCAGGAGGAGATCGGGTTTTCGGGAGGTGGTGCGCGCGTCGCAGCGCAGGCACTGGGACCACAGATGGCGATCGCGGTGGATGTCACCTTTGCCACCGATCATCCCGGCATCGAGAAGAAGGAAGTGGGCGAGCACAAACTGGGAGGTGGCCCGGTGCTGAGCCGCGGCAGCGTGATCAGTCCGGTGGTGTTCCGGCTGCTGCGCGATACCGCCGAGTCGCTCGCGATGCCGTATTCGCTGCACGCGGCGGGTCGGGCGACGAGCACCGATGCCGACGCCATCCAGCTGGCGCGCGACGGCGTCGCGACGGCGCTGGTCTCGATCCCGAATCGCTACATGCACTCACCGAACGAAATGGTCAGCCTCGACGACCTGGATCGCGCCGCAACCCTGATCGCGGAAGTGTGCCGACGGGTCGACTCGAGTACCGATTTCACCGATCGGTGATGCAATTTCTGGTGTGCCGATGCGCACCAGAGATTGCACCTGCCGACAACGACACGGATGCCGCTGCACTGCTGGTCGTCACCTCGCTACGCCATCACGTTGCCGGATGGCCACCGGTTTCCGATGGCGAAGTACGCGCTGCTGCGTGAGGGGGCACGGGCGACCGGGCTGGTCACGGCTGACTCGCTGCACGAGCCGGAACGCGTGGATCGAGCGGACCTGTTGCGGGTCCACACGGCGCCCTATGTCGATGGTGTGGAGCATGGCACCCTCGAGCCCGCGCATCAGCGCCGTATCGGCCTGCCGTGGAGCGAGGCGTTCGTGGAACGCGCTTTTCGCGTGGTGCGTGGCACCATCGAAGCGAGCGAACACGCCGTCGCACACGGTATCGCGATGAATCTGGCGGGTGGCACGCACCACGCATTCCCCGACCGCGGAGAAGGATTCTGCGTGTTCAACGATGTGGCGATCGCCGTCCGGCGACTGCAATCACTTGGCCGGATTGAGCGCGCCTGCATCATCGACCTCGATGTGCATCAGGGCAACGGCACCAACGCCGTCTTTGCCGGCGACGACGCCGTGTACACCTTCAACATGCACGGGGCGAAGAATTTTCCATTCCACAAGGTGAACGGCAGCCGCGATGAGGAACTCGACGATGGTATCGGTGATGACGAGTACCTCACGCGTCTGCGCGGCGCATTGCCCGACGTGCTGCGGGCTGCCGGTGCCGATCTGGTGGTGTATCTCGCGGGCGCCGACCCGCACGAAGGCGATCGGCTGGGGCGCCTCAAACTGACCTTCGACGGTCTTGCGCAGCGCGACGACCTGGTGGTGCGGACCTGCCGCGAAGTGGGGTTGCCGGTCTGCGTCACCATTGCCGGCGGCTATGGCGTCGACATCGCCACGACCGTGCGGGTGCACCTGCAGACAGTCGCGATCGCGGCGGCGTACGCGTGACGTGCGCCGCGAGGCGCAAACCGCTGGCTCCACGCGAGTAGATTGCC
>Ga0163144_10012992_pt1 | contig 17418 bp, 12 predicted proteins | sample OliLak19BULKMAT1_FD_123175 | JGI IMG/M metagenome (GOLD analysis project Ga0163144, IMG submission 123175) | Freshwater microbial mat bacterial communities from Lake Vanda, McMurdo Dry Valleys, Antarctica - Oligotrophic Lake LV.19.BULKMAT1 | ecosystem: Environmental > Aquatic > Freshwater >...
CCGACCACCCGCAGCGGCATGCCGCGCTGGGCCGCCAGCGCACCGAAGTCGAGCTTCAGCACATCCGCTTCGACGACGTCCAGGCCAGCGCGGCTGCGCAGCCGAGCGGCCAGGTCGCGGTCGAGCTCCACGACCGTCAGCGCTCGGCAGCGTTGCTGCAGCGGGAAAGTCATCGCGCCCAGGCCGGGCCCGATCTCGACCAGCGCTTGGCCGGGCTTCGGATCGATGGCATCGACGATGCGTTCGATGACGCCGGCGTCGGTGAGGAAGTGCTGGCCGAAGCGCTTGCGCGCAACGTGGGTCATCGATGAGGAAGGAATCCGGTCACAGCGGCGCTTCGCGCAGTTCGACGTACGCGCGATCGCGCACTTCCCGCACCCATTCGGCGTACGCCGTCTCGAACTTGCGTTCGCGCAGCGCGGCGCGGGCCTGCTCGCGCAGCTGCTTGGTGTCGAGCGCCACGCTGCGGCGTTCGTTGACCTGGATCAGGTGCACGCCGAAGCGGGAAGTCACCGGGGGTGAGATGCCGCCGATCGGCAGTTGGGTCAGCGCGGCCTCGAACTCGGGCACGAACTGGCCCGGTGCGGCCCAGCCCAGGTCGCCGCCGGCCGCGGCACTGCCGTCGAGCGAGTGTTCGCGCGCCAGCTCTTCGAAGCGGCGGGCGCCCGACTCGATCTGGCGCTTGAAGTCCACCAGCCTTGCCTGCACCGCCTCGGCCGACACTTGCTGCGAAGGCCGCAGCAGGATGTGGCGCGAACGCGTCTGCGTGATACGGAAGGCGCTGCCTTCGCTGCGCTCGAGCAGCTTCAACACATGGAAGCCCGCGTCGCTGCGCAGCAGGCTGGGCGCGAAGCTGCCGCTGGCCAAGGGCCGCACCGCTTCGAGGAAGACGTCGGGCAGGCGGTCGGCCGGCTTCAGGCCGATCTCGCCGCCCTGTGCCTTGTTCGCGTCTTCGGACACCGAGCGCGCCACGGCGGCGAAGTCTTCCCCCGCACGCACGCGTGCGAAGGCCGCCTCGGCCCGCGCGCGCCGCTCGGCCACCACGGCTTCGCTGGCGTTCTCCGGCAGCCTGACCAGTATCTGTGCGATGTTGTACTGCACCTCGCCGGCGGCCGCGCCTCGCTGTTGCTCGATGAACTCGTCGACCTCGGCATCGGTGATGCGGATGCGCTGCGCGACCTCGCGTTCGCGCACCCGCTCGACCAGCATCTGCTCGCGCACGTTGGTGCGAAAGCGCGCCATGTCCATGCCGTCGCGGGCCAGCTGCGCACGCATCTGGGCCAGCGTGATCTGGTTCTGCGCCGCGATGCTGGCCACGGCGCGGTCGATCTCGCCGTCGTCGATGCGCACGCTGGCATCGCGCGCATGGCTGAGCAGCGCGCGGTCCTCGATCAGTGATTCGAGCACCTGGCGCCGCAGCTCGACTTCGGGCGGCAAGCGCTGGTTGGCGCGCTGCGCCTCGGCACGGGCGCGCTCCACGCGCTGGTTGACCTCGAAAGCGGTGACCAACTCCTGGTTCACGACCGCGGCAATGTGATCGCCCGGGCGCTGCACGGCAGCAGCCGCAACCGGCGCAACAGTGGGCGCAACAGCCGGCGCAACACCGGGCCGCGCGGTTTGCGCGCCCGCGGGCAGCGCGGCACAGCAGGCCGCCAGGGCAGTCAGCGCAACGAGTGCGGTCGAGGTCGAGGCAGTCTTCATCGGTTCGGTGTGCAGCGCAGCGCTATCGGTTCGGTCATCGAGGGTAGCTGCGCAGCGGCGGATCCTTGCGCTCTTCGCGCAACAGCTGGTAGCCGGGGATATTGTCCTTCAAGACCTGCAGCGGGTTGGAGCCCAGCCTGGACAGCCCGACCAGCTCGAGCTGGAACAGCAGCCGCGTGGTGGCCTCACTGCGGCCCGTGGAGACCCGCTCGGCCACCACCCGGCCGATCCAGCAGCCGGCGTCGTACTCGAAGCCGGCCAGCGAATCGGTGATGCGGCTGTCGCGCGTCGAGTAATTGACGCGGCCCACGCCGTACAGAATGCCGCGGCAGGACGCGGCCGAGCCGCTCGCAGCGCCACCCTGGGACGGCGCGTTGCCGTACAGCGGCCACTGCCAGCCCACGTCGACCTGCTCGCTCGAGCCGCGTGCCAGGCGGTAGCTGGCCGCGATCGTGCGCATCGGCCCCGGCGTGTAGCGGGCGCTCAGCACCGAACGCGAGACGCGGTCGGTTTCGGTGCTGAACTGCAACGCGGCGTCGAACGCCCAGCGGGCCGACAGCTTGGCCGTGCCGAAGAAGAGCAACTCCGACAGGCGTTGCGTGAGCGGCACGCCGTCGGGGCTGATCTGCTGGTCACCCAGCAGGTAGCGCTGCGCAACGCCCAGGCGCAGCGCCTCGACGCCGCTAGCCGGCTCGATCAGTCGCGTCACGACGCCAGCAGTCAGATTGTGCGAATCGGACACCCGGTCGACGCCGTAGAAGTCGTTGTCGCTGAAGATCGAGACGATGTTGAAGTCTTTCGGCGCTGTGTCGAAGAGCGGCAGGCTGGCCTGGGCGCGGTACGGCGTGGCGACGTAGAGCAGGCGCGGCTCGAGCGTCTGGACCAGGCTGCGTCCGCGCCACTGCGCGGCACGCTCGAAGCGCAGGCCGCTGTCGACACTCAGCGTCGGAATGCCGCGTGAGGCACTTCGCCGCCCGTCGGCCATCGGCGTGTCGGTGCGGTATGAGGCAAGATTGAGCGCCAGCTTTGGCGTGAGCCAGGCGCCCGGTGTGCGCCAGCTCTGGCGGATGCTGGCCAGCGCATGCGCGCGCCAGCCTTCCACGCGCCCGGTCGATGCATCGTTGTGGGCCAGCTCGAAGCGGTTCAACTCGGTCTCGAAGTCGAGGTCGGCGCCGCTGCGCAGGCCGCCCCAAGGGGCCAGCCGCCCGCTGCCGCGCCAGCCGAGCTGCGGCACGCGGTGGTAGGGCGCAGCTATCAATGCCCGAGGGTCGGCATCCTGCAGCACCTGCCAGTGCTGTGCGCGTGCATAGATGGTGGTCTGCACGCCCCCCAGGCGCCAGTCGCGTTCGCCCTGGGCCGAAAGCGGCAGCAGGCGCGGGGTGATCGAACCCAGCAGACGCGGGAAATCCTTCCAGTAGCTGTCGTCGGACACGCGCACGCCTTCGTGCGCCCAGCGCCCCGCGGCCACGTTGCCCGACTGCTGCCACTGCAGCGCGTAACGCGAGGCGTCGACGACGCGGTCGGTGGGCAGCCAGTGCCACTGCACTTCGCCACGGTGGCGCGGCGCCAGGTAGCGCGCTTCGCCGTCGATGCCGAAGCCGCGGCGCGAGTACATCACCGGCGTCAGCGTTGCATCGCGGTCGGGCGCGATGTTCCAGTAGTAGGGCACCGCGAGCTCGAGGCCGCTCTTGTTGTCGAGGTTGATCGACGGTGGCAGCCAGCCCGACTTGCGCGCATCCGAGAGCGGAAAGCTGAGGGTGGGCGCGGCCAGGATCGGCACGCCCAGGAAGCGCAGCACGGCCCCGTCGGCGATGCCTTCGTTGGCCGCGAAGTTCAGCTGAACGCGGTCGGCGGAAAGCAGCCATCCCGGCGTGCCGCCGCCGTCGATGGTGCAACTGGTGTAGCTGGCAGTCGTCAGCGTCGAACGCTCGGGGCCGAGGAAGTCGATGCGTTCGGCGCGGCCGCCCGCGCCGGTGCGCGCGAAGTGGTACTCGGGCCGCAGGAAAAAGCCCTCGAAGCGGTCCAGGTCGAGTTGCAATTCCGGCCCGCTGAAGCGGTCGCCCTGGGCCGTGAGGATCTGCACGTTGCCCAAGGCACTCGCACGGCCGTCGCGACTGTCGTAAGTCAGGCGGTCGGTGCGGATCGTGATGCGGCCGCGCTGCAGTGCAACCGCGCCTTCGGCCTGCGTCTGGCGGTCGGGCTGGCCGCTGATGCGGTCGGCTTCCAGTGAAACGGGCGCGTCGCGATCCTCGTCGCGCAAAGCGGCAGGCGCGGCGGGCGGCGAAGGCATGGCAGGCGCCGGGGCGGGCGTCTGGGCAAGGCTGGCCGACGTGCCCAGGAGCAGCATCGCGGCCAGCGCCAGGGGACTGGGCTGGAACATCTGGCCTCGCGGCGGGCGCGAGCGGCTCGGTTTGTAGAATGAAAATTATCCATGACGCCTCTGCCGCCCTCTCAACCCGCTGCCCCGGCCGCTCCTGCCCCCATCACTTGGAGCGACCCAGCGCGCCAGGCCGCCTTCGAGCTTTGGTTCGCGCCGCTCGTCGTGCAGCACGGGCTGGCGCCCGAAAGCCTGCGCCCAGCCTCGGCCGATGCGAGCTTTCGCCGCTACCTGCGGGTGGATGCGCAGCACTCACCGAAGACCGCGCCAAGCCTGATCGTGATGGACGCGCCGCCGCCGCAGGAAGACGTGCGGCCGTTCGTCGCGGTGGCGGGCCTGGCCGCGCGCGCCGGCCTGCATGTGCCGACAATCCTGGCCGCTGACGCCGAGCGCGGTTTCCTGCTGTTGAGCGACCTGGGCAATTCGCTCTATCTCGACGCGCTGCGCGAGGCCACGCCCGCTCAGGCCGACCGGCTGATGCGCGACGCGACCCGCGCCCTGGTGCAGTGGCAGCAGGAGATCCCTGCCGACGCCTTGCCGCCCTTCACCGACGCGCTGCTGGAGCGCGACCTCGCTCTCTTCCCCGAATGGTGCGTGGCGCGCGAGTACGGTCGCGTCTGGTCACCCGCAGAGCAGCAGACGTACCGCGGCGTCTGCGACGTGCTCATCGCCAGCGCGCAGGCCCAACCTCGCGTCGCGGTGCACCGCGACTGGATGCCGCGCAACCTGATGCTGGCCGACCCGAACCCCGGCATCCTCGACTTCCAGGACGCCGTGGCCGGCCCGATCGCCTACGACATGGCCTCGATGTTGCGCGACGCGTTCCTGTCGTGGGAAGAGGAGCGCGAGATCGACTGGGCCGTGCGCTACTGGGAGGCCGCGCGCCGGGCCGCACTGCCGGTGGGCAGCGACTTCGGCGAGTTCTGGCGCCAACTCGAGTGGATCGGCCTACAGCGTCACCTGAAGGTGCTGGGCATCTTCTGCCGATTGAAGCACCGCGACGGGAAGCCCAAGTACAGCAGCGACCTGCCGCGCTTCTTCGCCTATGCCACCAAGGTGGCGTCGCGCTACCGGGAGCTGGTGCCTTTGGTTTCTTTGCTCGAGCCTTTGTCGGGGTTCGAAAGGGTCGAAGCGTTTTCGATGCGTTGACGTGGTCGTGCTCTGCGCGCAGGGATCGGGGCAGCGGCGCGCTCTGCTCCGCTCATGTCCCCCGGGCCGGTTGTGTCCAACCGGCCCTCCTCCTTTACTTCGCTGCGCAGAGCGCACCGCCGCCCCGATCCCCCCACCAGCGTGCGAGGTCGATGTCGAACCTGCCCGCATTGCGCTTAATAGGGCTGGGTGCCTGACGCAACGAAGGTTGGGAGGAGGGCTGTTGTGTGTGCGCAGGATCGGGGCGGCGGCGCGCTCTGCTCCGCTCATGTCCCCCGGGCCGGTTGTGTCCAACCGGCCCTCCTCCTTTACTTCGCTGCGCAGAGCGCACCGCCGCCCCGATCCCCTACCAGCAGCGTGCGAGGCCCATCGTCGAGCCTGCCCACACTGCGCGCCAACGGCGGCCGGGTGCCCGACGCAGCGAAGTAAAGGAGGAGGGCCAGTCGTGTCAACGTCCGGCCCGGGGGACATGAGCGGAGTCGGGCACCCGGCTGTCGTTGGCTCCCCCCACAGACTTTCAACACTCGACAATGTTGACCGCCAGACCCCCCGCGCCGTCTCCTTGTATTTCGTCTGCATGTCGGCCCCCGTCTCGCGCATCGTCTTGATGACCTTGTCGAGCGAGACATGGTGCGTGCCGTCGCCGCGCAAGGCCATGCGTGCCGCGTTGATGGCCTTCACCGAGGCGATCGCGTTGCGCTCGATGCAGGGGATCTGGACCAGGCCGCCGACCGGGTCGCAGGTCAGTCCCAGGTGGTGTTCCATGCCGATCTCGGCGGCGTTCTCGACTTGTTCGGTGGTGCCACCCATCACGGCGCACAGGGCGCCGGCGGCCATCGAGCAGGCGACGCCGACCTCGCCCTGGCAGCCGACTTCGGCGCCGCTGATGCTGGCGTTTTCCTTGTAGAGGATGCCGATCGCCGCGGCGGTGAGCAGGAAGTCGATCACGCCTTTTTCGTTCGACGAGTGAACGAAGCGCGTGTAGTAGTGAAGCACCGCCGGGACGATGCCTGCCGCGCCATTGGTGGGCGCGGTGACCACGCGCCCGCCCGCGGCGTTCTCTTCGTTGACGGCCAGCGCGTAGAGGTTGACCCAGTCCATCACCTGCAGCGGGTCTCGCAGCGCCGCTTCTGGGTTCGACGTCAGGTCGCGGTACAGCGGCGCGGCACGCCGGCGCACCTTGAAGCCGCCCGGCAGCACGCCATCGGTCCTGCAGCCGCGCTCGACGCAGTCTTGCATCACGCGCCAGATGCGCAGCAGGCCGGCGTCGATCTCGGCGTCGCTGCGCCAGTGGTGCTCGTTTTCGCGCATCAATTGCGCGATCGACTTGCCGGTGGCCGTGCTCAATCGCAGCAGGTCGTCGCCGCTGTGGAACGGGTGTTCCAGCACGGTGGTGTCGGGCGCGATGACCTTCTGCTTCGAGCCGTCGGCCGCGACTTCGTCGCTGACGACGAAGCCGCCGCCGACCGAGTAGTAGGCGCGGCTGGCGAGTGCGCTGCCGGCCGCATCGAACGCGGTGAATCGCATGCCGTTGGCATGGAAAGGCAGCGTCTGGCGACGGTGGAAGATGAGGTCGGTGGCCTCGTCGAAGGCGATCGTCGGGCCCCCTGGAAGCAGCATGCGGCGTTGCGAGCGCAACGTTTCGAGCAGGGTCGGGATCGCGTCGACGTCGACCGTGTCGGGCTCGTGCCCCGCCAGGCCGAGCAGCACCGCCTTGTCGCTGCCGTGGCCCTTGCCGGTGGCGCCGAGCGAGCCGTAGAGCTGCGTCTGGATGCGTGCCGTCGCGCCGAGCAGGCCGTCGTGTGCGAGCCGCAGCACGAACAGGCGCGCTGCGCGCATGGGCCCGACTGTGTGCGAGCTGCTCGGCCCGATGCCGATCTTGAAGAGGTCAAAAACGGAGACGGCCATGACACGGTCCTCGACGCCCACGCGGCGACTCCGCGTATTGTCGTGCGCCAAGCGGGTGCCATCCTGGCAGCAGGGTCGCCGCGGGGGGTAAGCTTGCGGCCGCGGGCCGTTCGAGCCTGGGAGGGCGCGGGATGGACAAGCTGTGGCTGGGCGTGGCGATGCTGGTGGGATTGGCCGCGCCTGCCTGGGCCGATGTCGGCCAAGTGAAGGTGGTCAAAGGCCAGGTGTCGATCGAGCGCAAGGGCCAGCGTCTGCCGGCGCAGGTGGGCATGACGCTCGAGTCGGCCGACGTGTTGCGCACGGGCGCCGATGGCGCCATCGGCATCGCGATGCGCGATGACTCTCGGCTCTCCGCCGGGCCGAACAGCGTGTTCGCGCTCGAGCGTTTCGAATTCGACGCCACCACCAGCAAAGGCCGTTTCGACTCGCAGCTGCAGCGCGGCACGCTGGCCGTGGTGTCTGGCCGCATCGCGAAGCAGTCACCGCAGGACATGAGCGTGCGCACGCCGACGGCGGTGCTCGGTGTGCGCGGCACCGAGTTCGTCGTTGCGGTCGACGAGTAACCGATGGCGCGCTCAGCCGCTGCCCTGCTGAGCGGCCTCGTCCTGGCCGGCTGCGCGGCGCCCAAGACCGGCTCGGTGGTGCTGCTGCCCGAACGCGATGGCCGCGCGACGGCCGTGACCATCCAGCAGGGCGGCAAGGAAGCCTTGCTGTCGCAGCCGTATGCCGCGGCCCACCTGACCGCCAGCGGGCCGCAGACCTATGCTTCGAGTGCACTGGAGGTGCAGGGCTATTTCGCGGCGGCGCTCGCCGCCCAGCCGGCCGCGCCGATGCAGTTCACGCTCTACTTCGTCGAGGGCAAAGACGAATTGACCGAAGAGTCGAGGCGCCTGGTCGACAACGTCTTTGCCGAGATCGCGCGCCGTCCGGTGCCCGATGTGGTGGTCATCGGCCACACCGACCGCGTCGGCAGCGACGCCTTCAACGACACGCTGTCGCGCCAGCGCGCCGAGGTGGTGCGCAAGGCGCTGCTGGCCCGTGCGATCGCACCCGACAAGGTGACGGCGATCGGCCGCGGCAAGCGCGAGCCGATCGTTCCCACCGCCGACGGCGTGGCCGAGCCGCGCAACCGCCGGGTCGAGATTCAGGTGCGCTGAAGCGACTGCGGACCTGGCCAGCGCAGCACCAGCAGGGTCAGGTCGTCGGCGGCTTCGGTGCCGGCCTCGAAGGCCTTGACATCGGCGTTGAGCGCAGCCACCAGAGCCTGCACGCTGCCGTTGCGCACTTCGGGCGTGCCCAGCAGGCGTTCGACCCGGGCGCTGCCGTACAGCGCGCCCGCAGCGTTCTGCGCTTCGAGCACGCCGTCGGTCATCAGGCACAGCAGGTCGCCCGGCGCCAGGCGACAGCTCGCGCTGCGGTAGTCGAAATCGTCGAGTGCGCAAAGCGGCGGGCCGTCGCCGTCTTCGATGCGGCGCACGTCCGAGCCGTCCGCCGGCAGCCAGTACGGGTTGTCGTGGCCCGCGTTGCAGTAGCGCAGCTCGCCGCTGTCGAGGTCGAGGATGGCCGCAAAGGCCGTGACGAAGAGCGCCTGCGCGTTGTCGCGTGCAAATTCGGCATTGGCCGCACTCATGATTCCGCCGATGTCGGCGTCCGGTGCGCGCAGCATGGCACTCTTGTAGAGCGCCTTGCTGACGGCCATGAAGATCGAGGCCGACAGACCCTTGCCGGCCACGTCGCCGATCAGCAGGAAGAGGCGGCGCTCGTCGAGGCGGAAGAAGTCGTACAGGTCGCCGCCGACTTCGCGCGCCGGCAGCAACATCGCATGCAGCTCGATGCGTGGGTCGCCGGCCAGCAGCTCCAGGCGCGGCAGGCTGCCGGTCTGGATGCGCTGGGCGGCCTCGAGCTCGCCGTCCAGCCGCGCAGCCTTCAGTCGCTGTGTCTGCACCATCTGCTCCAGCGCACGGCGCTGTCGGGTGGTGTCGGTGAGCGTCAGTACCAGCAGCACGAAGAAGAGGGCCAGCAAGGCCATGCCCGGCGACAGTGAATCGAACAGCAGCCGGTGGCTGCGGAAGAGGGCCAGGCCCGCGGCGATCGGCAGCGCCACGCCGGCCGCGACCGCCAGCGCCACGCGCGTGGCACGCAAGCTCGGCGTGATCCACAGCAGCGTGGCGCCCAACACCAGCACGAGCCCCGCTTCGAGCCACGGCAACCACGCCGGCCGCAGCAGCAGCTGCTGCCCGAGCAGGTTCTCGATCAACTGGGCGTGGATCTCCGCACCGGGCATGCGCTCGCCAACCGGCGTGTCCTGGAAGTCGTGCAGGCCGATCGCGGTGGGCGCAATGATCACCAGCTGGCGCTCAAAGGCGCCGGCCTCGACGCGGCCCTGCAGAACGTCGACTGCCGAGACGAAGCGGTCGTCACGGCGCCGCGAGAAGTACACCCGCACGGCGCCATCGGCTTCGGTGGCCAGCGTCAGGTCGGCCACCTCCACCGACTCGACCTTCGAGCCGTCCAGGCGCACGCGCAGCGCGGCACCGCCTGCCGCCACGCGCAGCATCTCGAGCGCGAGCGAGGGCACCAGCGTGCCGTGCACGTTGGCCACCAGCGGCATGCGCCGCACCACGCCACCGGAGATGTCGACGGACATCAGCCCCCAGCCTTTGGCTTGTGAGTTGAGCAGGTCCAGGCTGGTCAGTGCGCCGGCGTACTGCGCCACGCCGGGAGTGACGTCGTCGCCTGCCGGTGCTGTGGTCGTGGCCAGCAGACCGATGGGCACGCTGCGCAACACCGAGGGCGAGGGCTCCGGCGTGCCGGCGAAGGCCATCACCGATGGCGACCGCGCCAGCGACTGCGCCAGCACGGCGTCGTTCGACGACAGGCCGCGCATCACGACGGCCACCGCCGGATCGGTGGCCAAGCGTGCAAACAGGTTCTCCGGCGACAGCGCGTCGTCCTCGGGCATCAGGATGTCCAGGCCGATCGCGGCCGGCCGCGAGGCCTGCACGGTGTCGACCAGCTTGGCCAGCTGATCGCGCGGCCAGGGCCATTGACCGAACACTGCCAGGCTCTTCTGGTCGATCTCCACGATCGTCACGGGCAGGGTCTGCACGCTGCGCGGCATGATGCGCTGGTGGGCGTCGAACCAGGCCCGTTGCAGCCCGCCGTTCCAGCCGTCGGCGACGAGCGTCAGGCCCGTGAGCAAGAGCAGCAGCGCGCCGCCGATGCGACGGATGCGATGCGTTCGGCTGGCAACGGGCCTCGGGGTGGGGCCCGCCGAGGCCACGCTCACAGGCCGATTTCCAGCCCGTCGTACGCTGCGCTGACCTGCAGGGGCCGAGCGCCGCGCGTGATCTCTTCCAGACGGCGCGTTTCGGCCAGCACCGCTTCGATCGCTGCGTCGTCGAACACCGGTTCGTGGTGGAACAGGCACAGCCGTTTGGCGCCGGCCATCTGACACAGCTCGACGCCGACGATGTTGCTCGAGTGCCCCCAGTCGGCCTTTATCGACACCGCATCGGCGAGCGAGTACATCGCGTCGAAGATCACCAGGTCGGCGTCGCGGAAGAATTCGACGAAGCGAGCGGTGTGCTGGGGCTGGTCCAGTGGGTGTTCGCTGTCGGTCGAGTAGACGACCGACTTGCCCTGCGATTCGAAGCGGTAGCCGTACGAGTCGCCGCCGTGTCGCTGCAGCATCGGCGTGACGCCGACGCCGCCGATCTCGTGGCGCTGGCCGGGGGCCAAGCGCACGAATTCGAGCCTGGCGTTGAAGATCGAAAAGTCGACCGGGAAGGAGGGCTCTTCCTGCTGGCGCCGCAGCGCTGCTTCGAAGCCGTCGTGGCAGCCGTAGACCATCACGCGGTTGCCGGGCACGAAGGCCGGCACGAAGAACGGCAACCCCATGATGTGGTCCCAGTGCAGGTGGGACAGGAAGATGTGGAAGGTCTGCGCCGCGCCGCCGTGTTGCTGCATCGCGGCCTGGCCGAAGGGCCGCAGGCCGCTGCCCATGTCGCAGACGAAGTGGTCGAAGCCGCCGGTCTCGATCTGCACGCAGGAGGTATGGCCGCCGTAGGTGCCCTGGGTGGCAAAGGGCAGGCTGGCGATCAAGCGCTGCACGTCGGCCTCGGTGTCGAGCGGGCGGCCGCGCGCTGCGCGCAGTGCGGCCTGCAGCTTTTCGCGCACGCCGTCGGCCGTGAGCGCCACCGGCAGCGAGCCGCGCGTGCCCCAGAAGTGCACGCGCATCATCGCGGGCCACCTGACGGATCGACTTCGTCTCGGCAGGCGGCCAATGCCTCGGGCGAGCACAACGCCAAGGCTTCGTCCAGGCGTGCGGTGACCGACAGGATGCGGTTGAAACGGCTGATCGCGAAGATCTCGGCCACCACCGGCTGCAGCGCCGTCACGAGCAGTTGCGCCTGCCGCTCGCGCAACTGCTTGGCCGCCACCATCAGCACCCGCAAGCCGACGCTGCTGATGTAGTCGAGGGCGGAAAAGTCGAGCACCAGGCAACCGTGCGCGGCGCCCGCCTCCGCGACCAGCGGCGCCAGTGCCGTTTCGACTTCGGCGCTGGTGGCATGGTCGATGCGGCCCACCAGTCGGGCGACGATTGCGTTGGCGAAACGGCGGGTTGCGATCTCCACGGACGCTGCCTTTCTGGTGGCCTCAAGCGGCGCCGTTGGCCATCTCGCTCATCGGGATGCAGGAGCAGAACAGGTTGCGGTCGCCGTGCACATTGTCCACGCGGCCGACGGGACTCCAGTACTTATTGTGGCGCAAGCCGGGCACCGGGAAGGCGGCCTGTTCGCGCGAATACGGGTGCGGCCAGTCGGCGGCCAGCAGGAAGGCCGCCGTGTGCGGTGCGTTCTTCAGCGGGTTGTCCTCGCGCGGCCAGGCGCCCGACTCGACCTGCCGGATTTCGTCGCGGATCGCGATCATCGCGTCGCAGAAGCGGTCGAGCTCGGCCAGCGGCTCGCTCTCGGTGGGTTCGACCATCAACGTGCCGGCCACCGGGAAGCTCAGCGTCGGCGCATGGAAGCCGTAGTCGACGAGCCGCTTGGCCACGTCTTCGGCGCTCACGCCCGAGCTGTCCTTGAGCGGTCGCAGGTCGAGAATGCACTCGTGCGCCACGCCGCCGCCGGCCAGGCCCGGCACCTGGCTGCTGTAGTGGATGTCGTAGTGGCCGGCCAGCCGTGCAGCCACGTAGTTGGCCGAGAGGATGGCGGTTTCGGTGGCCGCGCGCAGGCCGTCGGCGCCCATCAGCCGCACGTACATCCAGCTGATCGGCAGCACGCCGGCATTGCCCAGCGGCGCGGCCGAAACCGCGCCCACCGGTGAAGCGATGCCACTGCCGGTCTGGTGGCCGGGCAGGTAAGGCACCAGGTCTTCGACCACACACACCGGGCCGACGCCGGGGCCGCCGCCGCCGTGCGGAATGCAGAAGGTCTTGTGCAGGTTCAGGTGGCTCACGTCGCCGCCGAACTCGCCCGGCGCGGCCACGCCGACCAGCGCATTCATGTTGGCACCGTCGACGTAGACGCGCCCGCCGTGCGCATGCACCAGCGCGCAAAGCGCCTTCACGTGCGGATCGAACACGCCGTAGGTGGACGGGTAGGTGATCATGATCGCGGCCAGCTTGTCGGTGTGCGCCTGGCACTTGGCTTCGAGGTCCGCCATGTCGACGTTGCCCAGCGCGTCGCACTTCACGCCGACCACCTGCATGCCCACCATCTGCGCCGAGGCCGGGTTGGTGCCGTGCGCCGATTCGGGAATCAGGCAGACCTTGCGCTGGCGTTGCCCCTGAGCGTCGTGCCAGGCCTGGATGGCCAGCAGGCCGGCGTACTCGCCCTGCGAGCCGGCGTTGGGCTGCAGGCTGATGCCTGCATAGCCCGTGGCCTGGCACAGCCATTCGCGCAGCTGCTGGTCGAGCAGCGTGTAGCCCGCGCGCTGGTCGGCCGGTGCGAACGGATGGATGTTCGCGAATTCGGGCCAGGTGATCGGGATCATCTCGGCCGTGGCGTTCAGCTTCATCGTGCACGAACCGAGCGGGATCATCGTGCGGTCCAGGGCCAGGTCCTTGTCGGAGAGCCGGCGGATGTAGCGCAGCATCTCGGTTTCGCTGTGGTGCGTGTTGAAGACCGGATGCGTCAGGAACGGGCTTTCGCGGCGCAGCGCTGGCGGAATCAGCGGTTCGATGCCGCGCTCGAAGGCGGCGATGTCCGGCAGCGCCTGGCCGGGCGCGGCGAACACCTGCCAGAGTGCCACGATGTCTTCGCGCGTGGTGGTTTCGTCCAGCGTGATGCCGATGTAGGCATCGTCCCATTCGCGAAAGCGCCGCAGGTTCATGCCGCGGGCCGCGGCGGCATCGACGAAGGCGCCGGTCTGGCCGTCGGTCTTCAGCGAAAGCGTGTCGAACGCAGCGTCCGATCGCGGCGCATGGCCGAGTTGGGCCAGGCCGTCGGCCAGGATGGCGGTGTACGAGGCCACCCGCTGCGCGATCCGCTTCAGCCCTTGCGGGCCGTGGTAGACGGCGTACATGCTGGCGATGACGGCCAGCAGCACCTGTGCGGTGCAGATGTTGGAGGTGGCCTTCTCGCGCCGGATGTGCTGCTCGCGCGTCTGCAGCGCGAGCCGGTACGCAGGCGCGCCTTGCGCGTCGATGCTGACGCCCACCAGGCGGCCCGGCAATGAGCGCTTGAAGTCGTCGCGGCAGGCCATGAAGGCCGCGTGCGGTCCGCCGCCGCCCATCGGCACGCCGAAACGTTGGCTGTTGCCGACGACGATGTCCGCACCCCATTCGCCTGGCGGGCTCAGCAGCGTCAGCGCCAGCAGGTCGGTGCAGACGATGAAGGCGGCGCCTTTCGCATGCACGGTGGCGGTGTCGTCGCGCAGGTCATGCAGCGAGCCACTGGTGGTCGGGTAGCCGATCATCACCGCGAAGTAGTCGTCGGCGGCCAGCAGGGCGTCCCACTCCGGGCCCGAGTTGGCGAGCTTCACGGTGATGCCCATCGGCCCAGCCCGCGTTTGCACCACTTCGATCGTCTGCGGATGGCAGTCGCCGGCCACCACGATGGCAGCGCCCTTGGCCTTCACGCTGCGGCGGGCCAGCGTCATCGCTTCGGCGGCGGCGGTGGCCTCGTCGAGCATCGACGCGTTGGCGATCGGCATGGCGGTCAGGTCGCAGACCAGGGTCTGGAAGTTGATCAACGCTTCCATGCGGCCCTGCGAGATCTCCGCCTGGTACGGCGTGTACGCGGTGTACCAGGCCGGGTTCTCGAGGATGTTGCGCAGGATGACGCCGGGCGTGTGCGTGCCGTGGTAGCCCTGCCCGATGAAGCTCTTCAGGACCCGGTTCTTGCCGGCCATCGCGCGCAGCTCGGCCAGCGCCGCCGCCTCGCTCACGGCGGCCGGCAACAGCATGTCCTTCGAGCGTGCGATCGAGCGCGGCACCACCGCTTCGATCAGTGCGCTTCTTGACGTTGCGCCAACGACCGACAGCATGTGGCGCTCTTCCTCGGGCGAAGGCCCGATGTGTCGGGCGTGGAATTCGGCGGAGTTCTCCAGCGCGTCGAGCGGCTGGGTGGCGGGCATCAGCATGGGCGGCGATTCCTGGCGTGCGGTTCGAACAGACGAGCGGGCTGGCGTCTCGGCTTCATAGCGTCTTCAGCAGCGCGTCGTACCCCGGCGCATCGAGCAGTTGCTCGAAGTGCTCCATGTGCGTCACGTGGACCTTGAACATCCAGCCGTTGCCCATCGGGTCGCTGTTGGCCAGGGCCGGTTCCACGCGCAGCGCTTCGTTGACCTCGACCACTTCGCCTTCGACCGGCATGTAGATGTCGGCGGCGGCCTTGACCGACTCGATGACCCCGACGACCTCGCCCTTCTGGTACGTCTTGCCCACTTCAGGCAGTTCGACGAACACCACGTCGCCGAGCGCATCCTGCGCATGCAGCGTAATGCCGACGACAGCGGCTTCGTGGTCTTCGATGTTGATCCACTCGTGGTCGGGCGTGAACATGGTCGTCATTGAATAACTCCTCTTGAGGTTGGAGAAAATCTCAGGCCAGCGCCGGGCCGCTCCCAAGCGGCCTGAACTCCCCTCGGGGGGCGCGAGCGAAGCGAGCTTGGGGCCGTCATTTCAGCGGACGTAGCCGGGGGGAACGAAGGGAAGGGCGGTCACACGCATCGGCTGGCGCTTGCCGCGCACCTCGGCGTAGACCTCGTGGTTGGCGATCGCATGGTTGGCGGCGAGGTAGGCCATCGCGATCGGTTGATTCACCGTCGGCGCCAAAGTGCCGCTGGTCACGTGGCCGAGCTTGTGTCCGTGCGCATCGACCAGCGGCGCGCCCTCACGCACGGGAATGCGTTCGAGGCCGATCAGGCCCACACGCTTGACCGGCGCGCCTTGCGCCAGTTGGGCGGCGATGGGGTCGGCGCCGGGGTAGTGTCCGGCGCGCGCACCGCCCGGGCGCCGCACTTTCTGGATCGCCCAGGCCAGCCCCGCCTCGACGGGCGTGGTGGTCGCATCGATGTCGTGCCCGTACAGGCACAGGCCCGCTTCCAGGCGCAGCGTGTCGCGTGCGCCGAGCCCGGCGGGCTTCACCTCCGGCTGCGACAGCAGGGCCTTGGCCAGCGCCACGGCCGCTTCGGCGGGCACCGAGATCTCGAAGCCGTCTTCGCCGGTGTAGCCGCTGCGGGTGACGAAGCAGTCGGCGCCGACCAGCTCGAAATTCGCGCCGGTCATGAAGGTCAGCGACGCCACGCCGGCCGACAACTGCGACAAGGCCTTCACCGCGCGTGGCCCTTGCAGCGCAAGCAATGCGCGTTCGGGCAGCGGGATCACCTGGCAGCGGTGGCTCAGGTTGGCGACGAGGTGGCGCGTGTCGGCCTCCTTGCAGGCGGCGTTGACGATCACCAGCAAATCGTGCGCCCGCCGCGCGATCATCAGGTCGTCGAGGATGCCGCCTGCGCTGTTGGTGAAGAGCGCGTAGCGCTGCTTGCCCAGAGGCAGGTCGATCACGTCCACCGGCACCAGCGTCTCGAGCGCCGCCGCGGCGTCGGGACCCGCCAGGCGCAGCTGGCCCATGTGGGAAACATCGAAGAGGGCCGCCGAGTCGCGGCACTGGCGGTGCTCGGCGATGATCCCGCCAGGGTAGTTCACCGGCATGTCGTACCCGGCAAAGGGCACCATCTTGGCACCGAGTTCGAGGTGCAGTGCGTGCAGCGGCGTGCGCAAGAGGTCGGCGGACATGGCGAATCGGGCTCCCGAGGGCTTTCGTGGCCGCCATCCTAAGCTGGCGGTTCGTGGGCCCTCGTGACGCCTGCATTCGCAAGCGTTCGCCAGTCCTCTTTGCCTGAGCGTTCCACCACGGTGCTGCCACCCCGGCTTCGCCTTCGGCGGCGCGCGACAACCATCGATTGCAGCGCGCTCTCTCCTGGCGGAGTCAGTGTACCGCCCCTCACATCCCCGCGTAGTTCGGCCCGCCGCCGCCTTCGGGCGTGACCCAGACGATGTTCTGCGTCGGGTCTTTGATGTCGCAGGTCTTGCAGTGCACGCAGTTCTGCGCGTTGATCTGCAGACGGTCGGTGCCGTCTTCGTTCTTCACGTACTCGTACACCGCGGCCGGGCAGTAACGTGCTTCGGGGCCGGCGTAACGGGCCAGGTTCACGGCCACCGGCACCTTGTTGTCGATCAGGGTCAGGTGCGCCGGCTGGTTCTCGGCATGGTTGGTGTTGCTGATGAAGACCGACGAGAGGCGGTCGAAGGTCAGCACGTTGTCGGGCTTCGGGTAGACGATCGGCTCGCACTCGGCCGCCGGTTTCAGGCGGCTGTGGTCGGCCTCGGTGCGGGCGATCGTCCAGGGCGGGCGCTTGATGCCGAGCTTGGGCAGCAGCCAGCTCTCGATCCCGGTCATCAACGTGCCGACCCACAGCCCCTTCTTGAACCACTGCTTGAAGTTGCGTGCGCTGTCGAGCTCGTCGTAGAGCCAGCTCGCGCGGAAGGCTTCGGGGTAGGTGGCGAGTTCGTCGTGGCGGCGGTCTTCCTTGACCACGGCGCGGTAGATCGCGTCGGCGCACAACAGGCCGGTCTTGATCGCTGCGTGGCTGCCCTTGATGCGTGCGGCGTTCAGCGTACCGGCTTCGCAACCGACGAGCGCGCCGCCGGGGAACACCAGCTTGGGCAGGCTGCGCAATCCGCCCGCGGTGATCGAGCGGGCACCGTAGCCGATGCGCTTGCCGCCTTCGAGTGTCGCGCGGATCGCGGGGTGAGTCTTCCAGCGTTGCATCTC
>Ga0163144_10012993_pt1 | contig 17418 bp, 9 predicted proteins | sample OliLak19BULKMAT1_FD_123175 | JGI IMG/M metagenome (GOLD analysis project Ga0163144, IMG submission 123175) | Freshwater microbial mat bacterial communities from Lake Vanda, McMurdo Dry Valleys, Antarctica - Oligotrophic Lake LV.19.BULKMAT1 | ecosystem: Environmental > Aquatic > Freshwater > Lake...
ACGTTGGCGTCGCTTTTGGCCGCGCGCTATTAGAATGGTGCGTGCAAGTTGGTCGGGAGCGAGCGTCTCCCCCCGTTCGTTCTCCCGGGCGTCGCCCCCATGGGGCGCTCGTTCAGCGCGGCTTCCCGCGCCGCCTGGAGTGAATTGACCGCGATCTTCGACGACACACGAGTTCCGTCACAGGAGAACGGCAAAGTAAAAAACCGACCGACAAGGCCGACGGAAATGTTTTCACCACGGAGAACACCGAGGCCGCGGAGACGTTTTCACGCTGATCAATCCCGGCAATTTTCTCCGTGCTCTCCGTGGTGAAGTCTTCCTTCTCGGCTGTTGAGCGAACTGGCTGGGCGGTTCGCGGAAAATGACTTGGCAGTTCTTCCGAGCGCAGACATTGCGTCGCTGACCATCGGCGGGCGAGCGTGTATGATGGCGATTCTGCGATCCCCGCGACGATCGCAGCGAAGACGGAACCAATAAGGAGCGTGGTCGTGATGAAGCAAAAAGTAACTTGGATGACCACGGCGTTGGCGGCCGTGCTGGCCTTCTGCGTCGGCGCCCCGTCGGCGACGGCGGCGGAAGTTCCCTCGCCGCAGCGGGAGTTCCGCGCCGCGTGGATTGCCACCGTCGCCAACATCGACTGGCCCTCGAAGAAGGGACTCTCGACCGAGCAGCAGAAGGCGGAGCTGATCGCGCTCCTCGCCAAGTCGGTCGCGCTCAATCTCAACGCGGTGGTCCTCCAGATCCGTCCTTCGGCCGACGCGCTCTACGCGTCGCGGATCGAACCTTGGTCGGAATACCTCACCGGCACGATGGGCCGGCCCCCCAAGCCCTTCTACGATCCATTGAAGTTCGCAGTCGACGAAGCGCATAAGCGGGGGCTGCAACTCCATGTCTGGCTCAACCCATACCGTGTCCGCCACAGCGACGCGAAGACGGCCCCCGCGCCGGCCCATGTGAGCAGCGCCTTCCCCGAGATCGTCCGCGAGTACGGCAGCTACCTCTGGTTCGACCCAGGCGAGCCGGAGTCGCTGCAGCGGTTCCTCGACGTGGTAACCGACGTCGTCAAGCGCTACGACATCGACGGCGTCCATATCGACGATTACTTCTACCCGTATCCGATCAACGACAAGGACGGCAAGCCGGTGCCGTTCCCCGATGACGAAAGCTACGCCCGGGCGATGGCGGCCCTGGAGGCCGAAGACGCCCATGGCGAAGCGGCGGGCCATGGCGAGGAAGCGGCCCACGGCGAAGAGGCCGAACACGCCGAGGAGCCTGCGCATGCGGAAGAAGCCCCGGCTCACGAGGAAGAAGCCGCGCACGGCGAAGATGCGGAGCATGCCGCAGCCGAGGAGCATGGCGAGGAAGCGGCGCACGGCGAGGAGGACGCCCATGGCAAGCCGGCTGCGAAGCCGAAGATGTCGAAGGACGATTGGCGTCGCCAGAACTGCGACCGCCTCGTTGAAGAGATGTACAAAACGGTGAAGCAGGAGAAGCCATGGGTGCTCGTCGGCATCAGCCCGTTCGGCATCTGGCGGCCGGGGCATCCGGAAGGGATTCAAGGGCTCGATCAGTACGCGACGCTCTACGCCGATGCGAAGAAGTGGCTCAATGAAGGTTGGGTCGATTATTTCACCCCGCAACTCTACTGGCAGATCGAAGGTCCGCAGAGCTACCCGAAGCTTCTCGCGTGGTGGAGTCAGGAGAACACGAAGCAGCGCCACATCTGGCCCGGCAACGGCGCCCACAGCGTCCGCAAGTCGGCCGACGTGCCGGCGGCCCGCAATGCCTGGCCGGCTGAGGAGGTGATCAAACAAATTGAGCTGACGCGCGAGATCGTGAAGAACGGTCCCGGCAACGTCTTCTTCAGCATCAAGTGCATCTTTGACAACCGCGACGGGCTGACCGACAAACTGAAAGAAGGGCTCTACAAACAGCCGGCGTTGGTGCCAGCGTCGCCGTGGCTCGGGGAGGAGGCGCCCGCCAAGCCGGAAGTTTCCGCGAAGAAGAACAGCCAAGGCGTGACGCTGAACCTGAAAACGAGCGACGGCAAGCCGCCGTGGCTGTGGGTTGTCCGCTCGCGCAGCGGCGATCAATGGAGCACCGAGATTGTGCCGGGACGCGAGACTCGCAAGTTGCTTCAGGCGGAGGAAAATGGGACGCCGGAAGAAGTGGCCGTTTCCGCAGTGACGCGTCTGGGGCGTGAGGGCGAAGTTGTGAAGGCGAACGTGGAGTGAGTGTGAGCGGCCAGGATGGCCGTGCTATATAGCCCGCTCATCCTGGGCGGGAGCGATCGACGAATCGAGAACACGCGAATTGCAAACCCCACCACCCACCGCCGAACGATCACGCAGCCCCTGGGCTTGGGTGCCGAGCCTCTACTTCGCGCAGGGAATTCCCTACGTCGTGGTGATGACGGTCGCGGTCATCATGTTCAAGCGGCTCGGGGTGAGCAACAGCCAGATCGCGTTCTACACGAGCGTTCTCTACCTGCCGTGGGTGATCAAGCCGCTCTGGAGCCCGCTCGTGCAGCGGATCGGCACGCGGCGCGGTTGGGTGATCGTGATGCAGTTGCTCGTCGGCACGGGGCTAGGGGCGGCGGCGCTCGCGATTCCGGCGGCCGACTTCGTGCGCTACACGCTGGCGGCGTTCGCGTTCGTCGCGGTTGCGTCGGCGACGCACGACGTCGCGGCGGACGGGTTCTATCTGCTGGCGCTTTCGAGTCACGAGCAGGCATGGTTCGTCGGCATTCGCAGCACGTCGTATCGGCTGGCGATGATCGCCGGCCAGGGGCTGTTGGTGATGCTGGCCGGGCAGTTGGAGACCTCCACCGGCTTGCCGCTGGTGAGGATCAACGTCGCGGCAACGACTGAAGCGCCGCAACCATTGATGGCGGATCCCGCCTCCTTCGCCGCCAACGACGGCGACGGCCCGCAGCACGTCGTCGCGAGCAGCGACGAATTGCAACTGAGCATCGACGATCGATCAAAGACCGACGTCGAGGCGCTTGTCGCCCAAGTCAGGAAGTGGAACGTCGACCACGGCTACTACCTGGCGCCTGAGGAAGCGAAGCCGAAAGGCGACAAGGACTCGCCCGGCTGGTTGGCGCGTCTTGAAGATTGGATTCATACGAGCTTTGGACCGCAGCAGGCGGGCGATCAGGCGGCGAGCGATCAGGTCGGCGACCTGGCGATCGTCTATCTACGACTCGCCGAACCAGTCCCGGCGGGCGAAGAGCAAGTCGTCCAGTTCGGTCTCGCCGGCGGCGATCCGAGCTTCAAGGTCGTTGAAGGGGAACGCTTCGTCGTTACCGAGCAGAACTGGAGCGAGCCATTCGCGTCGCTCGTCCAGGTCGAATCGAAGCTCGAAGAACCGTCGACGGCGACCTTCGAAGTCCGTTCAGGCAACCTCACGCTCGCCTGGTCGGCGACCTTTTTCATCCTTGCGGGCTTGTTCGGGCTGGTTTGTCTCTATCACTTCTTCGCCTTGCCTCGGCCAGCGGCCGACGGTCAGCCGACGACGCCCGCGTCGAATCCGCTCGGCGGTTTCTTCGAACCGTTTGTCGAGTTCTTCCGCAAGCCGCGCATCCTCGCACTCCTCGCGTTCTTGCTGCTCTATCGATTGCCTGAATCGCAGTTGGTCAAACTCGCGACGCCGTTCTTGATCGACCCGCGCGAGAAGGGGGGCCTTGCCCTCACCACCGGCGAGGTCGGCTTCGTCTACGGCACCGTCGGCGTGATCATGCTCACCATCGGCGGCATCATCGGCGGGTTCGTCGCCGCGAAGCATGGACTGAAACGCTGGCTCTGGCCGATGGCGCTCATCATTCATTTGCCGAACGCGGCGTTTTTGTTTTTGGCGATGATGCAGCCTGACGATTTGTGGGTGATCACAGCCGCGGTCGGCGTCGAGCAGTTCGGCTACGGCTTCGGGTTCACCGCATACATGCTGTATTGCATCTACATCGCCCGCGGCGAACACCAGACCGTTCACTACGCTCTCTGCACCGGCGCCATGGCGCTCGGGATGATGATTCCCGGCATGTGGAGCGGTTGGCTGCAGCAGCTCATCGGCTACGAACATTTTTTCATCTGGGTGATGATCTGCACGATCCCCAGCTTTGCGACCGTGGCGTTCATTCCGCTTGACGGCGATTTTGGCAGGAAGACAACGGAGGAAGCGGCGTGACCGCCAGCGAGCATTCATTTCAGTTTCCAGCAGACGCCCCGCTGCGCGACAAGATCGCCCAGTTGATGTTCGTTCGCATCGGTTCCAACCTCCCGCCGGTGAAGACGGTGGAAGAGGACGAGTCGCGCGTCGCCGAGTTGCTCAAGTCGTGTCCCCTCGGCGGGTTGATCGTCTTTAACGGCAGCTATGCCGACACGCCGACGACCCTCGCGCGGCTGCAGCGGCAGAGCCAATATCCGATGCTGGTGTCGTCCGACCTGGAGCGGGGGGCTGGCCAGCAGCTACGCGGTTATCCGCTGTTTCCGCATGCCATGGCGTTCGACGCCCTCGGCGACGGGGCAGGGGAGGCGGTCTTCAAGTTTGCGGAGTTGACGGGACAAACGTCGCGGGCCGCTGGGGTCCACATCACGTTCGGACCTGTCGCCGACGTGAACTCCGACCCTAGAAACCCGATTATCTCGACGCGAGCGTTCGCCGCCGACTCAAAACGGGCCGCCGAACTCGCCGCCGAGTTCGTCCGTGGTTGCAACGCCGCCGGTTTCCTGTCGGCCGCGAAGCACTTTCCCGGCCATGGTAACACGCACGAAGATTCGCACCACGCGCTGCCGACGGTCGACGCTACGCGCGAGGAGATGGCAGCTCGCGAGTTCCCGCCGTTTGAGGCTGCCATCGCCGCCGGCGTGCCGTTGGTGATGTCAGCCCACGTGCGCTACCCGGCGCTCGATGCGGCCGGAGCGGCGGCAACGCTGTCGAAGCCGATTCTCACTGACCTCCTGCGTAACGAACTTGGCTTCCAAGGGGCGGTCGTGAGCGACAGTCTCTTGATGGAAGGGGTGAAGGTCGGCTGCGCGAACGAAGGAGAGCTGGCGCTGAAGGCTCTCCATGCCGGCATCGACATTTTGCTCGACGTCGCCGATCCCGTCGGCACGCTCAACGCGCTGGAGCAAGCAGTAGCGGCGGGCAAGCTGAGCAACGCCCGCGTTGATGAAGCGCTTGCCCGCGTGCTGAAGCTGAAGGCGGCGGCGTTCAACGCCCAACCAAGTACAGGATTCAACGAAACGGAGAATCGCCAGCAGACCGAGGCGATGGCGCTCGACGTGGCTCGCCGCGCGACCGTCGTCCCCAGGCAGACGGGCGGCCTGCTGCCGTTCGCGCCGGAGCGTTCGCTCTGTGCCGTGCTGGTGAACCCGTTCCCGCTTCCATCCAACGCCGAGCCGCCGCCGCTGGGGAAAATGCTCGCGGAGAAGTTTCCGCGACTCAACTACGTCGAACTCGGCGCCGAACCGTCGGATGCGGAGCTGGCGAGGGTCGCCGAACTCGCGGCGACGGCCGACCAACTGCTGGCGGCGTTCGTGGTGAAGCCGGCGGCCTGGCACCGCTTCGGCCTGCCGCCGCGGCTTCGGGACTGGCTGCAGGGGCTGGTCGCCCGGCGACCAACGGTCATCGCCTGTTTGGGGGCCCCCCAGGGGCTAGACCCGCTCGCTGAGGCCCCCGTCCAGATTTGCACGTTCAGCGACGTGCCGGTTTCGCAGGCGGCTCTCGTGGAGAGGCTGCTACTTGACTAATGGAATCGCCACGGACGGCACGAGCGCCAAGGAAATACAAGGTTTTGGAATTGAACCACAACGACACGGCGGACACGACGAAAAGACAAAACAGTAAAGGACGAATGACTTGCCGCTTCTGATTTCGGTATTCTCCCGTCGTGTCCGCCGTGCCGTCGTGGTAATTCCTCCCACTTGGTGATCTTGGCGGTTCAACGGAGAGGTCCTGCGCGAAAACCGAGAGCGCCTGCGCAGCGTGAGTCTTTCCCCGGGCTTGACGCCCTACTAAACTCAAACAGGCCAGCGCAAATGAGCGAGTGGTCGCTCCGCTTCGCGCAGAGATGTTGTTGCTGAAATTGGTCGTTTTAAGAGAGTGAGGCCTTCGTGGCAGTGGAACAGAGTGAACGTCGTTTGGCGATTCTAACCGAGGGGCATACGGAGCCGGTCACCGGCAAAACGGCCTCCAGCGTTCTGCGTTATCGTCCCGAAGAGGTCGTCGCCCTGATCGACGGTACGCAAGTCGGCCGGACGACCGACGAACTGCTCGGCGTTGGCGGCAACACGCCCATCGTCGCGAAGCTCGCCGACTGCCAGGGCGCCAACACGCTGATGATCGGCATCGCTCCCTCGGGCGGTCGCATTCCGCCGGCGTGGAAGGCGATCATCCTCGACGCCCTCAACCAAGGGATGGACGTCGTCTCGGGATTGCACGAATTCATTTCCAGCGATCCCGCCTTCGTCGCGGCCGCCGCCAAAACCGGCGCGACGATCAGCGACGTCCGCAAGAACGACGAGCATGAAGTCGCCCACCGCCTCAACATTCGCGAAGAGTGCCTCCGCATCCACACCGTGGGGCAAGACTGCTGCGTCGGCAAAATGCTGGCGGCGATCGAACTCACGAACGCGATGAAGGCTCGCGGCCACGACGCCAAGTTCGTCGCCAGCGGCCAGACCGGCATCATGATCGAAGGGGACGGCGTGCCGATCGACTGCGTCGTGGCCGACTTCGTCAATGGCGCCATCGAGAAGCAGATCCTCGCCCACCAGCATCATGACATGCTCTTCATCGAAGGGCAGGGGAGCTTGGCCCATCCGAAGTACTCGGCCGTCACGCTGGGGCTGCTTCACGGTTGTGCTCCGCACGGCATGGTGATGTGCTACGAGGCTGCTCGCCCGGCGACCCACGGTATGGAATACGTTCCGCTGACGCCGCTCGCGAAGCTGGTGGAAGTCTACGAGACGATGGCCAACCTGATGGGCCCGTCGAAGGTGATTGGCGTTGCGATGAACAGCCGCCGTCTCAATGACGAGCAGGCTGAAGCCGAGCGCGAGAAGGTACGCGCCGAACTCGGCATGCCCGTGTGCGACGTCATTCGGCACGGGGCCGATGACTTAGTCGAAGCGATCCTCGCGATGCGGCCGCAGTTGGTGGCTCGTTAATTACAAGGGATTCAGGGTGCCACTGGCGTGTCGCCAGTGCAGATGTGCCGAGCGAGTTCCCACTTCAGCACTGGCGACACGCCAGTGGCACCCCGCGAGAAAAACTCCGGACGCATCATGATCACGCTGAAGACGCATGATTTCCAACTGCCGCTGCGGCATGTCTTTTCGATTTCACGCGAATCGACGAGCGTGCAACCGACGCTGATCGTGGAACTGACCGACGGGGTCCACCGCGGCTTCGGCGAAGCGACGACGAACAAATACTATGGCGCCACGCTCGAACTGATGCGCGCGTCGCTGGAATCGGTTCGTTCGATTGTCGAGTCGGCCGAGCCCCTCGATCCCGAAAAGCTCTGGGACCGGACGTGGCCGATCCTCAAGGGAAACCCGTTCGCTCAGTGCGCTCTTGATCAGGCGGCCAACGACTTGTGGGGCAAACAGCAGGGTTCGCCAGTCTACAAGTTGTGGGGGCTGTCGACCGATCGCGTCCCGCAGTCGAACTTCACCATCGGCATCGACACGGTCGAGGTGATGGTGCAGAAGCTACTCGAAATGCCGGGCTGGCCAATCTACAAGATCAAGCTCGGCACGAAATACGATCTCGACATTGTGCGCGAGCTGCGCAAGCACACCGACGCCATCTTCCGCGTCGACGCCAACTGCGGCTGGACCGCCGATCAGGCGATCGAGTACTCGCATGAACTCGCAAAGCTCAACGTTGAGTTCATCGAACAGCCGTTGCCGGCCGACCAATGGAGCGAAGTGAAGCGCGTCTACGAAAAGTCGGCCCTTCCGATCGTTGCCGACGAAAGCTGCATTTGCGAAGCCGACGTGGAACGCTGCGTCGGCCATTTCCACGGCGTGAACGTCAAGCTCACCAAGTGCGGCGGCCTCACCCCCGGCCGTCGCATGGTGATCAACGCCCGGAAGCTGGGTCTGAAAACGATGGTCGGCTGCATGACTGAGTCGACGGTCGGCATCTCGGCGATCGGCCAGTTATTGCCGCTGCTCGACTACGTCGACATGGATGGGGCCGCGCTGCTGGCGAGCGACGTCGCAACCGGCGTCGTCGTCGATCGCGGCACGTGCATCTATCCGGCGGCGAACGGCACGGGCGCACAACTTATTGAATAAATGCAACCACAACGACACCACGAACACGACGGACACGACGAAGAGTTTGAACATGAGTTCTCTTTCGTTGTGTCCGTCGTGTCGTTGTGGTGAAAAACAAAGAATCTGCGAGGACGATCGATGAGGTTTATTCATTGTTTGCTCGTCATGACGTTGTGCTTCGCTGATCGTCCTGTCAGCGCCGACGAACTGGCCGATCTGGTCCAGCCGCTCATCGACGCCCATGAGGGTGAAGTTGCGGTCGCGATCAAGGACCTCAACACGGGGCAGACGTTCGAGTATCAGGCCAAAAAGACGATGCCGACGGCGAGCCTCATCAAGTTCCCGCTCATGATCGCCGCTTACCAGGCGATCGAGGATGGCCAAGCCGACCCCGACGCGATGATTGAGTTGGAGGAGTCGGACAAGGTTCCCGGTTCCGGGATCTTGACCTCTCACTTCTCCGACGGGGCTAAGATCTCGCTGCGCGATGCGATCCAATTGATGATCGTCTACTCCGACAATACCGCGACGAATCTGGTCGCCGGAGAAGTTGGCCTCGACAAGACGGCGGCGCTGATGGAGAAGCTCGGCTACCCCGAGACGAAGCTCCATTCGTTCGTCTTCAAACGCGAGACGTCCCTCTTTCCGGAGCGGAGCAAAGAGTACGGACTTGGCAGCACGACGCCAGCCGACATGATCTCGCTGCTGGAGAAGCTGCAGAAGAAGGAACTGGTCAGCAAAGAGGCGAGCGAAAAGATGCTCGCCCATCTCTACGCCAATGCCGACAAATCGACGTTTCCGCGCTATTTGCCCGAGGTGAAGATCGCTCACAAGACAGGCGCCATCAACGAAGTGCGGACCGACGCGGGCATCATCGACGGGCCCAAAGGTCCGATCGCCATCTGCGTGATGACGAACAAAAACAAGGACCAGAGTTGGGGGGGCGAGAACGCCGGCGACGTTCTCTGCAGCAAAATTGCGCAGGCAGCTTATCGGCACTTTAGCGACGATGAAGAGGCGAAGGTTGAGCCCGATGCGGGCATGCTGAAAATGGGCTCCGCCGGCCCGCTCGTGGCGTCGCTGCAGCGGACGCTCAATGCGCGAACCACCCCTTCGCCTGAGCTGACTGACGACGGCGACTTCGGCTCGATGACCGAGAGCGCCGTCATCGCGTTTCAGAAAGCGAAGAGTCTCGAGCCGAGCGGCATTGTCGGTCCCGAGATGTGGGAGGCGCTCGGCCCGCTCGTCGAGAAAGGCCCCGAGGTGCCCGCGCCGGAGGTCGTCAACGCCGAGGCGATCAATAAGGAAGCTGCCGATCCGATTGACGGGCCCCCTTACGTCTCCTGCAAAGTCTGGGCGATCGCCGACGGCAAGACGGGTGAAGTCCTTTGGGGTTTGGATGAGAACAAGCCGGTCGACATCGCCAGCACGACGAAGATGATGACGGCCTATCTCGTCGGGAAGTATGCCGAGGAGCACCCTGAAGTCTTCGAAGAGAAAGTCACTTTCTCGAAGCGCGCCGACGAAACGATCGGTTCGACCGCAGATTTACGGGCGGGTGAAGTCGTGAGCGTGGAAGAACTGTTGTACGGCCTCATGCTTCCTTCGGGGAACGACGCCTCGGTCGCATTCGGCGAGCATTTCGGTTCGCGCCTGGCTGCCGGCGGCGACGAAGAGTTGGACAAAAAGGACTCGCCGAAGAAGTCGTACGACAAATTCATCGAAGCGATGAACGCCGGCGCGAAAGAATTGGGCATGGAGAACAGTCACTTCGACAACGCGCATGGCTTGACCGAGGAAACGCACAAGGCGAGCGCGGCCGATATGGCTAAGCTCGCGTACGCGGTGAAGCAGATTCCGCTGCTGCAAAAGGTGACCTCGACTCCGCAGCGGGGCGCCACCGTTTCCGGGCCAGGCGGCTACGAGCGCAACGTGATTTGGAAGAATACGAACAACCTCCTGAAGATCGAAGGTTATGACGGCGTGAAGACCGGCACCACTTCGGCCGCCGGCGCCTGCCTCGTCTCCAGCGGCAAGCGCGGCGACGATTCGCTAATCGTCGTCGTCCTTGGCGCCCCTTCGAGCGACTCCCGTTACGTCGATTCGCGAAATCTCTATCGCTGGGGGTGGATGCAGTTGAAGAAGCAAAAAGTCGAAGGGAAGTAAGGCTGTCGATTGGTTGGCGCCGAGCTTTTTTGTGGTTCAGAATGCGGGGAGATTTACCACGAAACACACGAAAAGTACGAAAGGAAATGCGAGGGGAGAGGAGAATCGTAGGTTGCGAGTTTAATTGCCTTTCCCCGGCACTATTTCCTTTTTCTTCTTTCGTACTTTTCGTCTGTTTCGTGGTTAAAAACGCATTTCAATTCGGCATGGGCTCCAAGAGGGCTCGCCTGCCGAATCATCACCGCACGAGGGCCACATGAGTTCGCTGCGAAGACTAGCCGAGAGATTGGCCATCGTGATTCCCATGGCAATAGGAGTGTCCGCGCCATTGTCGGCCCAAGAGCAACCACCCGCGCGCCCGCCGGTAGTGCTCTCCGACGAGGCCCGCAAACTCCACGCCGAGACGCTGCTGATCGACGGTCACAACGACCTGCCGTGGGAGCTTCGCCAACAAGCTCGCGGGCAGTTCGATAAGCTTGACATCGCCAAGGTGCAGAAGTCGCTCCAAACCGACATCCCGCGCTTGCGCCAAGGGGGCGTCGGCGCGCAGTTCTGGTCGGTCTGGGTCCCCGGCGAAACGTCGAAGCGTGGCGCCGCGTTGTCGACGACAATCGAGCAGATCGAGCTCGTCAAAGCGATGATCGCCCAGTATCCCGAGACGTTTGAGCTTGCCCTGACGGCCGACGACATCGAACGGATCGCGAAGACCGGAAAAATCGCATCGCTGATTGGCATGGAAGGGGGCTACTCGATCGAAGGTTCGATCCCCGTCCTGCGGCAGCTTTACGAGATGGGCGCCCGCTACATGACGCTCACCCACTCCGATTCGCTTGAGTGGGCCGACTCGGGGACCGACGTCCCGCGCAGCGGCGGCCTCTCGCCGTTTGGCGAAGAAGTCGTTCGCGAGATGAATCGCCTCGGCATGATGGTCGATATTTCGCACGTATCGCCCGACGCGATGAAAGCGGCGCTCAAAGTGACGAAGGCGCCGGTAATCTTCTCGCATTCCTCAGCCCGGGCCGTCGCCGATCATCCGCGCAACGTCCCCGACGACGTGTTGAAGCTCACTGCTGAAAACGGCGGCGTCGTCATGGTCAACTTCTTCTCGGCCTTTATCGTGCCGGATTCAGCCGAACGCGACGTACGGCGAATGGCCTACCGCCGTGAGATCGACAAGACCGTCACCGACGAAGGCGAAATTGAGCAAGCGATGAAGCGTTGGGACGCCGAGAACGGGCGCGGCGGGCGCGGGACGATCCATACGCTGATCGACCATATCGATCACATCGTCAAGGTGGCCGGCGTCGACCATGTCGGCATCGGCTCCGACTACGACGGCGTCACGATGCTGCCCGAACAGCTGGAAGACGTCAGTACGTATCCCTACATCACTCAGGCGCTCCTCGACCGCGGCTACAGCCACGAAGCCGTCAAAAAGATCAACGGCGGCAACCTCCTCCGCGTGATGCGGGCGACGGAAGCCGTCGCCGAGCGCCAGTAGCCGCCGGTCAACGACCGGCCGGAGCGGCGAACAAAATCATGCTGAAGGATGAATGCGGAATGCTGAGTAAATCCGTTCCTTCCGCATTCGTCCTTCCGCATTCAGCATTTCTTCGCACCGCTCCGGCGGCTCGTTGAGCCGCGGCTACTTCGTTTTCCGCTTCCCGCTCGCCGCCTTGCCCGGCACGCGCGGGTCATGCACGCCAACGAACTGCCCCTTCGCGTCGATCTCAATCGCCTGCGCAACCGCGCCCGAATCGATCTCGTCGATCTCGTGCCCCTTCGCTTTAAGTTGCTCAACAATCTCCTGCGGCATCTTCTTCTCGACCGTCAGCACGTCGGGCATCCACTGCTGATGGATCCGCGGCGAGCCGACCGCATCGGCCAGCGATTGATCGAAATCGAGCCGCCGCAAGATCGCCAGCAGCACCGACGTGATGATTTTCGGCCCGCCCGCGGCGCCGACGGTCAATACCGGCTTGCCATCCTTCAGCACAATCGTCGGCGTCATGCTTGATAGCGGCCGTTTGCCGGGGGCGACGGCGTTGTTTTCGGCGCCGACTAAACCGAAGGCATTCGGCTTGCCGGGTTGAGCTGAGAAGTCGTCCATCTCATTGTTCAGCACGATGCCGGTGCCGGGGACGATCACCTTCGATCCGAACGTGGTGTTGACTGTCGCCGTGATGGCGACCCAATTGCCGTCGCTGTCGGCGGCGGTGATGTGCGTGGTGTGCTTCTTGCCGAACACGTCTTCCGCAGCCGCCGGCGGTTCGCCGTGGCTGGGGACCTCGGTCGCCTTCTCGGGATTGATTCGTTCCGCCAGCGCCACGGCATATCCCTTGTCGATCAACCCGCGCGGCACGTCGACCGCGTCGGGGTCGCCAAGCCAAAACGCCCGATCAGCGAACGCCAGCTTCATCGCCTCCGCGATCAGGTGGAGGGCCTGCGCGGGGTTCTCGTCGTAGGTTTTCTTCAGGTCAAACGACTCCAACATGTTAAGCATCTGAGCCACATGCACTCCGCCCGAACTCGGCGGCGGGAAGCCGACGATCGTCCAATCGCGATAGGTCGTCTCCAGCGGCTCGCGCTCGACGGGAAGATAGCTGGCGAAGTCGGCCTCGGTGATGATGCCGCCGTTGTCGGCCATCCAGCGGGCGACCTTGTCGGCAAAAGGACCGCCGTAAAACCAGTTGGTCCCCTCATTGGCCATCGCCCGGTAGGATTTCGCGAGGTCAGGCTGTTTGAGAATGTCACCTTCCTCGTAGGCGCTGCCGTCGGATTTCAGCAACGCGTCGCGACTGCCGGCGAACTTGTCGAGCATCTTCGCCGACGCCGCCAACTTGCCGGCGTAGACGCGATCGATCGGAAAACCCTCCTCGGCGATCTTCGCGGCCGGCAGCAGCAATTCCTTCAGCGACAGCTTGCCATACTTCGAGACCGCTAGATCGTAAGCAGCTAGCGCGCCGGGGATGCCGACCGCTAGCGGCCCCGTCTGGCTCAGCTCTGGCACGGCTTCGCCGTCCCGAATGAACATGTCGTGCGTCGCCGCCGCGGGCGCTTCCTCACGGCCATCGATGGCGACCAGCGTGCCGTCCGCACGGCGGATGAGAATAAAACAGCCGCCGCCGAGCCCCGAGTTGTGGTTGTCGACGACGCCGAGCGTCACCGCCGCGGCGACGGCGGCGTCGATCGCATTGCCGCCCGCTTCGAACGCGGCGACGCCCGCCTCGGTCGCCAATGGCTGCACCGACGCGACCATGCAGACGGCGGTCTGTTCCGCCGGCGCTGCCTTCGCTTCTTTCTTCGGCGGCGTCGCAGTTTGCGAACAACCGACCAGCAGAACGAGGGGCACGGCGTAAAGAAGGGGCGACTTGGCTGCGAATTTCATCATGACGTACAATGGGGACCTGCTGGGGTGACCGACAGACGTGCGATTGTAGGCGATACTGGGCGAGGCTGAAAATGACGAGAATCTGGGCAATTGCCGCACTGGCGCTCCTCGGCGCGGTTGCCGCGACGCCCCTGCGGGCCCAAGGCCCGGCGAAAGACATCCTCGCTGTGGCCCAGGCCATTCCCGACGGCGGAACCTACGTATGGGCCAATGGCAGCGGCGCGCCGCGCGACATTCGCCACGACGGCGAGGTCATCCTCAAGGCTCAAGAGAAGGGAACTTACTGCAGCGGTTTCACCTTTTGCGTCGCCATGGAAGCGGCGCGGGAGCGCGGCTTGCTCCAAGGAAAGAGTGCCGAAGCGGTCCGCCAGTTCCAGAAGCAGTGGTACGGCTCGACCAAGGAAGCCGCCGAACGGCAATGCGCCCTCGCGGTCGAACAACTCGGCATCGGCCGCGAAGTGAAGTCGCTTGCCGACGCTCAGCCTGGCGACTTCATGCAGATCTGGAGGACGAACAAGTCGGGGCACAGCGTTCTCTTCCTCGATTGGGTCCGCGCGGGCGACCAAATCGTCGGCATCAAGTACCGCAGTTCGCAGAAGTCGACCGACGGCGTCGGCGATCGCGTCGAATACTTTGCCGACGCCCCGGGGCATGACGGCAAGGTCGATCGTCAGCGGACCTATGTCGCGCGTCTTGACGACTCGCCCGCCCCATAACAGCCACCGGCTCCGCCGATGGACGAGTTGGTGATCGGCCGACCCCCTTTGGCATTCGTCCACCGGTAGAGCCGGTGGCTTCAAGGCCCATGCTCGATCCGCAGCCAGCCGACGAGTAGCCGTTCTTCTCCGCCTGCAATTGCGCACGCCTTTCTTGGCCCTGCGCAGAAGCGAGCAAAGAAAGGCGTTCTTTTGTTTCCCGATCTGGGACGGCGATTACAATGCGCAGTGGGCCGTTGCGCAGCCGTGCGGCGGTTCCCCCTCGTTTCCGGAACAGACAGAGGAAGGCCCCAACGGCATGTTTTGCGCGCTCGATATTCTCCATTCCGTCGCCCAGCGACTCACGCCCGGGCGGCGTCGCAAGCAGCGTTCCGCTGATCAGCAGCGCAGCTACCGCTTCGAGTCGTTGGAACCGCGCATCGCGCTCGCCGCCGCCGGTTTGGTTCCGATTGGCTCCCAACCGACTGGCCCGCTGACCGGCAAGATCGTCTACACCTCCGGCGGACACGGTTGGCAGTGGAGCGATGCGCTCAATCGATGGGCGACCGATCGCGGTGACAACAACGAAATTGTCGAAGACTTCGGCAATCAAGATCAGATGACGTTCTATACCGACTATCTCCTCCGAGCCGGCGCTACCGTCGTCCCCCTGCGGCCGGTCGGCCACCAGTTGAACGAGGTCGTGCTCGACAACGATTCCGCGGGTGTCACCTTCAGCGGCGCCTGGTCCAACAGCACGCAAACTCGCTTCTACGACGAAGACTACGGCGCCGTCGCCGATACGGTTTCGTATCGATTTGCCAGCACGACGGCCGGCGCCGAATCGGCCGTGGCGACTTACGCGCCGAACATCCCCGCAGCTGGCTTTTACCCCATCTACACATGGGTCCTCAACAGCACCGATCGCACGTCGCAACTCTACAAAATCAACCACACCGGAGGTCAGACGCAGATTCGCGTCGATCACAGTAAGGTCGGCGGCGGCTGGGTCTACCTTGGAACATACTACTTCGACGCCGGCATTTCGGCTGCCGCTGGTTCCGTCCAAATCAGCAATGAAGGAACGGCGGGAAAGGTCGTCATCGCCGACGCGATTCGCTTTGGCAACGGGATGGGCGACGTGAAAGACGGGCCGAGCGGCGTCGGGGCGGCGAGCGGGACGATTTCCGGTTATCCTCGCGAGGACGAAAACTCGCTGATGTGGTTGTGGCGTTCGGTCGGACAGGGAGTGACCCCGTCGTCCGTCGTCGGCACGAGCAACGTCTCCGCCCCGGCTCGCATGGCGGAGTGGATGAACGCCAACGGGAACGCCTTCGGCACGTCGGTTTACATCAGCTTTCACTCCAACGCAGGCGGCGGTCGCGGCGCTGATGGTTTGATCAGCAATTCCGGCGCGTCTTACAAACCAACTCCCAACCAAGCCGCCTTGGCGCTCTACACCGGACGGCAAATCAACCAGGATCTGCAAGCGCTCAACGGCGTTTTCGAACATAACTGGTCCGCCAAGACGACGCACACCTTAACCGGCGCATTCGGCGAAATTAACGACGACGATTTCATCAACAGCAGCGGCGTCGTTGAAATGGACGCCACCATCATTGAGGTGGCGTATCACGACAACGTGCAAGACGCGCAGCTGATGCGAGATCCGAAAGTGCGCGATCAGATTGCCAGATCGACCTACGAAGCGACGCTTGAGTATTTCGACAACTACGGTGGTCTCGCAACCCCGGTTGCGGTCGCCTCGGCGCCCACGGGCTTGAGCGTGACTAGCGAAACGAGCGGCGAAGTCACCCTCCAATGGGCGGCAGGCCCGACCGGCGTGCAGGGGGGCCTCGCCACTGGCTACCGCATCTACGCATCAACGGACGGGTACGGTTTCGATGGCGGGACTTACGTCGCCGGCGGGGCGACCGTGGCGGCTACGCTGGGCGGCTACGATCCCGCCCTACCGTACTATTTCAAGATCGTCGCCGTAAACGCGGGAGGCGAATCGCTCGGTTCGGAGGTTGTCGCCGTCCTGGCGAGCGGAGGCACCAAGCAAATTCTAATCGTGAACGGTTTCGACCGCATTGACCGCACTCAGAACGTCCGGTATCCCTACGCTTACGGTAGCGATGGATTAGTCGATCGCGTCGGCGCGCGCTACAACAACAGTTTTGATTATGTCGTGCAAGTCGCCGCCGCGATTCACGCATCTGCGCCCGGCGTTCACGTCGCCAGTGCCAGCAACGAAGCGATCATCAGCGGTGCCGTCAACCTTGCCGATTACGACGCCGTGATCTGGATCCTCGGCGAAGAGTCGACCGCCAACGATACGTTCAACGCCACGGAACAGACGAAAGTCGAGCAGTACATTGCCGGCGGCGGTCACTTGTTCACTTCAGGTTCGGAAATCGCCTGGGATCTCGATCAGTCGAACAACGGCCGCACGTTTTTTGAGACCTCGCTGCAAGGGAACTACGTCGGCGACGATGCGGGCACGTACAACGTCACCGCGACCGCCGGCGGCATCTTTGCCGGGCTCACTTTTTCGTTCGACAACGGCGCTCAGTTCTACAACGTCGATTTTCCTGACGTGATTGCCCCGCAAGCAGGCGCCGTTCAGGCGCTGACATACAGTGGCGGGACTGGCGGCAGCGCGGGCATCCAGGTCCCCGGCACGGCTGGTCGCGGCAGCGTCGTGATGTTTGGCTTCCCCTTCGAAACGGTCACCACCACCGCCAATCGCGCCGCAGTGATGGACCGCGTCCTCGACTTTTTCAGCGTCGCGCCGATTGTCCCCACCGGCGACTTCGATGGCGACGGCGCGATCGACGGCGCCGATTTCCTCGCCTGGCAGCGCGGCTTCGGCAGC